>Ga0206961_1043_pt1 | contig 32483 bp, 27 predicted proteins | sample Alteio_BWOrgHeat_30_FD_153238 | JGI IMG/M metagenome (GOLD analysis project Ga0206961, IMG submission 153238) | Enriched cells from forest soil in Barre Woods Harvard Forest LTER site, Petersham, Massachusetts, United States -... | ecosystem: Environmental > Terrestrial > Soil > Temperate forest >...
AGGGTGGCTCCCTGAACCTCTCCGATCAGTGTTTCTCCATTAAAAAGTGTAATGGAATCTTTTTGGGCGTAAGACGTCTTTTTGAAACAAAAAAGAATAAAACAAGAGACCAGAATTTTTTTAAGCATAGGGCCCGCTGAAAAATGAATTTTGACAAAAATACTTGCTTAATTGAGATAAATTTAATTCATGAAACAGTTTATCGCACATATCGCATTGGTTGTGAAGGATTATGATGAAGCCATTGAGTTTTATACCCAAAAACTTGGTTTTAAGCTAAAAGAAGATACCCTGTTGTCGGAAACCAAGCGCTGGGTGCTGGTTACGCCGCCGGGGGAAGGACAATGCTCTCTCCTCCTGGCGAAAGCGGCTTCGCCCGAACAGGAATTCAGCGTTGGAAACCAGACGGGTGGTCGGGTTTTCCTTTTTCTTTTCACGGACAATTTTCAACGTGACTATCAGGTTATGCGCTCTAAAGGCATTGAGTTTGTAAGACCGCCAGCTAAAGAAGACTATGGAACAGTGGCCGTTTTCAAAGATTTATATGGAACGCTTTGGGATTTGATAGAACCTGCCCGCTAAACCCTGTTGATGTAACCGCCCGGATAGAAAGATACAGGATGCCGTATACATGATCTGACGTTGAATTTTAGATCTCCGTTTCTTCGTCTGGCTTTCCCAGCGACTTTTAGACATGTCCAGTTTCAACCGCGCCATTTCGTATGTACCTGCATTCAGCGGCAAAACGGTACAAACCTTGTGCGGGCTGCCGGAAGGCGCCCCTTTTGAAGACTGATTGGTATCAACCTCTTTTTCTTTTGTAACGTCAAATTGGTGTCCAGGTTATTTTCATTATTTCCCAAATCTCTTCGAGATTCCTATGCCAATGACCCAAGTATCATAGGCATTCCATTTGAAATCATAACTCAGCGTTCCGAACGCCTCCCATTCCTTCGGGAACTCTGCGCTATATTCTATACCTGCGCGGGTAAGCATGAAATTTTCTTCACTGGAAAATTCAGCACCCATACCGAGTTCAAAAGCCCAATGTTTTGTTGGTTTGAAAATACCCATCAGAGCAGGTGCGATTGGATAACTTCTTTCGATGGTTTCTGATGTTCCATCGGAAGATGTTTTTTTTACTTCGTATTTTTCTACGATCAAATCAGTATGTAAGCCGATTGCCCATTTGGGACGAAACCAGTAATTATAATTGATTCCCCAGGAAGGCAGTGATAGTACCTGCTTATCGCCCGCTTCGTTACGACCCTGAAATACTTCCGCATGGCTGATTACCAAGGCTATTTCTGAATGGGGATGAAAATTATTTTCTTCGTTTTCAGGTTTCTCCTGTGCCTGGCATCCGCCGTTACAGAATCCGGCGAGCAAAACAATGATTATAACCGAAATCAGTTTTTTGTAATGGAAATGACTTTTTATCATTTAATATTATTTCATACCAAACAGTGTCAGGTTGGCCCTGCCATTTAAAAAACCCTTGGTGTCGTACCAGAAATCCACGGCTTTGATTTTTCTTCTGCCACCTTTCAAATCGATCAGCCGGCTTTCTCCGCCCTGTGGAATCACAAAACGCAGATCAATATTTTCCGGGGCGCCTCCGTCATCGTAGCGCACAATCATGCGTTGCATATTCAGGGGAGCGTTGGTGACTTTAAATTTCAGCTTGCGGAAGAAATCGTAAGGACCAGCCACGATGATCACATCGTGATCTGCCGTATGCTTCGCCTGCACCGTTCCCAGCAATCGCCAGGAACCTGGGCCACCGGAAGCCGGTCTGTACTGTTGCGCATAAAGAAGCGAGGATGTAATGAAGATGAGAACAGCAGTAATGATATTTCTAAATTTCATGATCAGGGTTAATGGTTATTGATGTTTGATATTCGTGTGGCCTAATGTACCCAGGTTCTTTTTCCGAATGAAAAAGTAGCGCCCAAAGCTGGGCCATTGTAGCCCCATTTGAAATGACCCTCCACTTTTGGTTTCTCAACGTCTACCCGGAAATTAAGTCCCGTATATCCCAATGTGATGTCAAGCTGTGGCATCAGCTTATATAAAAACTGCAGATTGTAGGCAATGATGCGACCGGAAATATCTCCGACTGTCACGGCAAGATAGTCGCCGTCGAGTGTTACAGCGAACCGGTCACTGATGGCATATCCTCCCCAGATCCCGAGATCAGGCAACGGAGCGGTAAAACCAAAATTGGTGCTGGTGGAAACATTGGCATTTGCACCACTCAGGCCAATACCCGCACTGCCGCCAATAATATGCGCGCCGATGAGTAATCCAATTTCATATTTCGGTTTTGCTACCAGGGCATAGCCATAGGAGAATTGATAAATCGCGGTGTTAAAGAAACTGTTTACAGAAGCATCTACATGATAAGTCTTGTCATTAAAAGTAATGTCCTTTTTCAAAGTATAGGTTGAACTGCGCGGGATATTATAATAATTCAGATTGAGCCGGGAGCGGCGTGAAATGCGCCACTGGAAGTTTGCCTGAAAAGTAAGCTGACTGCTGGTGAAACCCAGATCCCTTTCAAAATCTATGTCCGTACCGAGTGCCCCACCCGTTACACCTACCTGAATGTTGGTATTATTCACCGGTACAAAAAAACCTGCCGAGAGCCTGAACCGTTCAACGAACCAGGGTGCCACCGGTTGTTTGACTGTTTTGGAAAGACTGTCCTGGGCATACAGTGTGCCGGTGCCGATGGTTAAAATCAGGAAAATATAAAATGCTTTCATAAAAATTGTTTGATTGTTATTTATCGTCTTCAACGGTCGCCACCTCATATACACTTTTACCGTCTTTTTGAATGGGCTGATAATAGGTTTCACCGAATTTTACATATTTCTGATCCCCGATCGTCACTTCCTCGCCGCCATCGGGTAAACTTTCCACAATGGTTCCGGCAGTCGGAGCCACTACGGTATATCCTTTATCGGATTTTTCATAATAGGTTCCTCCGTAGTAATAATTGTTGGTGGTTTCGTTTACCACGACCGTCTGCGTGTTTTGCGGAACAGTAGTAACCACCGCGCCAACCGGAGCCGGCACAGCAGTGTATCCGCCATTTGCGGGTGTATAAAAAACACCGGCATCATAATGATATTTCTGACTTTCTACCGCAACAATGATGGCCGTGGTTGCAAGAGTGGCTGCAAAAAATCCCCAGGGATGCCAGGCCGGGCCCCAGGCGTACGGGCGATAGGGATGATAGTAATACGGATGATAACTATAATATCTGTGTCCGCCGTAACGGTATGGGGGCCTTGCATACGGATGATAGGCATTGCGGCGCACCACCGTGTTGCGGTTGTTCCGCACATTCACATTTCGGTTCACATTTACATTTATATTGTTGTGCTTGCTGTTGTCGATATTCACTTTTTTATTTCCCGATACAATGTTTGCATTGTTGCCGTTGCCGCGGTTGCCTGAATTGTTTCCGCCGGGTTTGATTCCGTTACCGCGGTTACCATTACCGGCCTTTCCAGGTCCGGGTTTATTGGACAAGCTGCCACCGCCTGAAGGTCTGGAAGGTTTCGAAGGCCCCGCATGATTACCTCCGCCCATTCCTCCACCACCGCGATTTCCTCCACCACCGCGATTTCCGCCTCCGCCAATTTTAGCCCCACCTCCTCCACCACCGCGATTTCCACCTCCGCCCCGTCCGCCTTTTTGTGCGGAGAGTTGCAGACAGCTAAGACAAATCAAAACAACCATCAGATACCGGAGCAGATCAATTTTATTTATTTTAAAAAACATAGTCAGTTTTTATTATTCAGTAAATGAAAATCTTTTCAATTATTTATTGCTGTCTTTCAACATCAGTCCCCACAAGCGGCTGAGATCCGGATTCAGAACAATATCTGTTCGGCGATTCTGGGCGCGTCCTTCTTTTGTAGAATTGTCTGCTATCGGATCATATTTACCCCGGCCAGCAGCAACTATTCTCGTTGGATCTGCACCATACAAATCACGCAGCACCCGCACGATGGTGTTGGCCCTTTCTGTACTCAGCGACCAGTTGTCCGTAAATCCTTTCGCAACTTTTATACTGTCGGTGTTTCCTACAACATATACCGTGAGATGTTTGTATTCTGTGATCGCATCTGCAATTACGGAAAGTGCCTGCCTGCCCGGATCGTTCAGTTTGGCGCTTCCGCTGGGAAACATCAATTGATCCTGCATGGAGATATATACCAGTCCGTTTTTATATTTGGTGGTGATCCCTGCGTCTTTAAAGGCAGATAATGAAGCTGCAATTTTTGCTTTCACCTGCTCCATCGAAGTTCCGTTTTCCTGCAGCGTCTGATTAAAGGCAGCCACCCTTTCTTTATATGCATCTTTTGCCTTTCTGCAGTCTTCCGCTTCTTTCCCGTATTGGAGATTTTCTGCTTTCAGCTGTGCGAGAGATTGCTCGCTTTGCGAATTTATTTTTGACAGACTATCAATTTTTGCAGTTAGCAATTGCACCTGCTGATTGGCGGCCTCTAATTTTTTCCCGGTACCGCAGGAGGATAAGAATAATCCTGAAATAAATAAAAAGAAAATAACTGGTTTCATTATGCGCTGTTTGTTTTTATAATTCAAATTGTATTCTGAACTGGTAGAAATTGGATACACCTTTTCCGAGTGTATTATTCAGCCTGCCATATCCGTAATTGATTTCAAACCGGAAATGCGCATTGGGATACCAACTGAGTGCAGAAGTAAACCGGGAGAATTCACCACCGGTAATGCCTTTATCATTTGCATTGGATCGTGTATAACGAAGCCCCAGTTCAAAAGCACCTGAACCGGGATCTTTTTTAAATCTGAAATTGTTTTTTGGAACCAGTTTCCCCAGGTTCCCGGTTTGTTTATTATATCTTCTGTTTTCACCGGTGATGAACCAGCTGCCGCCTACCTGGAAATAATTCAGAAACGGATTGGCCGTTGCTGTGCTGTTTACAAAAGTGCCCATGTATTCTGCCACGATGGCTACCGGTCCTTTTACACCAATGAATTCTCCCAGCAGCGTCTGCGCTCCCGATGCATCGAAACTTCCGGTGGAAATATAATTCGGCGCGCTGTTCACTTCGGGTTTTGCTTTATAGCTGAGTGATCCGGAGCTGGGACCGGTATACCGATAGCCCAGTCCCAGATGCAGCATCTCTCTGTCTGATTCATAAATCGGCAACCCGGTAACCCTTGCGGTAACCTGCGAACCATTGTCTGAAAAAGATTTTCCTGTTTCCCAATAGTTATTGAAAAATCCAAATGAATAAGTCATCCGGTGTTCGAGTATGCTGTTGCTGTAACGGATACCAATATTTCTTTGCCGGATAAACATCGGTGCGCCACTGCCCCTTTCCATAAACATTCCCTGTGTGCCGGGAGAAATATATTCCAACCCTACTCCTTCTTTTTGTTTGCCGATGGTTAACCAGCCGTCTTTTTTTCCGAATGGAATCTCCAGGTTCCAGTCAATGGCACTGAATGCCGCGTCTCCATCTTCGGCATCGAGCCCATTGAAGTTGAGACTGATATTATATCGCCAGGGTCTTTTAAAAATGGTAAAGTCACCGGAGAAAACCAATCGGTCTCCCCTGAACTGTGTAGCAGGACCTACCTTCCCTACCTGTTCGATACTGGTATTGTTCTGATTGGTGATGTTGTGATCCAGTAAAACGGCCAATCCAAAATTCAGATTGAAATTTCTGGTATGAATCTGGTTCCATTTATTGGCCATGATGGGCGGCGCATTCATTGGCGCCACGCCAATGGGAATAACCGCTGTATCGTTCATGGTCTGCTCAACAAAAGCCTGTACTTTTTGTACCGCATCCTGCGCGTCTGAAGAGAGAGCGGTGAATAATAAGATAAATAAAACAACGACAACTCTTTTCATTTACGCTCCGGCCTGGTTAGGTTAGTTAAATGCCCGTTGATTATCTAATGAAAATGAAAGGGGCTCACGCGTTCCATGTAGTGAACGCGTGAAGCCACGCAATAAAACTGCCTATTTGCTCCCTTTCAGGTCTACCGTTAATTCATTTAGATGACCGTTAAACTTAAACGGAACGTCGTATACATCAAACTCTACGGGTGTTCCGGTGTCTTCTCCCACATCATATGTTTCATCCAGGGAGAAGCGAAGCCCGATGGTTCTTTCTATTCGTTTCTGAGCCACCTGTTTTCCATCCACCGTTAAAATCATGTTTGCGCCTTTGCCCAGCCCGCCTCCATCGTAAACAAAGTCCAGCATAATCACATGATGACCTACACTCAGTTTCTGTGGTGATTGAATGGTTACCAGCCATTGGGGCTGGTTGGTGCCGCGATACATAAACATCGGCTTCCCATCTTTTACCAGCAATGCAAAACCACCGAAATAACCACCCATCGTGGCGAGTACACCTTGTGTATTGTTTACGGCTTCCACATCGGCTGTCATTGTCCATGACTGATTTTTAAAATTCGGTGCGGAACCTTCGGGAATTCTGAACGCGCCCTCATAATATTCGAAATGTTTTCTTCCGCTTGTTAAACTCGGCCGGATGGCCGGGTCTGCCCTTTCCGCAAAAGATGCATCCAGGGGCAGCACGTTATTCTTTTTGGCTTCTTCATAAAACAATCCCTGCAACTCTTTTAATTTGTCGGGGTTTTTATCGGCCAGATTATCGGCTTCACTATAATCATGATCGATGTCATAAAGTTCCCATTGGAAATCGCGGGAAGGAAATTTTGTGTCGCCGCCAATATTATTATACGGCATACGATATGGTGTGGTACATGCCACCCATCCATCGTGATATATGCCCCGGTTACCAACCATTTCAAAATACTGCGTATTTCTTTTGCTGATGGCCTGGGCACTGTCGAAAGTATATGCCATACTCACGCCGTCCATGGGACGCTGGTCCACACCGTTCACGCGGGTAGGCTGTGGTACACCACATAATTCAAGAATAGTTGGAACGATATCAATTACATGATGAAACTGGGAACGGATTCCACCTTTGTCTTTGATCTTTTTCGGATAACTGATCACCAATCCATTGCGGGTTCCGCCGAAATGGGAAGCCACCTGTTTCGTCCATTGAAATGGTGTATTCATGGCATTGGCCCATCCGTATGAATAGTGATTGTATGTATACTTGGAACCCAGCTTGTCATACTGAGTCATGAGAAAGGGCATGGATTCTTCAAAACCGTTTCCGGATGCACCGATTTCATTGGTCGTGCCCTGCGCCGTGCCTTCTGCACTCGCGCCATTATCACCCATGATATAAACGATGATGGTATTATCCAGTTGACCGGTTTGTTTTACCGCGTTGATCACACGTCCGATATTATAGTCAGCAAAAGCAAGTGCGGCTGCATATACTTCCATTTCCCGGGCATATAATTTTTTCTGATCTGCACTGAGGCTGTCCCAGGCTGGCACGCCCGGCATACGCTGTGTCAATTTTGTATTCTGTGGAATCACACCCAGTTTTTTCTGACGTGCAAATGTTTCTTCTCTTATCTTATCCCAACCCTGATCAAATTGTCCTTTGAATTTTGCAATCCAGTCTTTCGGCGCCTGATGCGGTGCATGAGCCGTTCCGGTGCAGTAATAGGCGAAGAAGGGTTTTTGTGGAGAGATGGAATGGTGCCGGTCTATATACCGGATGGCATTATCTGCCAGATCCTTGTCAAGAATATAGTTAGGGTCTGTATCTCCCGGATCAATGGGTGTGGTATTTTCAAACAATGGCGGGCGGAACTGATGTGCATCACCGCCGAGGAATCCATAAAAATATTCGAATCCCAGTCCGTTTGGCCAAAGATCAAATGGTCCGGAGGTGCTGCTTTTCCAGTCGGGCACATTGTGCATCTTTCCCCACCATCCGGTGTTCCAGCCATTGTCTTTTAGTATCTCTCCTATGCTGGCGCATGATTTAGGTACAAGGCTATTATATCCATCATAGCCGGTTGCCATTTCAGTAATTACGCCACTCGCTACATTGTGATGATTTCTTCCGGTAATTAATGCGGCTCTGGTGGGCGAACACAATGCCGTTGTATGAAATTCATTGTAACGAAGACCGTTGGCGGCGAGACTGTCGAAAGTCGGCGTTGGAATGGGTCCTCCAAAAGTACTTGCAGCTCCGTATCCTACATCGTCGGTGAGTACAATTAAAACATTCGGAGCTCCTTCCGGTGCCGAAATTTCAACCGGAAAATCCGGTTTGGATTGTGAGGCATTGGTATCCACAGTTCCGGCAAAAGGATGCGGCAGAATAGGCAGTACCGTACGGTCGAAAGTTAATGCGGAAGGTGTTGTTTCGGCGGGCGCGGCTTTCTGGTCTTCCTGGCGGCAACCCACAACGAGCAATGCGGGCAAAGAAAAGCAGAGGATAACAAGACGAAGACGGCGTTTCATTTTCTGAATTTTGATTAATGAATTATGGAGCTGCGTTCGAAAATTATTTTTGAATTTGTTTAATCAGATCATCCACATGCGGAGAAAAACTGCTTTGCCGGGAAGGATAATCTTTGAAAGACTGAACGAATTCATTTACCTGCATGATGGCAGGGCCGAATAACCAGGCATGATTCTCTTCCCATTCATCGTATCCGCGTGCATCGTGAAATCTTTCGAATGGATCCAGTTTGAGATTGGTGATGTAGGGCGTGGTCAGTTCATCCTGTGTGGCATTGAACCACTTGTTTTGTTCTTTATACATGAATTTCCAATCGCCGTAACGAAATCCGTGGAAAGTATTTTCCGTGAAATAATAGAAATCCATCCTTTTGGTTTTGCCTTTGCGCAGTACGAGATCACTCTGATCATAACCGTCGAGATGTACTTTATAGGTCATGTTTCCTGTCTGCCTGCCAACCAGTAATTCATCTTTTAATTTTGGCTGACCAACAAAAGATAGTAGTGTGGGCATCCAGTCCTCCATGGTCATGAATTCACCGGTAGAGGTTCCGGCAGGAATATGTCCCTCCCATTTCACCATACAGGGAACGCGAAATCCGCCTTCCCATCCACCGGCACCTTTTTCACCATGGAACGGCTGGTTTCCTCCGTCGGGCCATGAATTGGAAGCTGCGCCATTGTCGGTGGCGAACATAACGATGGTATTTTTTGCGATTCCCAAATCATCGAGTTCCTTTAAAAGCTCACCTACAATATCATCCATTTCCATCATGCCATCCGCATATACGCCATATCCGCTTTTGCCCAGGTATTTGGAAGAAAGGTTGGTTCTGTAATGCATGCGGGTGGTATTGTGCCATACAAAAAATGGTTTGCCCGCTTTTGCCGCATCTGCAATAAATCTTTTAGACTCTTTAAGGATGTCCTGATCCAGTGTACGCTGACGTTCCTGACCGAAAGGCCCCAGATCTTCTATTTTCTGTGTGCCATCCGCCTTTGCCCAGGAATGAATAATGCCTCGCTGTTTATCAAATCCAAAGTTTTTTATGGTGGCGGAATCTTTTGGATAGTCATACTGTTCTGTGTATTCACCTGCATTGAGGTGATAAAGAATACCGTAGAACTCATCGAAACCATGGGCAGTGGGAAGATATTTGTCCAGATCTCCCAGATGGTTTTTGCCAAACTGCCCCGTCACATAACCCAGTGGTTTCAGCAGTTCGGCAATGGTGGGATCTTCTTTTTGAAGTCCCTGGGGTGCACCTGGCAAACCAACCGTACTCATGCCGGTCCGCATGGGATACTGACCAGTTATGAAAGAAGCGCGACCTGCCGTGCAGGAGGCCTGCGCGTAATGATCCATGAAAATGATTCCTTCATTGGCAATGCGATCAATGTTGGGGGTGGTACCGCCCATCATGCCGCGATGATAAGCACTGATATTCCACATGCCGACATCGTCGCCCCAGATGATGAGGATGTTGGGCTTATCAGTTTTTTTTGGCATTGCCTTTTGCGCTTCGGCCGAAATCAACGAGCAACAGAATAGGGAAAAAATTAAAAACACATAGCGAAAGTTTTTTCTCATTGATAAGCGTTTTTTTGAATGAGGGTGCATATTATTCTGAATTTGCAATTTTGTATGAACGAACGAATACAGAATTCGCTGATTTGGAAAATTCAGGACATTCTTACGCTGAAATTCAGCCCCGGTACCTTAGAAATGCTGATCTGCATTCCGGGTTTGTTTAATGATTCTAGTACCCGCTTTCTCTATCCGGCTGGCCCAGATAACCGATTTATTTTTGACCACCGCGGTTTTTTCACAAGTAACGAAGTAGCCATTTTCTTCCAGGAAAGCCTTCATATTGTTTAAATTTTTAGCGCCCCGGTCTATATTATATACATCCATCGCAATCTGGATAATTGTCAGAAACTCCTGGGCGGGCAGGTGGTAGAGGATTTCATATTCATTGCCGGCGCAGCTGAGTTTGAGCAGGTCGATTTGCTTCAGCTGATATTTCCTGCGCAGCGTATTTAGCTTAACCGATTTTACGAACAGGGTTTTATGATATCCCTGGCTTTCAACAAAAAGGCCGTCGTTTTTACAGACGCGGTAGTTATAAATGGAAAAAGAGGAATGGTTGTAAGAAGACCAGTGTTGCTGCAGGGTAAGGAATGGACCGGAAGCCTGTTCAAAGCCAAATACCCTGGCCCGGGGAAACCTGTGCAGGGCATATAGAGAAAAAAATCCTTCACCTGCTCCAATATCCACGATCACCGGTTCCGGGTTTTTTATCAGGGCATTCCGGAATGGCCTGCTGTATCGTTCATTGAGAAAAACGTCCAGGAATTCAGGTATCCGGGTTTTTTCCAGGGTAATGTTTAAAGATTTGCGGAGCTTAAACGTAAACATCTTTTTTCCGGAAAACAACCTGAAAAGAAAGAATAGATTCCAGTTCTCAAAGCATTGAATGAACCTGGGGAACTTATTTACCGAATGGAGCAATGATTTTTTTAGAAGCACATGCTGGATATTCAGCGCATACTATTACTAAATGCCCACCCATAAAAAGGGTTACAGTGTGCAATTCGCTGAATTTTGAAAATCGGGACAAATCAGACGGGCAGGGGTTGCGATTTCATGCCGAAATATTCGGCCGGCGTCTGACCGCTCACCTTTTTAACCGCATTGAAGAAACTGTTCCGGGAATTGAATCCGGCTTTGTTTGCCAGGGCCTCCAGTGTGTAATTCAAATACCGGGGTGATTCCCTGAGCAGATTTTCAACATAGGCTACCCGGTATCCGTTGATGAGCTCGTTGAAATTTTTGCCGTATTCCTGGTTGATAAAGGCCGACATCTGATAGGCCGGGATCTCCAGTTCCTCGCAGAGGTCTTTGATTTTATAGCCCGCTTTCAGGAAAGGCTGATTGTTTTTTAAATGATTTTCGAGCGTGATTTTGTACAGCTTGCCCTGCTCAGGTGTCAGATAAGGTCTTTTTTCATCGGCGGGCGGAGCCAAAAGGCTAACCTGCCCTGCTGATTCGATTTCTTTTTCTTTGTCCGCGTGTAGCCATCCCTGTAAGCCATAGAGAAGATTGGGCCGGAACATCAGGTAGAGGCTGATAAAGAAAATGGTACCCGTCATGGTCAGGAAAATCATGGACGAGAGTTCCCGGATATTTCTTAAATGAATAACATGTTCGAGTGTGAGGATCAGGTAAAAGATGGACAGGATGGAAGTAAAAGAAACCAGCCAGCGGTAAGTAGTCTGGTTCTGTTTTAAGCTGTAAGATTTCTGGAAGATCCGGCTGCGCATTTTAAACAGCATGTAATATTGGCCGATCAGCAGAGTCATGCCGAGTGCGCATCTGCCCAGTATTCCCCAGCCCTGTGGCAACATCACCTCTGGTTCCTTTGCGATCAGTGATTTGTCGGCCATAAAATGAGATACCACGATGAATTTCTCTGAAGCTGGTTGTAAATAATAAGGCATCAAAACCAGCAGGTAGATAAAAGCCGGCAGGAATAAAAGCCAGTCTGTTTTTTTCAGTCGAAAAGACTGATAAAGCACCGAACGGACGTAGAGGTATGCAAATACCGGGGCAGCAAAAGTTGTCAGGGCGGTAGAACGCCAGAAAGAAGGATAACGTAAATAAAAATTTGTAAAGGTGAGACCGCTGTGCAGCGTGGTGACTGAAAATAATAAGACGTATATGGCGAGCAGTTTGGGAGCCAGTGCATGGTCCTTGTTTACAAAAAGCAATATACCTGCCACGACAAAACCCATCAGGGACGCGAAAAAGATCAGAGCGAATACAAGCTCATTGGTTTGTGGCATGACCGCTAAGATATAAAAATTAAAAATGACCTGTTTACAAGGGCCGTAGCAACGCCGGCCGGCTCCGGCGGATGTATCACTAATGAATAAAAATGTCCGATATTGAACAGTCGTCCTGTATGATTTTCCTGCTTTAAACAGAGAATCTGAATGGCATGCGTTTTGTCGATTTTGGGGACATCCCCATCACATGATACATCACTTATTTCAGATTGCCTGGCGCAACCTTCTGAAAAGGAAATTTTACAGTTTCATCAATATTGCCGGATTGGCCGTTGGAATGACCAGCTGTTTGCTGATTGCCATTTATATAAAGAATGAACTTTCCTATGATCAGTATCATGTGAAACGCGATCGCATTGTGCGGGTGTTGCAAACCTTCCGTCATGTGGATGATGGCGTAAACCCGGGTGCACCCGTGCCCGAAGATTTTTGGGTTTGGGGTTGTGCGCCGGTTGGTCCTGCATTGCAGGCAGATTTTCCTGAAATTGAAAAAACAGTGCAGTTCATGAGTCCGCTCAGTGTACTGCTGGAACATGGTAATAAACGTTTTCAGCAGGATAATGTGGTTTGTATGGATTCCACCGCCTTTGATGTATTCAGCTGGAAGATGTTATATGGAGATCCACATACGGCGTTGATTGCACCCAACAGCATCGTGCTCACCAGAACCGTTTCAGAAAAATTCTTTGGTGATGCAAATCCTGTTGGACAAACGTTGCGTGTAGACAATGGCGACAATTTTATGATCACCGGTGTAATGGAAAATGTTCCGCCGAATTCGCAGATTAACTTCAACGGACTGATCTCCATGTCCACTGCAAGAAAACAGCGTTCGGAAATTTTTAGCTGGTGGGGTTACGTGGATTTTTATACTTACCTGCTTTTAAAAGAAAACACCGATATAAAATCACTGCAGGCGAAAGCGAATGCCTTTGTAAAAAAACACAATCCGAACGACAAAGGGTACGTGATTGCATTTGAAAAAATGAATGATGCCTATCTGCATTCATCCGCGATACGACAACCCGGCCCGACGGGCAGCCGGCTGAATATTTATTTATTTATCTGCATTGCCATTTTCATTATGCTCATTGGCTGTATCAATTTCATGAATCTTTCCACCGCCCGATCTTTGGAAAGGGCTAAGGAAGTGGGTGTTCGCAAAGTGCTGGGTGTAAGACCGAGCAGCCTGATGTGGCAGTTTCTTTTCGAATCTGTCGTGATGACGGTGGCCGCCGCGATGATTGCACTGGCGCTGGCGAGGCCGGGCATTTCGCTGATCGAAACATTATCCGGCAAAGACCTGTCCCACACAAATATTTTCAATTTACAGCTCATTATTTACATGCTGGCATTCGCAGTAATTGTGGGCATTCTGTCAGGTATTTATCCGGCCTGGTTCTTATCCGGATTCAAACCCATCGCCGTGCTGAAGGGGAAATTCAATCCGTCGGGAGAAGGTATTTCCCTGCGAAAGGCACTGGTGGTTTTTCAATTTACCTTATCCATTGCATTGATTGCCGGAACCATCATTGTCTACAGCCAGTTAAAATTTCTGAACAGAAAAGATTTAGGATTTCAGAAAGATCAGATGGTGATCATCGATTTTGAAGGCGATGGAAAAGTTGAAGAGAATATTGAGCCCATCAAAAAAGCACTGGCCGATCAGCCGGGTGTTGTTTCTGTAGCTGCTTCGCGCGCTGTGCCCGGTGAATTTCTGCCCAATGCAGGTTCTCAGGTGGAAGGGCCCGATGGACAAATGCGGGATCAGGGTCCGTTTATTTATGAGATAGATTTTGACTTTATTCCTACTTATAAAATACCGCTGATTGCCGGTAGAAATTACAATCGTTCCTATACAACTGACAGTGCCCAATCCATGGTGCTGAATGAATCCGCCGCGAAAATGTTTGGTTATGAAAAGCCGGCCGATGCGGTCGGTAAAAAGTTTACGCAATGGGGAAGAAAAGGCATCGTGATTGGTGTGGTAAAAGATTTTAATTTTAAATCACTTCATCAGGCGGTTGAACCACTGACCCTGCGATACGGATACCCGGGGGACCTTAACCGCATATCGGTATCTGTGAAAAGCGATAATGTACAGTCGACCATTGCGCGATTAAAAAAAACCTGGGACCGCTTGGCTCCTCAGAGACCGTTTATGTATCATTTTCTGGATGATTCCTTCCGTGCACAATATGAAACAGATCTGCATTTCGGTCAGTTGTTCACCTTCTTTGCCTGTCTCGCCATTTGTATTGCGTGTCTAGGTTTGTTCGGCCTTTCCACTTTCATGGCGCAGCAGCGTGTAAAAGAAATCGGCGTACGGAAAGTGCTGGGATCCTCCATCCGTGGCATCGTCATGTTGTTGTCGAAAGAATTTATCCTGCTCATATTGATCGCCATCTTCATTGCCGTGCCACTTTGCTGGTGGGCCATGCACCAATGGCTGCAGGGATTTGCTTATCGCATAACCATCGGCCCGGTTGTATTCATTGAAGCCGGTGTGGTGGCTTTGACGGTCGCGCTGGCAACGATGGCCTGGCAAACAGTGAAAGCGGCCATGAGCAATCCGATCGATTCGTTAAGGAATGAGTGAAGGTTGTACCCTATTGTTTTTTTGATCTGACAATAATCATTTCCTTGTTGTAAGCGGAGTTGGAAGCAAGTATTGTTATTTTATTATTTGCAGTATCCATGATTGCATTACCCGTCCACAAACTGTCCTTGTAATTATCCTGGAATTTCAGAGCCAACGTGTCCCCGTTTTTAGTAAACGTTCCCGCATAAAAAACTAATTTCTGTGTGCCTGTCACGTTGCTTTCATAGGAGAATGAGTTATTTATTCTTAGCTCTAATTTGTCGCGGGTCAGTTTTCCGGATCTGTACGCCTTAACCATCAGAGGAGATTTTCTTTGTTTCCTTGTTTCATTCATAACCTGCAGACTCGCCTTATCCGGAACCGTGCAGGATACCAGATATACCAGTCCCAGAAGTAAAGACAGCCTTTTAGTAAATGATTTCAAAAGTGAAAATACTTTTCTTCCGCTGGTTGTAATACCGATGGTGAGCAGCCCCCCCACTAACCCAAACAAGAGTTCCCGAATTATCAAGGGGAATTGGGGTAGCAGGTTATGCAGAAATTCGATATTATGAATAAAAATTCCGCCGGAAACTAAAATTAACGCCAGGGTACCGACAACACCCAGTATTTTGATGATGAAAGGCAATGCAACAATCAACAGCCGGCCAACTGCAGAAAAAAAACCTTTGTTCTTAAATTGTTGGATCAATTGACGTCCGGCATCATCCATTCTGACAATAACGGCAACGATTCCATAAACCCCAATGGTTGCCAGGATCGCAACGATGGTGACCGTAAATATCTGTACGGGCAGGGCTTTATCCAATACAGTTCCCAGCGAAATAATTACTATTTCCAGGGAGAGAATAAAATCCGTCCGTATAGCTGACTTTACTTTTTCCTTTTCGTTTGATTCATTGGCACCGGATGTCTCTTTCCCGTGTTTGGACCGATGAAACAGGAACGCAACTATTTTCTCGACTCCTTCATACGCCAGATAAAAACCTCCCAATACTAAAATTACTTTGATCGCAACCGGCAGAAATACGTTCAGCAGAATAGCGACCGGAATGATAATAATCTTATTCAGAAAGGAGCCCTTGGTTATGGACCACAATACGGGCAGTTCTCTTGAGGACAGGTAGCCCGTTGCTTTTTCTGCGTTCACGGCCAGATCATCTCCCAAAATTCCTGCTGTTTTACCCGTCGCAACTTTTGTGGTTAGCGCGACATCGTCCATCAGCCCCGCTATATCATCCAAAATGGCAAAAAAGCCTGATGCCATATATTATACAGTTGAACTGTAAATATAATGTCTGTTAACCGTTATAATTTGGGTCAAACTCCACAATCCATTCGATGCCGTATTTGTCTCTGAACATGCCGGCGTAAGTACCCCAGGGACTGTCGCCAATGGCACCTTCAACATTACCACCGGCAGATAGTCCACTAAAAATTTTATCTGCTTCGTCGCGACTTTCTGCGTTCAGAACAATTTTAGATCTGTTTTCATTTTCGTTTACTCTTCCCATAAATTCCGGAACGTCATTGGCTAATAACACATTGTGTTTTCCTATGGGCAGGGCAATGGTCATAATTTTATTTGCTTCTTTTTCTGACACCGGAAAGTCAGGACCCAGGTCTTTGAAACGGGTGATCTTGGTGAATTCCCCACCAAAAACTGATTTGTAATAAGTAAATGCTTCTTCTGCATTTCCGTTGAAATTGATCCATGGATTGATTGTTCTCATAACTTTGTTTTTAAGATTTTAATTTTTTCTGTTTTTTTGTCGTTGATAATAATTCGTCCAGCTGATTGAATTGAATTTCCCAGTTTCGCCTGAATTGGGCTACCCATTTATCAAATTCCTGCATTTTTTTTGCATTAAAATGATAATAAATCTCCCTTCCGCTTTGCTCAGGTTTAATCAATTCGCATTCGTGCAATACTTTAATATGTTTTGATACCGCCTGACGGGTCATATCAAATTTTTCCGCCATGGCATTGGGCGTTAATGCCTGGATGGCGATCAAAGCTAAAATAGCCCTGCGTGTCGGATCTGATATGGCATGGAATATATCCTGTTTCATGATTGAGTATTAATTGCGCAACTCTCTGGTTGCAAATATATATGCAACTTTTGAGTTGCGCAAATAATTTTTGTATTTATTTGGAGTGTAAGGACGGAAAGCTTGTATGACAAGAACAATAAAGAGGATTGGCCTTCGACCATCGCTTCGTGGGAAGGTTAGATAAAAAGAATTGCCGGTCGCTTCGCTCCCGTTCGTTTTTATTTTCAATCGCTTTTGAAACAGGCTTTCAACGCTCCTGAAAACAAAAACGCCCTCTACCGAGGGCAATTCTTTTTATTTGCGGAGAGAGAGGGATTCGAACCCCCGGAAGTTTGACCTTCAACGGTTTTCAAGACCGCCGCAATAGACCACTCTGCCATCTCTCCGGGCGCAAAATTAGGGTTTGGCGAATTATAGCAAAATATAATTACAGTTTTTCATAATTATTCTTTGTCTGTCAATCAATTATACGGGATAAGAAACTGCTTTATCCAGTGAAACATTTGCCTTTTGGCCTATGAGGATTGATAACACGGGCATCGATTAGAAGTCACATAGACTTTGTCTAGTATAAATACAGACGACAGAATACCTAATATGACGTAAAATGAACGTAAAACCAGAAAATATTCTAATGAAAATGCCGTTATCCCGAAAAAAAGAATATGGCAGAAGTTATTGACAACTACGCATTGACCGGCATTTCAGGAAGAGTCGGAAAACTGGCGGTGTACAAACGTATCAATGGAAAGACGTTTATGACCAAATATCCTGACCGCAGCAAAGTGGTCTATACCAAAGAGCAAATCGGGTTCAGGGAGATCTTTGCTCTGGCGTCAAAGTTTGCCAGTGAAATTGTGAGTGATCCGATGAAGAAATCAGCCTATCCCACCCAGGGCAGAAAGTCTGTTTACCACTGCGCGCTTTCCGATTACATGAAAGAATATAAACGAAAAAAAGCAACGGAGTTATCTGCAAATGCTGATTAATTTTTATACTGCCGCTACCGCTTCTTCCCCATATAACTGGTCGCGGAATGAAAGTGAGGGTGAAACGATGAGTGGACCAATGCCCAGTTGATCCCATTTTTTATTAACTGCCTCAATGGTTTGTTCGTCGGCCACGATGATGTTCGGCCAGTCGCGGTGAAAATCATCCAGTGCTTCCGTTTTCGTAGTGCCATCCAGGCCCATGCAGGCATAAATTTTATTTTCCTTACTGCTTTCAAAAAGAAAAGAATCTCTTTTGGGATCGAGGTTATTACAGAATCGCCAGAGCGCTACGGGTAAATTGGAGGGGTCAATATTTTCGTCTATATAAAGAATCATCTTGATTCCGGATCCGAAAAGAATTTTTTCTGCGAATGCCGGATGCAATTCCCTGATATGACCTTTGCGATTTTTTGAAACAGATACAATCAGGCATGGAATTTCTCTTTCAAGCAACTGACGGTTCACTGCTTTGATTTCAGGAAATGCATCGAGCCAGTCATTGGCGGGTAAATGCATCTGTTCTGAATTAGTATAACGATCGTCCGTTTCCTCTTCCATTTTTTTTGTTCCGTCGATACACATTTTTCCACCGAAACCCAGTTTGCTGCAACTGTGGTCAAGCACGTCCATGGGTCCCTGCGCAAAGGCAATATCTGTTGCCGGGTTCAGGTTTTTGAAAACATATTTCGCGAGCGACAGATAATCCGTTATCGAAATGCCTTCATCCACGATCACCAGAATTTTGTTAAACATCATTTGTCCCGCACCCCACATGGCACTCATTACTTTTTGTCCGTGTCCCGCAAAGGTTTTATGGATCTGTGCTATCACCAGATTATGAAACACGCCTTCCACGGGCATTTCCATGTCGACGATCTCCGGGATCATCATCATCTTCATTGGCGCCAGAAAAATTCTTTCAGTTGCTTTGCCCAGCCAGGCATCTTCCTGCGGCGGAATGCCTACGATGGTCGCGGGATAAATCGCATTTTTCTTATGAGTGATCGCTGTTACATGAAAAGATGGATACCAGTCAGGTAATGAATAATAACCGGTATGATCACCAAAAGGCCCTTCCCAGACAGGTGCTTCTTCCGGTTCCACATATCCTTCAATCACAAAATCTGCATCGGCAGGCACTTCCAGTTCGGGTTGTGTAATACAGCGAACCAGTTCTACTTTCTTTTTTCTTAAAAAACCAGCCAGCATGTATTCATCCACGTTATCCGGCAGTGGCGCCGTGGCTGCATACGCATATACCGGATCGCCACCCAGTGCAACGGCCACGGGCATACGCTTTTTCAATTTTTTATAAGCCTCAAAGTGGCGGGCGCTTACTTTATGTTTATGCCAGTGCATACCGGTGAGGCGATCGTTTATGATCTGCATGCGATACATGCCCACGTTACGAATGCCGGTTTCCGGATCTTTGGTATGAATCACGGGCAGTGTTACAAAAGGGCCGCCGTCTTTTGGCCAGCAGGTGATCACGGGCAGTTTATTAAGATCGGGAGAAGATAAAATTACTTCCTGACAGGCCCCTTTTCCACGAACAACTTTCGGCATCCATGCAGCGAACTGCGTGAGTTTGGGAAGCACACGCAGTTTGTCCAGGATGGATTCCTTGGGACCGGCGAGTAATTTAAAAAGGGATTCAATTTCTTTGCTGATGTCATCGAGTTTCGACACACCGAGCGCGATGCACATTCTTTTTTCGCTGCCATATGCGTTCATCAGAACGGGAAAATCGTAACCCGTATTTTCAAAAAGAATGGCTTTGTTTCTGGAGGCTGTCTTGCTGATTCGGTCCGTGATTTCCGCGATTTCCAGTTTCGGATCTACATAAGTTTTTATCCTGATCAACTCTCCCGCAGATTCCAGCGCACTGAGGAACTCACCTAGATTATTAAATGCCATCGTTTCTATTAGACGGCAAAATTAGCTAAGAATTGTCATTGTACAGCCGGCGGACAATCGGTTCTTCCGCGATCGTAGGTTTTGTAGTTGATGAGTGCAATGCTTACGCGTATGCCGGTGTAATAATAGAAGTCATTGTGATTGGGATTTCCGCGTTTGGTGCCTGACACGGGATAAGTCTGATCGCCGCCTTTCAATTCGTTGGCACGATAGGCCATTTCCACGGCGAGCGGTCCTTTCGCATTTTGCAGGATGGTCTGATCCACATAAAATGAACTCACATCATCCATGTAGTCGGTAAATGTTTTTCTAAATCCGATTTCATAAGCGAGTACCACGCTCTCACTTACCCTGAATTTAATGCCCCCACCGATGGGAACGGAGAACTGCGTCTGGCTATAAGGTTTCTGTCCCGGATATTGCGGGAGCCCCTCTCCTTCTGTACTGAGTGGTTTCAGGTAAACTTTTTCACCCAGCGTATCGTATGCAAACGGGTTATTATGAAAAATGGCGATACCGGCAAAAACAAAGGGCGAGAATTTCTTTTTCGTGATGTCTAAAAAAGTATATTCAGCCAGCAGATTCCATTCGGTGATATTATTTTGAAAACTGAGATTGCGAAATACCAGATCCGGATTATTGTACTGATCGGAAGCGCCGACTTTGAGAATATTAATATTGCTGATTAAAGCGAGATTGGGCGTGAGATCATATTGCACACCGGCACCGTAAGCGAAATAAGATTGATCGAATGTGTAATTTTTAGCCTGGAGATCCCCGGAATAATTGGATACGCCACCGGTTAAATTGATATGCCAGCGCTGTGCCTGCAGAAACCCCGGAACCAGGAAAAGGGAAAAAAATAATGACTTCATGTATAAAAGATTTCGACGGATTAAAATCTTTCAGAGAAGATGGATTGTAACTGCGGAAATTCGGAGGAGATTGGAAAAAGATGCCGGATCAGCCCCAGAACGCAAGTATTGAGCCATTTATTGAGTTGGCTGCATTAAAAGTAGAGTCAATTATAGTTAAATAGAAGCCAAAACGACTGTTTTCCTGAATAAATCGTACTTTTTCAATCTATCTAAACGATTTCCCTGTCGATGAGGACTGGTCTTCCCGTACTTTTCTTTTGGTTGTTATGCCTGCCTGTTTTTTCCCAAAAAAAGAATGCCGGTTTCATCATACACATTCATCGCGCAACCGGCCCCGTCAAAATAGATGGTGATTTAGACGAACCCACCTGGCAAAAGGCTGAAGTAGCGAACAATTTTTTCATGATTCTTCCCATGGATACCTCGCTGGCCCATGTGAAAACAGAAGTCCGGATGGCTTATAGTGACCGGTTTTTTTATCTGTCTGCGGTTTGTTTTGATGGCATGAAGGGGCCGAATATGGTTGAGTCGCTGCGTAGGGATTTTAGTTTCTCCAAAAACGACAATTTCATTTTCTTTCTGGATACCTATGGTGACCAGACCAATGGATTTACATTTGGTACGAATGCCGATGGTGCACAGTGGGATGGAACGATGTATGAGGGCGGTAAAGTGGACCTGAGCTGGGACAATATCTGGTATTCGAAAGTGAAGCAATACCCTGACCGGTATGTGATGGAGATCGCCATTCCTTTTAAAAGTCTGCGTTACAGAAAATCTTTGTCAACCTGGGGAATTAATCTGAGCCGGAATGATTTAAAGACAACTGAAAAATCAAGCTGGGCGCCGGTGCCCAGGCAGTTCCCCTCCGCCTCACTGGCGTATACCGGAACGGTTCTGTGGGATTCTTTTCCGCCACCACCGGGTACCAATATTTCTCTCATCCCTTATGTGCTTACACAGGCGATCAAACCGTACGATCTGAAACAACCGACTCAATTCAAAACGACTATTGGCGGCGATGCAAAAATTTCGATTACATCTTCGATGATTCTGGATTTAACCGTGAATCCGGATTTTTCACAAATTGAAGTAGATAAACAGGTAGTTGATTTGAGCCGGTACGAATTATTCTATCCCGAGAAAAGACAGTTCTTCCTGGAGAATGGAGATCAGTTTAACAATTTCGGCTATTCAGATATCAGGCCGTTTTTTTTCCAGGCGTATCGGTCTGGGGATACCCATCGAATTTGGCGCGCGGCTCAGTGGTAAGCTGGATAAGAACTGGCGGATTGGCGCGATGGATATGCAAACGAATTCTGTGGACTCACTGGGTTTGCCTCAGCAGAATTTTGCCGTGGTGGCATTGCAGAGAAAAGTATTCGCACGATCCAATATTAATTTTCTCTGGGTGAATAAGCAATCGATTGACTATGACCCGATGAAAGATACCAGCCATCCGGTTTATACAGCTTACAACAGAACCTTTGGTCTGGAATACAATCTGGCTTCACCAAATAATTTTTGGACAGGCAAACAATTATTCATGAAATCTTTTTCACCGGGAGTCAGCGGTAAGGACTGGGTGGTGGCTGGTAATCTTCAGTACTCCAGTAAAAAATGGCTGATCAATGGAGCATACCAGTATATCGGAAGTAATTATAAATCGGAAGTTGGCTATATACCGCGAACAGGGTATTACCGGATCGACCCGCAGGTGTCTTATTATTTCTTTCCAAATCAGGGTTTGGTATTGAGTCATGGTCCCCAATGGTTTTCCAATTTTTATTACAATGAAAAATTTCAGACTACCGACAATGAAAACATTGTGGACTGGCTGATTACTTTCCGGAACAAGGCGACACTGACGCTGGTGGGCATGCAGGATTATGTGAAACTGCAGGCTCCTTTTGATCCGACAAATACCGGTATCGCTTATCTGCCCGTAGGTTCCGTTCATAAATGGTATACGGGTGGTGTGGATTTTTACTCCAAACCACAAAGTATATTCACCTATGATTTCTCTGTGCGGTATGGCGGCTATTACGATCAGGGAAACAAACTCACGGTACTAACGGACGTGGGTATCCGCTTTCAGCCTTTTGTGAATTTGACACTTTCTTCCTCCTATACCTTATTGGATCTGCCACAGCCCTGGGGTAAAACGAGGTTTTTGCTGGTAGGTCCGCGGGTGGATATTACATTCACCAACATGATATATTTTACGGTGTATGTTCAATACAATGAGCAGATCAAAAACATGAATATCAATGCGCGTTTACAATGGCGGTATAAGCCGGCTTCGGATTTCTTCCTGGTGTACACAGATAATTATTATACTACGCCGTTTTCGATTCGTAACCGGGCGGTGGTGCTGAAACTGAATTACTGGCTGAACATGTAAAAAAGCCTAAAGCCCAAGGCCTAAAGCCCAAAGCCTAAAGCCTAAAACCTAAAGCCTAAAACCAATACAAGCTAAAAAGCCTAAAGCCTAAAACTTTTTTAAGCCTAAAGTCCAAAACCAGTACATGACAGATTTTAACAAGCCTATTATAGCATTTCGCGCTATTAAAAAACATCCTTCATTGCTGAGGTAATGTTCAACTCATGTTGAATTTTTAAATTCAAAATTGTTATTGGTTTTAGGCTTTTGGCTTTGGGCATTCAGCTTGAAAAGGCTTAGAAGACTTCGCCCAGATTCACAAAGAACCCACTCGATCCCTGTGTGCCCCAGGCATAGTCGAGTGCAATATTCGTTCTGGAGAATTTATTCAGCATGATGCGTATACCCAGTCCGGCGCCCGGGGAAATCACTTCATACTTGCCTGTGAGTATATCGGAAAAAGATTCGGCATTGGCGAAAACGACACCACCGAAAAGACCATTACGTGAAATGGCAAAACGATATTCTGCCTCCTGATCTATCATGTTATAACTTCTGAACCTTCCCTGGATATATCCTCTTCCAGTGTTGCTGAATTCGTCCCAGGCCGTGCTGGGTAATAATAAATAAGGCGGCGTGCCGCCCAGTGTGAACCAGTTGTAACTCCAAAGCGCCAGAATGTTTTGAGAGCTTGCGGGGAACTTTATATAAGTTCTGAACTCCAGAAGCAATGACTGCCAGTTGGCATCGCTGCCCATAAAAGTAAATTTAGGCTGGAAGAGAATATTTGCGTAGATACCTTTTTGCGGATTGATGGGATTTCTTCTGGAATCATATTTTAAGATAAATGAAAGACCCGAAGCCTTTTCTGTATTGGAAAGACCGTACTGCTGGAAATCGGTTTCATGATCCGTGGGGGGATCCACTTCCTGAATATTCCAGAAGTAGTCAAAATCATAGCCCAGTCCGGCATAGAGGTCATTTCCGATTTTTTTCAGCACGGCCTGGTGCAGTTTGATATAGGAGTAATCCACATTGTAGAAACTATCCTGTTGGGTGTGACCACCCAGGCCAAAAGTTTCAGAGGGATATTTTAAATACCGCCAATCTGTAAGGATATTATATTCATTGTTTTTCGTCCAGATGCTGGAGGCAATCGGGAAAATGATCTGACTCTTACTGGTGTAAGCGATGCTGGAGATAATAGTGGAAATGTTTTCCGTTTCATGATTGTGCGAACTGGTAAAAAAAGCGGCGTTGGCGCTGATCACGCCGGCGAATCCCGTTTGTAGTGTATACCCGACGGCCGGAAAAGCACTGAAATGAATTCTTCCTTTTTTATTGACAACCAAATCTTCCCGGTTCACGGAGTTTTTATCGAAAAGCCGCTGGGCGATATCAATCAGGTCAATTTGTTTAACCCCCGGATTGATGGTCGTATCGGGTTCAATCTGAGCCAATGAGAAAATCGGAGGGATAATAAAAGCCAGTAATAAATAATATTTAACCATCAACGCCATGTTCCAATACATGAAGATATTCATGCATCGCCTGAGAATAAGACTTCTTAAAATCAGAAAGGCTTAATTAACGAATCGTTAATGCACTTTAACATCAAGGCGAAATGGAAAAAAGGGCAAAGGATAAAGGATTTTACCGAATGCTCACTTTGCCGTTGTGGAATCACCAACCGGCTTCTTTTTATTAAATAAGCTGCCAAAGGTATTTTTCAATGTTTGTTCTGCATTTTTCCGGGTATTTTCAACAACCTGGTTGGAATTGCCGGAAGAGTCTTTCTGGCCGGCAATGGCCTTTGTAAGATCGGAGGTTAAATCCTTCACCGCCTGATTCTTTATGGCAATCGCAGAGTCCTTTGCTTCATTTGTTTTTGCACTAAAGACTGTTTTTACACTGTCTGACGCTTGTTTGGCGAAAACAGCTGCCTGCTGTTTCACTTCCGAAGAAAGGTCAGAACCTGCGGAATTCAATCCCGTTTTAATCTGGGGGTTGGTAATCGTACCCACCATATTAATTTTTAGATTGATGTTATCCGATATTTTTACGGGAATTCCTTTTGCGGTTGCCTGTTGAGAGAGGTTGTTCACCAGGTTATTTGCATCTGTTCCCATCATTGCCCTGGGAACCTTCATCGCAATGATATAGTCGATTGACTGATCGAATCCATGCATGCCGCCGATCTCCATATCGATGGTATTGTACTTCACATGAAAAGGCTTTACGAGCACTTTCCCGTTGGCAAATTCAAAATTGAAACGGAGATCCTTCAGGGAAATTCCATTCAACTGATCCATGTGCAGGGACTGCGCTAATTTTTCAACCGGAGCAAATTTCTTAATTACACCTTCCACCAGAAATAAGTTACCCCTGCCCGTTAGTGTTTTTGAATCGGGCATCATATCCGTACCGAGTTTCCCAGTCATCGAAAGCTGGGCATTCATTTTACCATCTATGAACTGACCCATGGGCATAATTTTCTGAACAGAATTAAATGCATAAAATGTTTTCTGAACATCCATTCCCTGCACATCGTAATTGAAAGAAATGTCGGGATTTGTTTTGTCTTTTTTAGTAGAATAATAACCGCTCGCTTTCATACGACCTTCCAACGCATCCATCTGAACGTCTTTGAGCGCAATGGTCTGATCATTGATGGCCATGGTGCCGCTCAGGTTTGAGTAGTCTACCTTATCATAGTGCATTTTGTCAGCTTTGGCATGTATCAGGATACTCAGGTTATCGGGTACAGCAAAAGGCGGATTGGTTGCTTTATGTTGCATGGAGTCGTTGCCGGTCGGCATGGCTGACATCCATTTATTCAAATCAATCTGGTCTGCAAATAAATCAAGGTTACCCGAGAGGGGCTCGTTCTTTAATGCATAACCCAGGGCATTGTCCAGTGAACCCTTCGCAGTAAAACGCGATTTTAAATATTCTGCATGGGCCGCGCTGAGCGTAATATTTTTCGGATTGAATGTAAAGGCAGCATCATTCAGGATAATTCCATCGGGATAGTCTTTGCTGGTATAGCTGATGTTGTTCAGGTTCAGTGTTCCCGAACTGTTGATCTTGTCATACTCTTTTTTATCTATTGACTGCTTATTACCGGAAAATGCGATGTCTCCGGCTACAGATCCCGTAATGACTGTGCCTGCTGGTAAAACAGTGAATTGTTTTGCATTGGCCAGGTTAAAACTTCCTTTCAGTTTTCCAGCAAATACCGGATTGGATACAGGCGTTTTGATGGATAAATTGAAATCAATGGGATCGTTACCTATTTCAACATGGGCCGCCGGTATCTGTATGAGTGTATGATCCGCCTGACCATCCGGATTTTGAAAAGCCAGTTGAATCTGGCTGTTCTTAACGGGTTGCGGGAAATCAGGAGAACTATAATTCAGTCCCGAGATGTTTATAAAACCATTGGCAGAAAAATCGCCGGGCTGTTGTTTGGTTATCGTGGAAAGATTTCCTTTCGCGTTTGCATTGGCATCCAACAGACCAGACAGACTGGTTCCTGCTTTCAGTTTTACAAAACGGGTGACGTCCCCCAGATTTAATTTCCCTTTTATGGTGGCATCTATATACTGCACCGTGAGTGGGTTCTTAAACAGCATGCTGAAATCAAAGGGATCGTTTCCGAATTCAATATGCCCCTTTGAAATGTCGACAATGGTATGGTCTGTAATACCATCCGGATTATCAATCTTCATGAGGAGCCCGATATTCTTAACCGGCTGTGGCAAATCTGGATATTGGAAAAAACCATTCTCTACTTTCAAATTCACCTGATAAGCCGGAATCTTTGCATGGTTGTATTCTCCTTTCACAAAACCATCGAAGCTTACACTGCCGCTGGTTTTTATTTTGTCAAAATCGGTTTTATAGACAGAGGGAATTAAAGAAAGTATGGTTTTAAAAGCTGTTGACGGGGTGTTGAATTTGATATCCATTCCATAGGTGGAATCGTTTACAAACTGGAAAGAGCCTTCTGTTGCCAGCTGCAGATCATTCACATGAATGTCTTCTATTTTAAAATGATATTTATTGGCTTTATTGTCCACCTCGATATCTGCCGTCAGCGTCGTTTGCGCATCCACCAGATAAGGAATTTTTGAATAGCTGAAAGAAACCGATTCAGCGGAAGTCTTTGTATGCAGGGTAAATAAGTCTGAACTAAAATCACCGCTGCCGGAATGGTTCAGGTGATCTATTTCGCTTTTCATGTCTGAAGACAAATCGATGTAGCTGATATAAGCATCTTTGATTTCATAGGACTGAAGATGCATATGAAAACCGGATTTCGTTTTATCTGCAGATGCGACGGTATCCGGCTTGCTGATCTGCCAATTGGCGATTCCATCCTTTTGAACGATCACGTGTATCCGGGGATGATTAATCGTGATACTATAAATATTCATATCGGTACTTCCGAATAAACTCATCAGATTCAACGCGACATCCACCTGACCCGCTGCCAGGAGCGTGTCTTTACTGAAAGCGTCCACGCCAACTACCTGCAGGTTTTCAAGACCGACAGCCAGCCTCGGGAAATGACGGAACAAAGAGATGTTCACGTCCGAAAAATCTACCTGTGCGTTGATGTTTTTATTCACCTGTTCCCGGGCGAGAGCGAGAATTTTTCCTTTAAAAATGAAGGGAAGCGTAAATGCAAGGGCCAGAAGTATGGCTATAACGAAAGCGGACAGCTTTCCGGTTTTTCTCAGCATCTGAAAGGATTTTACTTGGATTTAGGGCCAAAATACGCAATAGATTCGAAAGGTCTAAGCGTTTTCCCTAAAGTTTTTCAGTATGTAATGACCAGTTTTTCTTAAACGCGGAGGGATTTTCACCCACTATTTTATTAAACAGTTTATTAAAATAAGAAATGCTTTCAAATCCAACGGCATAGCAGGTTTCAGTAACGTTCTGATCCTGCATCAGCAGGTTTTTTGCACGTTCAATCCGGTATTGATTCACAAAATCGGTAAACGTCATATTGGTTTGTCTTTTAAAATAGCGGCAGAAAGCCGGCGTGGTCAGATGAACTTTAGCGGCCACCTTATTTACATCGGGTTTCTGATCGAAATGCGCATCTATATACTCATAAATGGCACCCATTCTGATTTTATCTTTTAGAATGAAAGCCGAGCTGGACAGGTCGTTGTTCAAAAGACTTCGCTCTCTGGTATCTGCCAGTATTTTAAAAATATGGATGAGTTCCATCAGCTGATCAAAGGCACTCATAGTGCCGAGTTGTTTCAGTTTATTGGACACGATTTGTTTTGTTTCTCCGTAAAAAGCGATTCCGTATTCAGCGTCCTTAAACAATTTGCTGATTTCCGACAATTCAGGCGCGATGGAAATCGCGGTGCCGAGAAAATCCGTCTTCAGCTGAATAACAATCTGATGATATTCACTGCGCAGGCGGTAGTCAAAATTTAAATGAGGAAGATTTCCGCCGATGAATACCAGATCGCTTTGCGTGTAACCTGAAATATGCGTACCGACGTGCCTGATTCCTGCATCTGCTTCCACGTAAACCAGTTCAACCTGGGGATGATAATGCCATAAAAAAGTATTCTTCAGCCGGGGTGAGAATATCTTAAAAGATTTACCCGGTTCAAAAACTATTTTTTCCAACTGAATCTCGTTCATGTCGTGAATTGTGTTATAAGCTTCAGTTAAGGTAGCAAATAAGTCAATAAGGAGCAAATACTGGTCAATAGATGGGATGTTGCGGGTTTCGCCCCGACTTAGCTTTGTGTTATAAAATCAACGTATATGATGCAAAAAACGATGGCTCCTGCCGCTCCGACCATGGCACATAAGGAAATTCCAGGAAATCCTTCAACTGCCAAATCCAGTCAGATCAAATTAAACGACCGCAGCAATGGTAAACCCCTTCAGTTGCTGAGCGAAGACGACTGGAATTTCTGGGTAAAAAACGGCTACGTGATTATAAAAAATGCTGTACCCAGGGAACAGGTAGAGAAACTGGCTGCGTATTTATATGAATACGAGGATAAAGATCCCAATGATATCGACAGCTGGTATAAAAGGCCCAATGTGAAAATGGAGATGAAGGAACTGAACAATACCGGGATGGTTGAAATATACAATCATCAATACATGTGGGACAACCGCCAGTTCCCCAAAGTGCATCAGGCATTTACGGATATATGGGGAACAGAAAAACTATGGGTTACGATCGACCGGGCGAATTTGAATTTTCCCTTGCGGCCCGGATTTGAATACAAAGGATTTATTCACTGGGATTATGATCCGGAAACAAAGCCTCAAAATGTGCAGGGTGTACTGGCACTGGCTGATCAGACAGATGAAAATATGGGGGGCTTTCAATGTGTTCCGGAACTTTATAGAACCTACGATACCTGGAAACTGGCGCAGCCGGACGACAGGGATCACTACAAACCCGATACGACGGGATTCGAACTGGAAAAAGTGAAACTGGAGGCGGGTGACCTGCTGATATTTAACAGCCTGGAACCCCATGGTATACGTGCCAATACAAGCAAAGACAAAGTTCGGGTTGCACAGTACATCGCCATGATGCCGGCACAGGAAGACAATGAGGAACTGGTTCAATGGCGTATCAACAGCTGGAAAAACAGGGATGCCATGCAGGGATATGCATTCCCGGGTGATCCGCTGGAAAGAGAAAAGAAAAATGTAGTTGCAGAGTTGTCACCACTCGGCAAAAAATTGCTGGGACTGGAGAAGTGGTAGTGATGAGCAACTAAAGATTAACTTCGCCCGCATTTAATCATTTATGAAGTTAATCGAACAACTACAGGAAAGAAGCAATCATCTCTGTGAACTGTGCAAATCGGAAGGACCTCTAAATATATATGAAGTGCCTCCCGGCTTCATTCATAAACAGGATAAGAGCATTCTGATTTGTGATAAATGTTTGTCGCAGTTGGATAAAAAAGAAGACCTGGATGCGGATCACTGGAAGTGTCTGACGGAGACCATGTGGAGCGAATTACCGGCCATCCAGGTGGTTTCGTGGCGGATGCTGAATCGCCTGAGACTGAATAGCTGGGCAATGGATAATCTGGATATGATGTATCTGGATGAGGATACCCTGGCCTGGGCAAAAGCAACGGGTGATCACGACAACGATGGAACGGTTGCGTTGCATAAAGATGCAAACGGTAATGTGCTGACCAATGGAGATACGGTGCTTTTGACAAAATCACTGGAGGTGAAAGGTGCAGCCGTGAATGCAAAAATTGGTACGGTTGTAAAGAATATTCATATCGTTGATGACAATACCGAGCAAATCGAAGGAAGAATAGACGGTCAGATGATCGTGATACTCACCAAATATGTGAGAAAGCAGATAAACTAACAGACTTCGATTTATAAAATAAAAAAGCCTTCACCCGTGAAGGCTTTTTTTGTAAGCGTATGTCGGGATGTTCCCGGCTGAAGAGGTCAAGACGATGCCTTTTATGAGCCTAAAATTAATTTTATGAGGTTATTATTCAGGATTTCGTCAACTATTTTTCTTGTTGTTAAAGGTTCCTGAAGAGGATGTTGCTGAAATATGCTTTTGTTAAGGTCTTCAATTGTGTTGGTTATTGAAATTGCATTTTTCTGCGATAGTTCATAAATTCTTTTCTTATAACGGGTATTAAATTTCAAATTATTCGGGTCAACAATTCCTTTTTCAATATATGCGTTCGTTTTCTTGACACACCTGCAGGAATTGGATTTGTTCACTAGTCCACACCTGTTATTCATCCAATTATAAAGGTCTTTTCTGGCTCTCATCAGGCGAATACGAAAGTTACCGGCCGTAAGTCCCAAAATCTCTGCCCCCAACTTTTGATCCAGGTCAAACATTTCGCCAAGTATATAAACCATTCTTTGTTCTCTGTCTAAACACAGTAACATTCCTGCCGTGCAACTTATTCTGATCTCTTCGATCGTGTCTTTTAGCTCATCCTGATCCGTTGTCGAAAGTATGTTATTCGGAATGTTATCGATCGCGTTAAAATAATCTTCAAAGTCAACTGTTTGCAATTCGGCCTTACTTTTCCTGGCATTGATAAAATGGTTCACCGTAATTCTGTATAGCCATGTTCTGAATTTACTTTTGCCTTCAAATTTCGTCAGTGCAGTAATTGCTTTTATGAACACTTCCTGGGTTAAGTCTTCCGCATCCGCCACACTTTTAGTCATTTTCAGGGCAAGATTATAAATAAATAATTGATGCCTTACGATCAGGTTTTGTAACGCTTCTTTATCGCCACCAATAGACAATTTTACCAAATCTGAATCTATCTGGTCTTTATAGTCGACTTTGAAGGGATTATTCATTTCTTTCTCTGGTATAACTCAATGCACTCTTTAGAATGTGCACTGAGTCGGTTGATAAATCAGATTTGTCTTAAACCACCATCAACTGTTAATTCGTTACCAACAATATATGATGAATCGTCGGAAGCAAGGAATAACACCGTTTTTGCAATTTCTTCCGGCTGTCCCCAACGTTTCATTGGAATTTGGCTGGTTATAGCTTCCCCTGCGGATTTTAGAACTTCTTCCGGCAAACCTATTTTCCCCCAGAGTGGTGTGCCTATTGCCCCTGGACTAACTGCGTTCACTCTTATGCCTTTGTCAACTAATTCAGCAGAAGCAACCCTAACGACCGAACGCAATGCAGCTTTACTTGCACTTAATAAGCTGCTTCCGCCAAATCCGATACTGTTCAACCAGGAAGTTGTAATGATTACAGAAGCATTTTTGTTTAAATAGGGAATAGCTTTTTGAAGCGTAAAGAATGCACCTTTAAAATTGACATCAATCATTTCGTCAAAAAATGCCTCAGTTGTTTCGGCAATAGGGGCAAGTTTTGCTTGTGCCGCATTCACAAATAAGACGTCGATATGACCGAATTTCGATTTGACCTCGGAAAATAATCTGTCCAGGTCTGGTAGTTTTGAAACATCTCCCTTAACTGCAAAACTGTTAGAACCAAGCTCGGTGATCGCTTTGTCAAGGTCTTGTTTGCCCCTCCCAAATATTACCACCTTTGCACCGTTTCCGATAAATTCTTTTGCTGTGGCCAAACCGATGCCGCTGCTGCCACCTGTTATTACGGCAATTTTGTGTTTTAACTTGTCCATTTGTCTCATGATTTATTGGTAACTCCATTGTTACCGGTGTTTGGACAAGTCAAAAGATGGTGTGTTACAAAACTGCCTGACTAATTTTAGACCTTTCGACTGTTTTGCTTTTTTATCCAGCTTCGGCGAACAAGTTCGCCCCGCTACCAAAAAAGCAAAACCCACAGCTTTCGCTGTGGGTTTCTAAT
>Ga0206961_1052_pt1 | contig 32243 bp, 18 predicted proteins | sample Alteio_BWOrgHeat_30_FD_153238 | JGI IMG/M metagenome (GOLD analysis project Ga0206961, IMG submission 153238) | Enriched cells from forest soil in Barre Woods Harvard Forest LTER site, Petersham, Massachusetts, United States -... | ecosystem: Environmental > Terrestrial > Soil > Temperate forest >...
CGAAAGGAAAAATACTGGCATCCGGCCTGAATGTTATTAAGAAGGAATCTGCGGCGATCGCTGCGCTTGAACCTTTTATCAATGATGCTTTTGTCAGCGCGGTGGAATTGATTTCCGCCTGTAAGGGAAGAGTGGTTGTCAGCGGTGTGGGCAAGAGCGCCATCATTGCGCAGAAGATGGTCGCCACGTTCAATTCCACTGGTACTTCTGCTGTTTTCATGCATGCCGCCGATGCCATACACGGCGATCTGGGTATGGTGGGCTCAGCAGATATTTTGATGATCGTGAGCAAAAGCGGCGAGAGTCCCGAGATTAAGGTTTTACTACCATTACTTGCGCGGGATCAAAATAAACTGATCGGCATCGTGGGCAATGAAAATTCCCTGCTGGCAAAAAAAGCCGACATATTTCTGAATACAACAGTTTCGGAAGAAGCCTGCTCGCACAACCTCGCACCGACGAGCAGCACCACTGCACAACTCGTGATGGGTGATGCGCTGGCCATTACCTTGATGGAGATCAAGGGATTTGGCTCGGAAGATTTTGCGCGCTTTCATCCAGGGGGGACGCTGGGAAAAAAACTCTATCTGCGGGTGAGTGATATTTATATACACAATGCAAAACCGGTTGTCGGTCCGAATGCGGTGCTGAAAGAAGTGATCATGGAAATGACTTCCAAGCGTCTGGGTGCAACGGCCGTGGTCGGTGACGCGCAGGAATTGCTGGGGATCATCACCGACGGGGATTTACGGCGCATGCTGGAAAAAAATGCCAACGCATCGGGTGTGCAGGCGAAAGACATTATGCATACAAAACCAACGACGATACAAAAAGAGGCACTTGCGGTGGAAGCACTGGAAGTGTTGCGGACGAAAGACATCAGTCAGTTGCCGGTGATGAATGGCGGGGAGTATCTCGGGTTTATTCACTTGCACGATTTGATTAAGGAAGGAATTATCTAACCAGTGTGGAAGTGTGGAAGTGTGGAAGTCAGGAGAGTCTGGGTGTTATAAGTGTTTAAATTTTATCTATGAATGAACATCAGTATGCGGTGATTATGGCGGGTGGAATTGGCAGCCGGTTCTGGCCGATGAGTCGTCAGAATTTACCGAAACAGTTTCTCGATATTCTGAATACCGGTCAGACGCTTATCCAGTCTACGTTCCAGCGATTAACGGATTTTATTCCGCCGGAAAATATTTACGTGGTCACTTCTGCTGAATACATACCGATTGTAAAAGAGCAATTGCCAGATATCAGGGTAGAAAATATTCTGGGTGAACCATCCAGAAAAAACACAGCTCCCTGCATCGCTTATATTTCATTCAAACTTTTACAAAAAGATCCAAAGGCATCATTGATCGTAGCGCCGGCGGATCATCTCGTACTGGATCGCATCGCGTTCAAGAAAGTTTGTCTCGAGGCCCTGAGTTTTGTAAACAAACACAATGCACTGATCACACTGGGCATCACGCCGCTGCAGCCGAATACCGGATACGGATATATTCAACGCGAATTGCAGTCGGTGACGGACAATGTTTACAAAGTGAAAACATTCACCGAGAAGCCAAACCTCGAGCTGGCGAAAACATTTTTAGCCAGCGGCGATTTTCTCTGGAACGCGGGCATTTTCGTATGGCAGGTGAAAAACATCATCAAGGCATTCGAAACCTATCTTCCCGAAATGTACGAGGTATTTGTGGCGGACAAGGATGCATTCAACACACCCGAAGAAAAGAAAGCACTCGATCATATTTATCCGCTCTGTACCAATATTTCCATCGACTTTGGTATCATGGAAAAAGCCAACAACGTATATGTGATTCCTTCTTCCTTTGGCTGGAGTGATCTGGGAACCTGGAACTCGGTGTATGAAAATCTGGAGAAAGATTATCTCGGCAACGCGGTAGCCGGTGAAAATGTGATGGTGATCGATGCAGCCAAATGCGTCGTGCATTCAGGCGATAAAAAATTATTGGTGCTGCAGGGACTGGAAGATTTCATTGTCGTTGATACCAAAGATGTGTTGCTGATCTGCAAACGCGAGAAAGAACAGGAAATAAAAGATTATGTGGCGGAAGTGCGACGGAATATTGGGGACGAATACCTCTAACGCCTAACGCCTAACGCTTAACGCCTAACGCCTAACGCTTAACGCCGCCAACTGCCATCGTCATCTGTCAACCGTAAACCGTCAACCAAGATGAACTTCAAAAGCAAACTTCCCAATGTCGGAACCACCATCTTCACGGTGATGAGTGCGCTGGCGACTAAATCAAAAGCGATTAATCTGGGGCAGGGTTTTCCTGATTTTCCGATGAATGCCGAACTGGTTGGCCTCGTAGATAAGGCCATGCGCGACGGATACAATCAATACGCACCAATGCCGGGTCATCCGCCGCTGCTCGAAACGCTGGCAGAGAAAGTTGAAAACCTGTATACAAACAAAGTTCATCCGCATACCGAAATCACCATCACACCTGGCGGAACCTATGCCATCTACACGGCACTTACAACCATTCTGCAGGCCGGTGATGAAGTGATTGTTTTTGATCCCTGTTACGATAGTTATGTTCCAAATATTGAAATTAACGGCGCCACACCAGTGCCGGTGGCCTTGGAATATCCCTCTTATCATATCGACTGGAATAAAGTGCATGCCGCGAAAACAGCGAGGACTAAGGCCATCATGCTGAACTCTCCGCACAATCCAACCGGATCGGTGCTTTCACCCAAAGACATTGAAGAGTTGAGGAAGTTCGTGACCGGTTCCAACATTTTTATTATTTCGGATGAAGTGTATGAACACCTCATTCTGGACGGCCTGCCGCATTGTTCCATGCTGCGCTATCCGGATCTCTTTGAAAGAAGTTTTGTGTGTTTCTCTTTTGGAAAAATATTTCATTGCACCGGATGGAAGCAGGGATATTGCGTGGCGCCTGAATGGCTGACCAAAGAATTCCGCAAGGTCCATCAGTTTAATGCCTTCAGCTGTTTCACACCCACGCAGGTGGCGCTGGCAGAATTTCTGAAAGACCCCGTTCATTATTTATCGCTTCCTGATTTCATGCAGAAGAAAAGAGATTATTTCCAGGACGCCATGTCGTCCACGCGTTTCAAAGCACTGCCTACCCATGGCAGCTATTTCCAGATCTATTCTTACAAAGATATTTCCGATCAGCCCGATGCGGAATATGCAAAGGAACTCGTCGCCCAACATGGCGTTGCCGCCATTCCCGTCTCTGCTTTTTATCATTCCGGCAAAGACGATCATGTACTTCGTTTCTGTTTTGCTAAAAAGAAGGAGACGATTGACGCTGCAGTAGAGAAGCTGTGTAAAGTGTAGCGTCTAAATAAAAAAACTTACCTCGGCCAATTCTCTTCCAACCTTTTGAACGCCCTTTAATATTCTTTTCTTTTGAGCAAGTGAGGACTTCTTATTTCCTTTGATGTATTGAGCCAGTAGGCTTTGATTCATGCCAATTCTTTCGGATAACGCTTTTGCGTTAATTACTTTATAGAATTCAAAAAACTGAGGCAGGTCGGGTACAATACGAATATCTTCTTCCCGAACGATTTTGCCTTCTTCCTCAAAATTTAAATTCAGTGCGTCAACTATATTCGATTTCAATTCATCCAGATCGGCACCTGCCGTATAAACCGGAAACTTATCAGCATAGGCTGAATAACCGGTGCGCGTTTTTTCAACTATCATTTTTATTTTCATAGATCACATTTATAAAATGCCAGCCTGCTTTTTGATTTTCCGTTCCAGCCCTTTTCCCTTATAAAGCCCAACGCTTAATGCCCAAAGCCTAAAGCCTGCTTGCCTCCCTCGCTATAATCCGGACTTGTCTGGTTAATGTTCTTAAAGTTCACTTTACTAAGGTAAAGTAATATATATATTACCCTCCTAACCCAGTGAAAAGACTTTTTTGGTAGAAGAAAATAACGTGTGCGATGCAGACTCTCTGCCCACCTTCGGCGGTACCAGACTTCCACACTTCCAGACTTCCAGACTTGTTTTTACTCGGCTTTTAAGCTTTTCGTCGGATTCAGCAGTGCCGCTTTAATGCTTTGATAGCTGACCGTGATTAAAGTAATAAGTATAGCAGAAATACCTGCCCAGGCGAAAACCCATCCGGAGATTTCAGTGCGGTACTGGTAGTTCTGCAGCCAGCGATGCATGAAGTAGTAAGAGACAGGTGTTACAATCGCCATGGAAATGAGTACCAGCGCCACAAAATCTTTCGACAATAATTTCCAGAGAGAAAATACAGATGCACCCAGTACTTTTCGCACGCCGATTTCTTTGGTGCGTTGTTCGGCTACGAAAGACGCGAGCCCGAACAGACCCAGACAGCTGATGAATATCGCCAGTATGGCGAAGACGGCAGATAGTTTGCCAATCCTCGTTTCCGATGCAAACTTGGCTGCGAATTCCGCGTCAGCAAACTCATAATCGAAGGGAGCCGCCGGTATGATCTTTTTGAACACGGCTTCAATTTTTGAAATGGATTCCTGCGCACTTTTGTTTGGATTCAGTTTGAGGTCTATCCAGTTGACATTGTTATAGTCCATAAAATAAATCAACGGCCTGACCGGATCATAGGGCGATTCCATGATCATATCCTTTGACACGCCGATGATGGTATAGGTGAATGTCTGATTGTTTCCGGTCCAGCGGATATACTTTCCGATCGGATTTTTCACATTCATGAATTTGGCCGCTGCTTCGTTGATGATCACCGCGGTCGAATCTGTTTTATATTCAGGCGAGAAATCTCTTCCTGCCATCATTCGCCAGCCCACTGTTTTACCAAAATCATGCGTCACCCATTCGTTGGCAAATTCACCATTCAGGTTTGGATCTTTTCCTTCCCAACTGTATCCATCCCCATTCGAAAAAACATCGGTCACCGGTCCGGAAGACTCTGCGAATTGAGTAACGGCGCCTGAATTTTCCAGCTCTGTTTTCAGTACGCCGAATTTTCCATAGAAATCGGGTGACTTCATTCTGATCATCATCAGTCCGCTCCGGTCATATCCGATGGGCCGGTTCCTCGTATAGCGGATCTGATTATAAACAACAATGGTCCCGATGATCAGCGCAATGGAAATGGTGAACTGAAGAACGACAAGCACTTTGCGGGGAACAGAAGAATATCTGCCGGTGCGGAACGAGCCCTTCAGTACTTTAACGGGCTGGAAAGAAGATAAATAAAGGGCGGGATAACTTCCGGCCAGGATGGTCGTGAAGAAGCAAAAACCCATACAGCAAATCCAGAAAAAATAATTTTTCCAGGGGACAACCATGGCTTTGTCTGCCATCTGATTGAATGCCGGCAGAAACAATTCTGCGAGCAGCAAAGAAAGCGCAAACGAAAAAACCACCACCAGCAGCGATTCAACATAAAACTGCGTCACCAGATCTTGTCGCAATGAGCCCACTGCTTTGCGGACGCCCACTTCCCTTGCCCGCTTTTCGGATCTTGCGGTACTCAGGTTCATAAAATTGATACAGGCCAGTAACAAAACGAATGCACCGACGATGCTGAAGAGTTTCACGTATTCGATGGCGCCACCTGAAAGAACGCCGTTTTCCCATTGTGATCTTAAATGCCAGTCACTCATCGGGTGTACAAACACTTTTGTTTTGTACTGTTTGTCCTCCGGCCGGTCTCTTTTGAATTTGGCGTCTGCAATATTTCTGTTTACTGTATTGAAATCGGTGTGGTCGGCGATCTGCGCCAGCACCTGGAAGGAGCTGTTATCCCACCGGTCATGGTCAAGAAGTATCCATTTTTCAGAAGTGATGTACAGATCCCAGGGAGCGATGAATCCAAGATCACCAAATTCCGAGTTGGATGGCAGGTCTTTATAAACGCCGGTTACTTTCACGTCCAGCTTATTATCGATCCGCAGAGTTTTATTCACAGGATCTGTGTCGCCGAATAAAGCTTTGGACGTTGATCCGGCCAGCAAAACCGAATGCGGATCTTTTAATCCGTCCCGGTTTCCTTCCATCATGCGTAGTGAAAGCATATGAGGCGCTTCGGATTGCATATACATACCGCGGCCGGAGAGATTCTTTTCACCGGCAGAAATAATATGATCGCCCATCCAGGAGCACATGATCAGGTATTTGAAATTGCCTCCGTACTGCGTTCTCAGTTCTTCACCGATGGGGAAGGGCATCGCATTGAAGGTATTCACTTTCCCGTTCGAGGTCTGATGCTGCATTACCTTTCCGATGTGGTCGTAATTATCAAACGTTTTATTGAATGACAATTCATCCCAGATCCACAAACCGATCAGCAGGGCAACGGACATGCCGATGGCGAGTCCGCCAACGTTGATAATGGAAGAAGTTCTGTTTCTCAGCAGATTTCTCCAGGCGACTTTAAAGTAGTTCTTAATCAATTATTAAGTATTAATTATTAATTATTAAAGCTTCTGCATAGGAAGTCAAACCGGGTGCCACGCTGATAACCGGGTGCAAATCAAAATATTAGTTCCGGAATAGAAAATCTAAACTGTCCGTTTTCGTAACAAAAACCGTACGATTTTATGCACAAATAGTAGTTTAGAATAAGGCAGATGTCTGATTTACAATATGATCAGAAACCGGCACTGTTTTTAATTATTAGTTATAAATTATCAATTATTAATTGATCAATTGAGTGCAGTAAACGAAATAAACCGACAATTAACCATTAACCATCAAGCCCGTGTTTAGAAATTATTTCAAGACCGCTTTCCGGAGTTTGTGGCGGCAAAAGGCATTTTCACTCATTAATATTCTGGGACTGGCGGTTGGGCTTACGGCCTGTTTCCTGATTTTTCTGTATGTACGTTTTGAAACCAGTTACGATAATTTTCATTCAAAGGCCGATCGCATTTATCGGGTAGTTACTGAAGTGAGAACGCCTTCTGAAAGTATTAAAGAAGGTAGAACGACAACGCCTGTGGCGATCTACATGAAAAAGGATTTTCCGGAAGTAGAAGAGGCTGTGCGGCTCGGCACGGATGAATTCCTCGTAAATAAAGGACAGATCAAATTTCAGGAAAAGAATACGGTACTCGCCGATTCCAATTTCTTTAAGGTTTTTGATTTTCCGCTGATCGAAGGAAACAGGAATACGGCGCTGACCGAACCGATGAGTCTCATTCTTTCGCAGACAGCCGCAAAAAAATATTTCGGAAATGGAAAAGCACTCGGAGAACATCTTTTGGTTACCGGAGCGGCGATCAATGCAACGGTTACCGGGATCATGAAAGATATTCCCGGCAATTCGCAGATCAAGGCCGATATGCTAGTGTCCCTGTCATCCCACAAACTCATGTATGGTCGTCCGACAACAGACAGTGAATGGACAAACCATAATTATTACACCTATGTATTGTTGTCGCCGCATGCAGATGCCAAAGCACTCGAAGCAAAACTTCCTGCCTTTCAGGAAAGACATCACGGGGAAGATGCCAGGAAATTACAGATGCAGGATTATTTGACACTGGAACCTTTTCGCGACGTGTATCTGAAATCCAAACTGGATGGATTTGAAACAGGCAGCATTTCAAACGTATATATATTTTCGATTATTGCGCTGTTTATTTTGCTGATTGCCTGCATTAATTTTATCAACCTTACCACAGCACGCAGTGCGGAACGGGCCAAAGAAGTGGGCATTCGGAAAGTGGTGGGTGCGGGTCGTTTTCAGCTGGCGGGTCAGTTTATTGGAGAATCGGTTATCATTTGTCTCATAGCATTTGTGCTGGCTGTTGTGATGAGCTCGGCGATTCTTCCTTTATTCAACCAGTTAGCGGGGAAAGTGATCAGCGAGGGAATTTTCTCGCATCTATGGGATGTAATGGGCTTATTTATCCTTTCTGTGATTGTAGGATTTCTTGCCGGCACTTATCCTTCGCTGGTTTTGTCTGCTTTCAAACCAGTCGTTGTTTTAAAGGGCAGATTTTCGACGGGAATGAAAGGAATGATTTTGAGAAAAGGTCTGGTGGTTTTTCAATTTGCGATATCCATTATCCTGATTGTCGGAACACTGGTTGTTTATGCGCAATTAAAATATATGCGCAGGCAGGATCTGGGTTTTGCCAAAGATCAGACGATGGTCATATTTACAAATTATGATAAAAATAAAAATGCATTTAAAGAATCGCTCGCTTCCATCCCCGGTGTGATCTCTTCCTGTTTTTCCTCTGATGTTCCCGGCGGAGGTTACAATTCGGCGTATACGGAAGTTGAAAATAGCAAGGGGGAAATGCAAAAGACGAATCTGGATGGATATTTTATCGACTTCGATTTTTTAAGACAATTTGGATTTAAACTGGCAGCGGGTCGTGGCTTATCGAAAGAATTTGGAACAGACAGTACACAGGCCATGCTGATCAATGAGGCGGCTGCAAAGATGCTGGGATATCATTCTCCGCAGGAAGCCCTGGGAAGAAATTTCGACCAGTGGGGGAGAAAGGGAAAAATCGTTGGCGTGCTAAAAGACTTTCACTACCAATCTTTGCAACAGACCATTAAGCCCTTCACGATGCGATATGAAACTTTTGGATTTGGTACCATTTCGATAAAAATAGCGGCCATCCAGTTACCGGAAGCCATTAAAGCCATCGGCAGTAAATGGACGCAGATTATTCCAAACCGGCCTTTCGAATATAATTTTCTGGATGAAATGTTCAGTGCGAATTATCGTGCCGAGGACAAATTCGGTAATCTGTTTTTCAATTTTGCCGTGCTGGCGATTTTCATCAGTTGCCTGGGGCTATTGGGGCTTGCCTCTTATAGTACGATTCAGCGTACGCGGGAAATTGGCGTTCGCAAGGTGCTTGGCGCCAGCGTAACAAATATTGTCAATCTTCTTTCTATGGATTTTATCAGACTGGTGGGAATTGCTTTTCTGATTGCCGTACCGGTTGGATATTTTGGAATGAACAAATGGTTGCAGGATTTCGCCTATCATCAGCCCATTCGCTGGTGGGTCTTTGTCCTGGCCGGCATCGCTTCTTTATTTATTGCATTTCTAACCATCAGTTTCCAGGCGATCAAAGCAGCGATTGCGAATCCGGTTGATAGTTTGCGGACGGAATAACAAGTCTGGGGAGTGTGGAGAGTCTGGGAAGTCTGATGAGTCTGAACTCTCGTGGAAGACGTCGACTCTATATAAACAGCAATAAACAGCAGTCTTCCCAGACTCTCCAGACTCCCCAGACTTCCACACTTGTGTTACTCCGTCTTCAGACTTTTCGTTGGATTCATCACAGCCGCCCGGATGCTCTGATAGCTCACAGTTGCCAGCGTGATCAAAATCGCACCTGTACCAACGATGACAAATATCCACCACGGCATCGTTGTGCGATATTCATAATTCTGCAGCCAGTTTCCCATAAAATACCAGGCGATCGGTGTGGCAATACAAAAGGATATAATGACAAGGGAAACGAAATCCCTGCTTAATAATTTCCAGAGGCTAAATACCGATGCGCCCAGAACTTTGCGTACACCGATTTCCTTTATACGTTGTTCTGCGGTGAAAGTGGCCATCCCGAATAAACCCAGGCAACTGATGAAAATGGCCAGTATGGCAAAAAGACTGGCGAGTTTACCAATGCGTTCTTCGTTGCTGAATTTCCTTGCGTAGGCTTCATCCGTAAACTGAAACGCAAAGGGAACCGAAGGACTGTAGGTTTTACATATGTTTTCTACTTTTTGAATGGCTTCATGCGCTCCCTGATTTGGATTTAGTCGCATAATCACATAGGAGAAATCTTCGTGGGTAATATAATATATCGTTTGTTTCGCAGGTTGATAAGGAGATGACATCACCATGTCTTTCACAACGCCAATTACATGATATTCTTTTTTCCCTACCCGCACGTTTTCACCTACGGGATTTTTCAGGTTCATATATCTGACGGCCGCTTCATTGATGATCAGTGCCGTTGAATCGGTCAGATACTGATTTGAAAAATCTCTGCCATCCACAAATTGCCAGCCGACCGTTTTTCCATAATCCATCGTGACGCGGATGTTAGCGAAATCATCAGTCATGTTTGGATCCTTTCCTTTCCATACCAACCCGCTCCGGTTATTTTCCACACCGGTAGTTGGACTGGAGGATTCGGCCAGCCAGGTGACAGCGCCCGAACTTTTCAGATCAACGCTCAACGCATCAAAGTGGTTGTGCAAGTCGTCTGTTTGCATGCCAATATAAATCAAGCCGTTTCTATTGTATCCAACAGGACGGTTTTTAGCATATTGAATCTGATTGAAAACAATGATGGTGCCGACTATTAAAACCACAGAAACAGTGAACTGCAAAACAACCAACGCTTTTCTGGGCAGAGCCGCAAGCCTTCCTGCTTTGAAAACTCCCTTTAATACTTTAACCGGTCTGAACGAAGAAAGATATAACGCAGGATAGCTGCCAGCGATCAACGCAGTGAATAAGGTGAACCCGATACATAAAATCCAGAACAGGGTATTGTTCCAGAGAATGGTCATTTGCTTGTCAGCCACCTGATTGAAAAATGGCAATACCAGCAGCAGAGCGAGTGCGAAGGCTAAAACGGTTGTCAGCAGAGACTCGCAATAAAACTGAATAATCAATTGGGAGCGCAGGGAACCAACGGCTTTTCGGATACCCACTTCTTTTGCGCGTTTTTCACTACGGGCTGTGCTGAGATTCATAAAATTGATGCAGGCAAGCACCAGCACAAAGATTCCGATGATGCCAAACATCCAGACATATTGTATGGCGCCACCGGTGAGGACACCGTTTTTAAACTCGCTGTACAATCTCCAATTGCTCATGGGCTGCAGGAAAATCATGGGTTTATAACGCGCATCTTCTTTTCCTGCACGATCCAGTATGGTGTTTTTTATTTTTTCTGAAACCCTGCTCATTTCCTGGTGATCGCCGATCTGAACATACATCTGCCAGCTATTGTCACCCCAATCTGAAAGAATTCGTTCTGGTATGAAATTTTTCAGATAATAATCCCAGGGAGCAAGAAAACGGAGATCGTGCAGACTTGAATTGGCCGGAAGGTCTTCATATACCCCGGAAACTTTAAAATTGCTTTTGTTATCAAGCAGAATGATTCTTCCCATGGGATCCGCATCACCAAAAAGGGCGCGACTTACAGATTGTGAAATCAGCATGGAAGAAGGATCCTGTAATCCATGGCGGCTTCCCTTCAGCATCCGGAGAGAAAAAATTTCCGGTCCTTCGCTGTCCATGTAGGTGCCATCGAAAGAAAGTTTTTTTTCATCAACCGTGAGTATATGGGCGTCTGTCCAGGACGCCATGGCGATGTGTTTGAAATCACTCCCGTAATTTTTTCTGATGGCCGCGTCGAGCGCGATGGGGATGGCGCCGCTTGTTGCGGTGGTGCCATTGAAATGCTGATTCAGCATCATCTGTGCAACCCGGTCGTAGTTCTGATGATATTTGTTGAAAGAGAGTTCATTCCAGATCCACAACCCGATCAGCATGGCAACAGCCATCCCAACCGACAATCCCGCAATATTTATAAAGGAATGTGTCTTGTTTTTTCGCAGATTGCGAAAGGCGGTTGTGAAGTAGTTTTTTATCATATTTTATAGTTGGCGTTTGACAGTTGGCGGTTGGCGTTTGACAGTTGGCGGTTGGCGGTTGGCGGTTGGCAGATGGCGGTTGGCGTTACTGCACTTCCAGACTTCCAGACTCCCAGACTTGCCTCTACTCTGTTTTCAAACTTTTTGTCGGATTCGCGACCGCTGCTTTGATGGCCTGAAAGCTGACAGTGAACATCGCAATGAAAATCGCGATGAGACCGGCAAGGGCAAACATCCACCAGGTGACCGACACACGATAGTTGAATCCCTGCAGCCATTTATTCATGGCCCACCAGGCGATCGGTGTGGCGATCAAAAATGATATGCCCACCAGTGTCAGAAAATCTTTTGACAGTAATTGGACGATGCCGGAAACACTTGCGCCCAGTACTTTGCGGATACCGATTTCTTTGCTCCGCTGTTCGGCGCTGAAAGAAGCGAGTCCGAATAAGCCAAGAGACGAAATTAAAATCGCCATCAGCGTGAATGAATTGATGATATTGCCGAGTGTGATTTCCGATTCGTATTGTTTCTGTACCACATCGTCGAGGAACTGATATTCGAAGGGAACGGTGGGCAGGTTTTTTTGCCATACTGCCTCCATTTTTGCGATCACCGATTTATAATTATCGCTGTTTACTGCGACCGTCATTTTGGTAAATCTTCCCCGGCGCATTTCATAATCCAGTTCCAGCGGTTTCACTTCATTATGCAGGGAGCTGTAGTTAAAATCTTTCATCACACCCACGATTTGCATAGTAACCATTGGGTCGGGCATGTATTGGGAATAAACATAGGTGCCGGGTGCTGTTTCAGGTTTTAGACCCAGGCGACGGCAAAGGGTTTCGTTGATTAATATTTTTGATGAGTCATTCAGATGAAAGTTTCTTCCTGAAATCAGCCTGATGCCATGGGTCTCCAGAAAGTGTTCATCGGTTGAAAGATTCTGCGCATCGATGGAGGTGGTCATGCTGCCCCCGGGCGGATACAGGCCGTGGTCTCTTTCAATGAACTGACCGAGATAGAAATCGGATTCGGTGACGGCCTTCACTTCCGGCATGTTTTTAAAATCGTTTTTCAGTGAAAGCATTTTCTGCTTGGCTGCATCGGTATAAAAACTGAAAATCAGTTTCTGATTTTGGTCGAAACCGAGGTCTTTATTTTTAATAAAATTCAACTGGCTATAGATAATAATGATGCTGGTGATCAGAACGATCGAGAGTACAAATTGAAATACCACCAGCGAGCGGCGGATACCTGCAGCCGATACCTGGGTTGAGAAATTGCCTTTGATGACTTTGATGGCCTGAAAGGCAGAGAGATAGAAGGCAGGATAGCTGCCAGCTAAAAAACCCGTGGCGAATACCAAAACGATCAAAAATATCCAGAGGCGATAGTCTCTGAACAGGGTGAGCTGGATGTCCGCCTGTGTAATCTGATTCAATAAGGGCATGGCCAGAAACAGCAGGGGCAGGGCAATCAGAATGCCCAGCAGGGCGAGGAACATTGACTCAGCCAGAAATTGCTTTACCAGCGCAAATCTTCCGGCACCGACTACTTTTCGCACGCCCACTTCTTTGGCTCTTTTAGAAGCTCTGGCGGTGGAAAGATTCATGAAGTTGATGCAGGCAATCACCTGGATCAGCACGGCGATCAATATCATGATATATAAAAATGAACTGCTGGCCGGGTTGACCATCTCATGTTCCACACCTGCCGTGGTATGCATTTTCAACAGCGGCTGCAGATGCAGTGATTTGGTCATGCCCATCGAGCGCATCTGGTCGCCCCCATATTTATTCAGGAAGGCGGGAAGCTTTTTTTCAAGATCCGCAGCATGCGCATCGGGGCTGAGTTTGATAAAAGTATAGCAGTAATTATTGCCGGCCCAGGAGTTGTCGCTGTATGTATAGCCGCCGATGCCGCCACTATTCATGGAGAAAAACATATTCGATTTGATATTCGTTTTTCCCAGGCTCTCATCGATTACGCCGGTTACTTTGAATATGTCTTTACCATAATCGTTTTCAAGGGAGACGGTTTTACCGAGCGGATCTTCACTTCCAAACAATTTGTCTGACACAGATTTCATCAGCACCAGTGAAAAAGGTGCTTTCAGTGCATTGGCCGGATTGCCATAAATGAAGTGATAACTGAATATCTCGAAGAAAGTAGAATCGGCATAGTGTGCACTGGCTTCGTAAATATGTTTTTCTTTATACGTGAGTAAATGTTTCGACACACCCAGTGTGGGTACCAGCCGCGCATACTGGATGATTTCTCCAAAGTCTCTTTTCAAAGCTGGCGCAATCGGCGGGGAAGACGTGCCGGCATGGTGTTTGTCACCTGCCAGTTCGATATCCGACATGATGCGGTAAACCTGTTTCGGGTCCTGCTGATGTTTGTCGTAGCTGTACTGATCCGTCACGTACAAGATGATGTACACGCAGCAGAGTGTGCCCAGTGCCAAACCAAATATGTTGATGAAGCTGTAGGTTTTGTTCTTCAGCAAAAAGCGGAAGGAGGTCTTGAGGTAATTTTTGAACACCTTTTTTAATTATTAATTATTAATTATTAACTGTATCACCGTTTAACATCAATACTAACATCCCAGACTCTTCAGACTTCCAGACTTCCAGACTATGTGTGTTGCCTACTCCGTTCGAAGACTGTCCACCGGATTCGCCGAAGCGGCCCGGAAGGTTTGAATGATCAAAGTCATCAATGCAACAAATACCATAAACAAAACACTGATAGCAAATACCCACCAGCTGATGGTTATTTTAAAAGCGAAATTCTGTAACCATTTATTCATCGACCACCAGGCCAGTGGAATGGCAATCAGGGATGCGAGTAATACCAGCTGCACAAAATCCTTTGAAAGGATCGCCACGATTTGTGAAATGGATGCACCCAGCACTTTCCTCACGCCGATTTCTTTTCTTCTTTGGTTGCTGGTGTAAATCGTCAAACCCAGCAAACCCATGCAGCTGATGAAGATGGCGAGCCCCGTTGCCCATTTCAATAGTTGGGAAAGATTCTGTTCTGACTGATAGAATCTGGCAATGTTTTCATCCAGGAAAGAATACGTAAAATCGTCCTTTGGGTATATTTCTTTAAACTGTTTCTCTATTCCGGTAATGGTTGTTTTCCAGCTTTCTGCTCCCGCTACTCCAGGTCGCAGGGCGATATGAAGCATCCAGCTGTTTCCCATCTCAGATGAGAAGGCCAGCGGTTTTACCGGCGCGTGCAGCGACTCCTGGTTAAAATCTGCCATCACCCCGACGATACGGATATTGCTGATTTCTTTATTGATGACGTCCGTCGGTTTTTGAAAACCGAGGATATGCATATAGGTTTCATTGATCACATATTCATTGGCCGTATCGCTTTGTTTAACGGCCCTGCCCGCCAGCATTTTAATATGATAGAGTTTCAGGTAATTCGTGTCGCCGTATTTCTGCCGCACATCTGTTTCAATATTTTTCTTTCCATCTTTAAATGTCATGTCGTTCGACGACCAACCGTCCGATGCCGGTGCATCCCCACCGAGACTGGCAATTTGTACGCCGGGCAATTGCTTTATTTCGTTCAGCAGAACAAACCGTCGAGCATCGGCCTGGCCGGAACGGTTAAAAAGAAAGGGCGTTTCCACATTGATGATGGCTTCTTTCTGAAAGCCCATGTCTTTTGTCAGAATGAAATGAATCTGTTTCACGGCAACGAGGGTGCACATCGTGAAGATCTGCGCAATCAGAAACTGGGAGACGGTCAGACTTTTTCTCAACAGGGCCCGGCGGCTGCCGCTGCTATAAATTTGATTTTTCAGAACCGATACGGGTTTAAATCTGGATAGCACCAGGGCAGGATAAAAGCCCGCGAGCAGAGAAACCACAATCGTGAGAAGGAAAGCAAATATCAGCAGGTAAGGCTGATGAAATATATTGACATGCAAATCAGCGGGGATAAAATCAGCAAATATTTTCAGGATCACGGGAACCAGGAGTATCGACACTAGTAGTGAGATGCAGGTAACAAAAAAAGTTTCTGTCATGAATTGAAAAATCAGTTGCTTGCCCGAGCTGCCCAGTGTTTTCCGTACGCCGATTTCCTTCGCCCGTTCTGTTGACTGTGCCGTGGAGAGATTAACATAATTGATGCAGGCCAGCGATAGGAGGAAAGCGGCCACGGCCAGCAGCCCATAGAGCACCGGCTTGTGCGCAGTGTTGCCTCCAAAAGGATCATAGTCCGCGTTGAAATGAATATCATCAAAAGGCTGCAGACGAAAATTTCTGGTTGAGCCTGGATTGTTATTTTCCTTATCGTATTTTTTTTCGAGTGATTGTAATTGGCTTTCTATCTGCGCGGGCTGGGCATTGGGCGCCAGTCTCACGAGCAACTGCGAGCCACCGTTTACGCTGCCCCATCTATCCCATGCATAATTTCTTTTTAACTGCAACCCCGGGGCGGTGATGGTAGACTGGGAAATAAATTCTTTAAATATGAAATCGGTATTATCCTGAATATCGGCTATCACACCTGTTACGATTGCCGTCAGTGAATCGTCATAAATGACCTGTTTGCCGATCATGGCTGAAACCGGCAGGGAAGGAAAATAAATCTTTGCGCGGGAAGCGGCCAGCACAACCTGTCGGGGTTCATCCAGCGCCCTTTTTTCAGAACCTGCCAGCCAGCTGTGTGGAATCAGACGGAAGTAATTGTTGTCAGCGAAAATAATTCCCTTCTGATGATTTATGGTAAATGGTGTTTCGCCAGACTTTTTTGTGATGGTCACCTTCGGATCGACATTGTAGCGGTGAAACCCGATCACTTCATCAATACCCGATACTTCTTTTCTTACCGCGTCGGGCAACGGAGCGGGCACGCCGGAATTGTGGATGGGGCTTCCGAAGAAAACCATATCGGTTACCACCCGGTATAAATGAGGCGGATCTTTTTCGAACTTGTCAAAATTGAATTCGTGGCGGACAATCAATACGATCACCAGCGAAGCGCTGATGCCAATGGCCAATCCCAAAACATTGATGAGAGAAAATACTTTGTTCCGGATGAAATTCCGGTAGGCGATGGTGAGGTAGGTTTTGAGCATTCCTTTTGTTTTCGATGACCGATGGTCGATGACCGATGACCGTTCCGAGTTAGGAGTCAATTAAAATGCCGTCTTTTAATCTGTTCGTTACGAATGATTTGTGGGGAGAGTTGAAGTCAGGAATGTTCGGAATCGTACATATGCTGTTCGACAAAAGGCCATCAGCCATCGACATCGACAATCGGCCAACGGTCAACGGACATCGGTCATCGGTCAACGGTCAACGGTGCTCTCTCTGCACGCACCTTTCTCTTTTTCCTTTGCAGATATTTCGCGTAGATGATTTCGCTCATGGTTTTATCCTGCAGTTTGCTTTCCAGCCAGGAGATGATATCAAGGTAGGCGAATGAGCGGGTTTCGATGTGATTGTATTCCAGATGCTTGATCTTGCTAAGTAATTTTTCCAGCTCGGATTTGATTTCCCTGCGGGAGATCTGAAAACTCTTTCTTAAAAATTTAAACATCTCTTCTTCGACGACGGTCAGGTTTTTCATTTTCGCCATGAAGCGATAAACCGATTTCGTCAGGGATTCCATTAGTTCATAATTGCCCAATTCGTAGTGCGCGAGTAAATGCACGAGTCGCGCATAACACTGCAGATCATAGCGAAGATCAATGTGATCATTGATGATCGACTGCAGGTAATCGATTGACGTATCGTAGTCACCACTGCCAAAATAAAGCGTAGCAATTTTATAATTAAACACGAGCGTACGATGATGATCTATGTAGCTGGCATATTCATCGAGTTTTTCTGTGATCTCCGGAACCAGTAACAGGCCCTGTTTGAAAGTGCCGGTCATCAGGTGCCAGTTGATCTTCGCCAGGTGAATATATACCCAGGTATGAATCCTGAAATTATCGTGATGCTGCCCCTGTGGGGTCTTGTAATAATCTTCAAATTTCTTCAGGATCACTTCGAATTTATTGAAGTGGCGGAGATCGAACAGCGCGTTGAGCATATTGTGCATGCCTTTCACGTAGTGACCCGTTTCCACCGTGATCATCAGTGGCTCTTTTTCAAACAGGTCGATCCATTTCTGAGCATAGCGATAATACATGATGAAGTCCTGCCGTATAAAAGCAAACCAGCTGTAACTCTGGTAGAGATAAAGTTTTTCGTAGAAATCATCCAGGTTGGATGTATCCGGCAGCGTGTTCTGTTTGAAGAAATCACGCAGTCTTTTTTCATCTGCTTCATTGCGCACATGGCCGTTCTCCACATACCAGCGATATAGAAGTAAGGCCAGGTTGGATAAACGCGTTCCACGCACAATGTGATCGCTGATTTCTGTAGCTTCTACGGTAAGCATTTCTGTTTTCTCCAGCGACGTGCGTGTGATGTGAAGGGTTTCAATTTTCTTCTCCAGGGAAATCAACTGCGCAAGAAAATTCAGTTTGTTGTTTGCCTTCGCAATTTCTTTTGCGCGCTCCAGAATTTTCAGGGCCTGATGTTTCAGTCCTTTATTATAGAGCAGGCGAGCATTATCCATATGCTCGCTCAGCTGCAGATCGGTATTTTCTGTTGTCTTGAGCAAACGGAGACTGGCAAGCACCTGCTTGTATAGATGCGTTTTTAAATTCGACAGCTGCGACTTGGTGAAAGGCAGTTTTTTCAACAATACCTTTTCATCATAGTCCTGCATCTTGTCGATTGCATCAAAAAGTTGAACGATTTTGAGGTCCTCGTTCCCGGAGCTCCTTTTAATATAGAGCTTGAAATGCCTTTTTTCCGACTTTTCCAGAGAATGGATTAATTGGAATAATATGTCTGTAGAACGGTTGGCCATCATTGATAAATTTTGCTGAAACTGCGTCCTGGCAACACTTCCACGAAAAGATACACAGTTTTGACATGATTAAATGAGGTATAAGATGGTTTGAAATGAATCCCGTACCCCCTTAATTTTGTATCAGCAAAAGAGAAATAGAATAAAGCAGGCAATCGTTAGAAAGTGAATCGGTGAATCGTTAGAGGTCTAAGAAAACAAGCCGCAATATTCTTTAAAGTCGAACACTACGTTTTTTCATATGGCAAGCAATCGTTAGAGGTCAGCTGTTTCTACAGCCGACCTTATTTTTTTTACGGCAATTGCAAAGCTATAGTAAATTTTTTTATTTCCAAACAGATTTCTCTTTCTTAACTCCTTCATTCCCAAAGGATTCCATTTTATTTTAATATGTTTTTGAAACGTTTACCCGGCATGGGCCGCGCAATGTATTGGAAATCAATATGTGATGCGGCAGGCAAACTTTTCCTTGCAGGCGTTAAGAGGTTTTGGGCTTTAAGCATTGGGCGTACAGCATTAGGTGTTCAGCGTTCGGCGTTCAGCGTTAGGCGTTAGGCGTTCGGCTTCTTGTGCTTTAAGCGTTCAGTGTTGGGCGTTAAGCTTTAAACGTTTGAAGTTTTAGGCTTTAAGCTTTGGGCTTTAGGATTGTTTTAATCTATTTTTGCGCCTCGAGACAAAAAATGAAGCTGAAAATCATCAAATTTCTAAAAGATTTCCTCCTGTGGACGGGTATTTTGCGCCTGTTCTCGCCTTTGAATCACCTTTTCTTCTTTCTGCGGAATTTTAATGTTCTACGGGCGTGGATCAGCGTGGCGAATCGCAGTGATCTGTTAATCAATGACTTCTACGTATGGAAGCGGGATTATCCCAAGCGGATACAACTATATGAGGCAGTAGCTGCCTATTATCAGATGGATAAAACGGAACTGCTTTATCTGGAGTTTGGGGTGGCCTCCGGAACCTCATTTTTCTGGTGGATGAAGAAAAACAGTCACCCGGGTTCCGTTTTCAGGGGTTTTGACACATTTGAAGGACTGCCCGAAGACTGGGGCGGGTATAAGAAAGGCGCCATGGCGTTTGATCAGGCGCAGGTGAATGATGGCCGGGCCGAATTCATCAAAGGTATTTTCCAGGAATCTTTGCATCCTTTTATTCAGAAGAATCAGGATCTGCTGCAGAACAAGCCAAAAATCATCCACATGGATGCGGATCTGTTTTCGTCCACCATTTTTGTTCTCTCCCAGTTATATCCTTATCTGAAAAAAGGTGATATTATTTTCTTTGATGAATTCAACGTGGCCAACCACGAATTCCTTGCATACAAGATTTTCACTGAATCTTTCTATGTGAAGTTGCGACCCGTGGGGGCCGTGAATAATTTTTATCAGACTGCTTTTATTGTAGAATAATTTATTCTGTCCTCAGACTATCTGCCGGATTTTTTAATCCTGTTCTCACGGCATGATAGTTTGTGATCATTAATGCAATCATCAGCGCAGTCAATCCCGCGACCCCGATCATCCACCAGCTCATGTTAATGCGATAAGCAAAATTTTCCAGCCAGCTGTTCATCGCAAACCAGGAGAGCGGTGCGGCAATGACAAAGGCGATGATGACCAGTTTTACAAAATCTTTTGAAAGCAGCACACCGATGCTTGCCATCGAAGCGCCCAGTATTTTTCTGATGCCGACTTCCTTTGTTCTTTGTTCTGTTGCAAAGGCAGCGAGCCCGAATAATCCCAAAGCAGAAATAATCACGGCAATGATGGCAAAGGCAAGAATCAGTACAGAAGCCAGCTGATCCTGACGATAGAGATCATTGAAGCGCTCGTCGAGAAAATTATACTCCAGCGGAATGCCCGGTGCAAATTGTTTCCAGACTTTTTCTACAGAGGCAACGGCTTTTGCGGCATTACCGGGCGTTGTTCTGATCAGGAAATAATTCCACCATTCCGGATTATTAAAAATAACCAGGGGTCCTACTTTCTCATGCATGCTTTTAAACTGGAAATCTTTTGCGACGCCCACGATCATGCCGGTCCTGCCATGCAGTTTGAATCGCTGGCCGATGACGGGCTGATGTATATTCAGTTCACGAACGGCTGTTTCATTCAGGATGAAATTATTTCTGTCGGATATACTGGACAAATCAAACCAGCGACCTTCCACCATTTTCAGGTGCATGGTTTGCTGCACGCCGGCATCTGCTGACAATTGAGCCAGTTTAACAGAGACGCTGGTATCGTGCCCGTCCCAGTCTCCACTGGTGGTGGCGCTGCTGATCCGCACCATGGGTTGATTGACCATCGACACATTTTCAATGCTGTTTCCAGCGGACAGTTGCTGCTGCATGGTGCGCAGGAATTGTTCCTTGTTATCGTATTGCTGAGTGAAAGGCAGCCCCACGGCCAGCACCTGTGAGCGGTCGTACCCGAGTTCTCTTTTTTGTATGAAATGCATTTGCCGGTAAATCACCAGCGTGCCTGTGATGAGTAAAATGGAAACACTGAACTGAAGTATCACCAGGCCCTTTCTGAAACTTGTGTCTTTTAATTTCAGTATGCTGATTCCGCGGAACATGTTCAGCGGTTGAAAGGAAGAAAGAAGCAGGGCCGGATAAATGCTGTTTAGTAAAATGGCCATGCCGGTTGCGGAGCCCAGTACTTTCCAGAGATCTTTCGAACCGATATCAAACTGGAATGTTTTTCCGGTGATGGAATTGAATCCCGGCAAAAAAAGATAGATCAGCACCAGGGTTACGCCAAGCGAAAGCAGACTGATCAGGAGCGATTCTGAAATGAACTGCAGGAAGAGATCCTTTCTTCCTGCGCCCACAATTTTTCGGACGCTCACCTCTTTTGCGCGCAGACTGGCTTTGGCCGTGGTCAGGTTCACATAATTGATACAGGCCACCAGTAAAATCAGAAAGCCGAGCATACTGAAAATATATACCACGGTTTTATTTCCGTGTTCAAAACCGGAGGACTGCAGGTTTTCAAAATGCATATCCTTCAACTGTACCATGCCAGCCGCAATGGCGTTCTTGTCGTCATGGGAATAATTTTGTAAAATCCGGGTGAGTCTTTTGTTTATTGCGGGAATATTTGCACCCGGTATCAGCCTGATGAATGTGAGGTAGTCGGTATTGTCCCAGTTCTCCCCATTTTCCTTCCTCTCTTTATTTGTCAGTAACGCATCGATGGGTATGAATGCCTGATATTGAAAACTGGTATTGGTCGGCGGATCCTGCACGACGCCCTTTACCTGGTAGGCAGCGCCTTCAATTTGCACCAGCTTTCCGAGTGCTGGCTGCGTACCAAAATATTTTTTTGCTTCTGAAGCACTCAATATAATACTGTATGGATTTTGAGTGAAGGCTTCGGCGTTTCCTTCTGTAAAATGATATTGAAACAGGGTGAACCAGGAAGGGTCGACATAAGCGCATTGTTTTTGCTGGAAAGTGGTTCCGTTGATATTCAGAATGGGTTCATTGTCTGCATACAAACGCGTGATCTGTTCAATATCCGGAATTTCTTTACTGATGGCACCGGCAAATAACATGGGAGATCCTTCCCATAGCCAGTTTTTATCGGTGGTCATCGTGGACAGCCGGTAAATGCGGTTGCTGTCTTTTTGATAACTGTCAAAATTCATTTCATTCTGCACCCACAGAAATATCAGCACCGCGGCGGTCATGCCTACGGCGAGACCGCCGATGTTTAGAAGGCCGATGCCTTTGTTTTTGGTGAACGTTCTCCAGGAGGTTTTAGCTAGTGTTCTGATCATATAATTTTTTTATCGTTGACCGATGATGATTGACGGTTGACGGTTGGCGGTTGACAGCGTTCAGCGTTGGGCGTTAAGCGTTAAGCTTTGGGCTTAGTTGGCTTTCAATGCATCTGTGGTTTTCGATCGCAACACCATCCATACCCTGACACCGATGGTGACTGAGCAAATAAACAGTACGCCTGCAAACGACAGTAACAGCGAACCGGAACTGACGCCCGCATTAATGCGGAATATCATATCCATTAATAATTTGGAAAGCGCATAACCTCCATAACATCCGATGATGGCTGCGAGCAAAAGTATCCAGGCATAGCCCCGCATAACGAGCTGGAAAATATGTTTGTCTTCCGCACCCACTACTTTTCGGATCGCTATTTCCTTTGATCTTTTCAATACGTTTAATGAAACCAGGGCAAACATGCTGGTCGCTGCCATCATAACAGATATCAGGGCGAACCAGGAAAAGATGGTTGCTACGCTTTCGTTTACCCGGGCAGCATTGGCCGCCAGCTCATCCTGATAGTAACCGCGAAAAGGTTTCATGGGATAGAGTCTTGTCCAGGCTGCATTCACTGCGGCATAAACAGATGAGAGTGAACCCGGCCTCGCGCGTATCATGATGCGTGAATAGTGAACGGGATCTGCCGGAATCATCGCCACCGGCTGAATGGGCTCAAACAAAGTCTGTGGCGTAAAATCTTTCAATACACCCACCACCGTATAAGAGGTGGAGTCATTGCTGGCTATTATTTTTCCAACTGCCTCTTCGGGCTTCCATCCAAAACGGAAAGCAAGATTTTCATTGATGATCATCGATTTTCCGATATCGCCCCGGCCCCCGTCCATAAAATCCCTGCCTGCCGTCAGTTTTAGTTTCATCAGGTTGATATAGTGATCACCGGTGTACATAAATATGCTTTCATTCTTTATACCCTTTGCCTGCAAAGGCATTCTTGAATAAGAAAAACCAATGTTGTTGACGGTGCCGGCTGTTTTTTCAATGCCCTGAACCTGACTGAATGCATCACGGACCGACGCGTAAGCCAAGTCGCTTTGCAAATCCACGCCGATTACATTGGCCTTATCATAGCCATAATCATATTTATTTTGAAAGGAAGAATTTCTGGAGAAAGCAACACCCGCAATAACCGTGATGAAAGAGATCGCTACCTGCAATCCGAGCAGCAATCGTGAAAACAAATTGCTGCCGCCGAATTTTACAGATCCCCTGAAAATATTGGTCGCATTAAACCGGCTGATATAAAAAGCGGGATAGGCACCGGCAAGCAAAGTCACTCCCAGAAGAACAGCGCCCAATATCATCAGCAATTTGAAATCACTCAGATAATGCGCTTCTACTTTCACGCCTTCAAACATGCTGTTGAAGGTGGGAAGCCAGAAATTGTTGAGTACTATGGACAAACCAATCGCCAGTAAAACAATCAGTGCGCATTCCAGTAACTGCTGAAATATGATCTGACTGTACAAACTGCCCATGACCTTACGTACACCTATTTCTTTGAGCCTGCTATTGGATCTGGCTACAGAAGTATTGGCAAAATTCAGACAGGCGGACAACAGAATCAATATGGAAAGTGCCAGGGGACCGTAGGTGGCAGAATCATTGGGTCTGCTGTACAAGCCATTGTTGTCAATGTCAATTTCATTCGCAACTTCCGAAAGCGGATCCAGTGAAAATGATTTGAGTTTGATGAATATTCTGGCTGAATTCTGCAGGGGAACATATTTGTTAAATGCAGCCGCCAGTTTCGGCGCGTCTGCCGGGTTGGATAATTTTATGAACACAGCATCCGACATCCATTCCCATCCGTCATTTTTTGGAGCGGATCCGTCAGGCCTCAGCTGATTGTCGTTGTTGGTGATCATTTCGAACTGGATGGAAGAATTGGCCGGGGGATTCTTCAGAATGCCCGTCACTTTCAACGGCAGTTTGAATGGTTCATCAGAATATAAAATCAGGGTTTTGCCAATGGGATCTTCTTCTCCAAAAAATTTCTTTGCTGCTTTCTCGGTGATTACAATCGTGGAGTGATCCTGAATCTGAGCGGTTCCTCTCAGGAGTGGAAAATTGAAGAAGTCGAAAAACTGGGGATCCGTGAAATGGGCCTGCGATTCAAAGGGTTCGTTCTGACCCGCTTTCACATTGAGACCTCGGCTGTCCCATCTCACCGCCTCCTTCACGGAGGGGAAATCATTTTTTGCCATCTGCGCGAGGTACTGGGGGCAGTAACCCTTCAGGTTGTCATTGCCCGCGACTTTTGTAAGAACACGAAAAATATTCTTTTGATCCTTGTGAAAATTATTATAACTAAAACCATAACGGTAGGTCTGTATCCCCCACACGATGGAAGCGATGCCCACGGCCAGACTCACCATATTTACTGAAGTGTACAGTTTGTTTCTCCAGAGATTTCTAAAGATAATAGTGAGATAATTCCGGAGCATGGCTTTTTAGTTTAAAATGCTGAATATTTGCAATTCCATATTTGCACTATATAAATATGCCGGTACAGTCTCCAATCACATGCCGGGAATAAACAGAATGATTATCAATGTAGTTAGGAAAATTTATTCGTAAGGCAACCTGTTTTTGATACAGTTGACTGTCCGGTTTCGATACAAAATAAAATAGCCTGCTGATATCAGCAGGCTATTCGCAAACCTTTTTTATACAGGGCACGGGTCTCAATCACATCATGATAACTTATAAAAACATCGCTCATTTTTAATTCAGCGACGGATAATCCGTATATCCTTTTGCTCCGGGGGAGAAAACGGTTGAAAAATCCGGTGCACTCAACGGCTCATTTTTTTCAATCCTGGTTACAAAATCAGGATTCGCAATAAAGGGACGGCCATAGGCAATCAGATCTGCCAGATTTTCCTTCAAAGTATTTTCACCTGATTCTGCTGTGAAGCCACTGCACTGGATGATGGTGCCTTTAAAATTATTACGGATCGCCTCCAGTGTTTTGGGGTCCGTTTTTTCGTTCAGATTAATATGTATGTAAGCGATGCCGATTTTATTTAATTCGGTTGCCAGGTAAGCATAGGTTTCATGCACTTCTTTCGGATCGTACGCCTGCAGATCGCCGGCTAGGGAATAAGGAGAGAAGCGTATGCCGATTTTTTCTTTTCCAACGAGCGCAGCAGATTTTTTTGCCATTTCAAATACCAGCGCCGCGCGTTTTTCAATGCTCCCGCCATATTCATCCGTACGGGTATTCACATGCGGATTTAAAAATTGTTCAATCAGGTACCCGTTGGCGCCATGAAATTCCACTCCGTCAAATCCGGCTTCCACTGCATTCCCTGTGGCTTTTACAAAACCTTCAATGACTTCTTTCACTCTTTTCGTTGTCAGTTCAACAGGCGCACTGTGTTCCTGCATACCTTTCGCATCGGTATGAATTTGTCCTGCTGCAGGAAGGGAAGTGGGTCCCAGCAATTCCGCGCCGTCCGGCAGATTGTCCTGATGACCAATGCGCCCGGTATGCATGAGCTGAATAAATATTTTGCTTCCGCCATCATGCACGGCTTTGGTTACTTTCTTCCAGCCATCTATCTGGGCCTTGTTGAAAATGCCCGGGATGCGGGCATAACCCAATCCGTCGGGAGTAGGTGAAGTGCCTTCTGTAACGATCAGACCGGCACCTGCTCTTTGTCCGTAGTATTCTGCCATCAGATCGTTGGGGATATTGTCGATCGCGCGAATACGTGTCATGGGTGCCATCACCAGGTGATTCTTAAGTTCCAGTCCATTTTTATGAAACGGAGATAGTAATTTCTTCATGTGTTGAGATGATTATTGATTTCTTTAAAGATCGGGATATCGGAATGCAGATTGAATTACAAATAAAAAGACAAGATGTTTAAACTTCGATTATTTTTTTTAAGAATAATCGCGTTCGGTTGTTTGCCGGCAATCCTATTTTAATAACTGGTATGCGATAAAGCTCATCAAATAGGCGAGACCCGTCATATAAACGAGCTGGATGATGGGCCATTTCCATCCCCGGGTTTCGCGTTTTACAACAGCCAGCGTGCTCATGCACTGCATGGCGAAGGCATAGAAAATCATCAGGGAAACACCCGTTGCGAGGGTATACACTTTGGCTCCGTCATCGGTTCTGGCGGAAGCCATTCTTTCGCGAAGTGTTTGGGGGTTGGCATTTTTCCCACCTTCCACACTATATAAGGTGGCCATGGTGCCGATAAAAACTTCCCGCGCGGCAAAGGAGGTAATCAGGGCGATGCCGATCTTCCAGTCATAACCGAGTGGCTTGATGGCCGGTTCGATGGTTCTTCCCAGAATCCCTGCGTAAGAATTTTCCAGCAGGGCCGCATTTTTTGCTTTCATTTCGGATGCGGGTGCGTTGGCATATTTATCAGCGACGGCCCGCATGCGTGCCTTTGGACCATAGGTACTCATTGCCCATAGGATCATGCTGATCACAATGATTACTTTACCCGCGTCGCGTACAAATATTTTTGCCTTACTCACCATGGTGATGGCTACATTTTTCCATCGAGGCGCGCGGTACGTTGGCAGTTCCAGAATGAAAAAACTTTTTTCTGTGGAATGAATAAATTTCTTCGCCACATAGGATACGATGAGGGCAGCTACGACGCCCATTAAATAGAGTCCCATCATCACCATCCCCTGGCTGTTGAAAAATCCCCATACCTTATGATTCGGGATTACGAGCGCGATGAGCATGGTGTATACCGGAAGCCGCGCACTGCAACTCATCAGCGGTGTTACGAGTATGGTGAGCAGTCTTTCTTTTTTATTTTCAATATTGCGGCTGCTCATGATGGCGGGCACGGCGCAGGCAAAACCGCTGATCATCGGCATGACCGATTTGCCGTTCAGCCCTACTTTACGCATGAGCTTATCCGTTAGAAAGCTGATGCGTGCCATATAACCTGTGTCTTCCAGCACCGTGATGAGTCCGAAGAGAATCATAATCTGCGGAATGAAAACAAGAATGCCACTGAGGCCCGCAAGCAGTCCGTTCACCATCAGATCGCGAAACCATCCATCGGGCAGATGATCGGAGACCCAGAAGCTCATCTTCGTAAATGCCCAGTCGAGCCCGTCCATCGGAAACTGGGCCAGCCAGAATACGCATTGAAAAAGCAGGAAGAGTACCGCGAGTAAAATCACATATCCCCAGACGCGGTTCATGAGAATATTATCGAGCTTTTCGGTAAACAAAGTTTTCTGCAATGGGTCGGGCTCAGAAATGGTTTGCTGCATGACCTGGCGGATGCGGTTATAGCGCTGCAAAATTTCTTCCGCCTGAATGCGAGTATGGTTAAACTGATTTTTCTCTTCAATATTTTCAATACGCTGATGCATATCCTTGCTGAAATGAAAAGATTCGTGGTTGATCAGGTAATGCAGGGCGCCGTAGTCGCTGATTTCCGGCAACATCTGTCGCATTTGTGCAACGGCATCTTCCGCCAGCAAACGGTTTGGAATAAAATCGCGGACGGGTGCCTGCAACAGATGCTGGGCGCGCTGGGCCATGATTCTCTTCAGCTGGAACATGCCTTTATTCTTGCGGGGATTGACAGGCACCACAGGAACTCCCAATTCCCTTTCGAGTCCGGGGACATCAATTTCAATTCCTTTTTTTGCAGCCAGGTCCATCATGGTCAATGCAATTACCACGGGGATTTTCAGATCGATGATCTGGGAGCAGAACAACAGATTTCTGCGCAGGTTACTGGCATCCACCAGCAGGATCACCATATCCACCTTTACCTCTTCATCCTGATGAAGCAGTACTTTATAAGTTACCCATTCGTCGGATCGTTTGGGATAAAGACTGTAGGTTCCCGGCAGATCGACAATCTGAGCGAAGTTACCGGCACCCAGATCGCTGGAGCCGGTTTTTTTGTCGATGGTGACGCCCGGGAAATTTCCCACTTTCTGATGAAGGCCGGTCAGGGCATTAAAAAGAGAGCTTTTCCCACTGTTCGGATTGCCAACGAGACCGATATGTATTTGACGCTTGTTAATAGTACTTCGCTTTGTTCAGGGGAAGCAAATTTAAGCGTTCATTTATTACTTCTTTTACGAGATACGATAATAACACTTCGTAATGTGGTGAATATGGAATTGTGATAATGTGGGAATGTGGAAGTTGAATGGTTAATGAAGATTTGAAATTTGGGTAAGAAATTTACCAGAGGGCATTTCACAGCATTTCAGAATTAACAACTAACAACTAACAATGAACAACTAACCACTATTAAATGATCCATCCCAGCAAAAGGCATATCATTACAATTACCGGAGAAGGCAGCCTGCTTTTAAGAAGCAGCATAAATGTTAAAACACCCACGCCGACGTCCAGCCAGAGCATGAGATTGGAAGAGGGCGTGAAATCCTTCATCATATAAAAACTACTGGCGATCATGATGCCGACAACGACGGCATTGATTCCTTCCAGGGCACGGTAAACGGTTGCATATTTTTTCAGATTGGACCAGATGGGAAAGAAAAAAAGTACGAGCAGGGCGCTGGGCAAAAAAATAGCCACCGATCCAATGATACAACCCAGTACCTGCATGCTGACACCCAGATCCTTCATGGCGATGCCACCCATATAAGATGAAACAGAGAAAACCGGTCCTGGTATCGCGCGAACGAATCCGGCGCCGGTGTAAAAATCATCTTTATTGATTTTAACGATATTCGGGTTTCGCTGTATGAGATTTTGCGATTCGGGTCTGGCTACAAACTGTTCATACATGAATGGAATGAGAACCTGTCCGCCTCCAAAAACCAGGCTTCCGAAACGGTAGGTATTCTCAAAAAGATTGATGGGCCGCCGATGCGGCCATTTATGAACCCGGGCCATTTCACTGGAGATACCTGCCAGAATAAAAATGAATGCGAAGAGCCAGATATTTCCCCATTTTATTTTTCGGGTGATTACTTCCGTCTGTGGAATACGCCTGCTGCTGATGTTTGTGATCAGTCCGCCGAGCACGATCACAATGGGGAAAATCCAGGGGGTCTTAAAGAGAAAGAAAGTGGAAAGTGCCGCCACTGCCATTATAATATGCGTGATGGTATTGTGCACTGAAATCCGAAAGGCCTTCCAGGCTGCATAAGCCAGGAAGCCCACCGTCATGGGTTCTACAAAACGAAAAAGATCAGCACTGCCGTTTTTATGATTTATATATTCTATGAAGAAAGAAAAAACGCCCATGATGATACAGGCCGGTAAAATCCAGATGATCAGGGTCATCACGGCCAGCGGAACGCCACCTCTTTTGTATCCGATCAGCGTAAGCGTCTGGGTGGAAGAGGCTCCGGGCAGCAGTTGACAAAAAGCTGTATAGTCCATCAGTTCTTCCTGTGTTACATCGCGGCGGCGATGAACGAAGGTTTTCATCATCATGCCGAGGTGCCCCTGCGGTCCGCCAAAAGCGCTGATGCTGTGTAAAAAAACGGCTTTTAAAAATGGGATATGCCTTAGTAACTGCATGGAAGTACAATTTAAGAAAGTCTGGGGAGTCTGGGGAGTCCGGGGAGTCTGGTGAGTCTGGAATTTCGCGTTACGCGTTGGAAGTTGAGCGTTTAGCGTTACTCGTTGGACTTTGGGCGTTCAGCGTTACGCGTTGGGCGTTCGGCATTAATGCGGCGGCGCGTTGTTGGGTGGTTCATTATAATACCGCCTCCGGTAATAAGTTTGCTGCCTTTTATAATCCTGATAGGCGAGTTTGATATAATCGAAGAATTCATAATCACTCGCCACTTTTGTGAATTCATAGGATGGGCGGAAGCGACGCATGAAACTGTCTTCAGCGTCACCGGTCAGGCCGGTGATTTTCTTAACAATGTATCGGGTGAACCGGTGATCAATGAATTTGTCGTGTTCATCTTCGATCAGTCGTTCCTGGAAGGCGAGCAGCCGCCGGTTTCTTTTGAAACGAAATACATTGATGAGCTGATCCAGGTCCAGCCCGACGCCCGACCCGCTGGATCCATCTGAAAGTGCAAGACCGGGCTTGGTATAATTAAATATCTTCTCGTAGTCCTTGCGATTCTGAAGTGAATCGAGGTAATAGTTTTTCGGAGCCACCCGCACCTCGGCCAGCTCGGTGGGATTCACATGCAGGGCGATGTCGAAACCGGTCGTTGCGTTCATCATAGAAACCGGAAAAAACTGGGTTGCCCGGCCGAGATATGAAAAGCGAAGTGAATCATCTGCATTCACCCGAATGGAATAGTTGCCATTGGAGTCGGTGGTGGTTCCGGTTCCGCAATTGCATACCACACTCACCCCATCGAGGGGCCGGGTTTTATACATATTGAAAACAGTTCCGTGAACGGTTACCTGGGCATCGGCTTTCACTATTATGATGGATAGGAATAATAAGAATGCCCAACGCCAAACACCAAACGCCGAACGCCCAACGCCGGACAATGAACGCGGAACGCTCAACGCCCAACCCCGCATCCCACGAGACAGGCGCAGAAAGGGAAACGCGGAATGATGAAGGCGATTTCCTGATTCTGAGCCGATGACAGATTTCCGCATACATTATCTGATTCTCAGATTAGTTTTAAGTTTTGGCCTTAAGCCTTGGGCGTTCGGCTTGAGAAAGCAAAATAGGATTATGAAAACAAACAAATGTGGTTTTAACGGATAATTTGGATTAAGCGAACTTTAAACGCCGAAAGCCCAACGCCTAACGCCCAACGCCAACGCCTAACGCCCAACGCCCAACGCCGAACGCCTAAGGTCCTCTGGTCCGAGCTTTAATTCAATCCACCGCTCAATTTGAGCGGGATAGTGTTTGTATTCCAGCGCATGAATTCTTTCGGCCAAAGTTTCCGGCGTTTCATCCGGCGACAGGTTGAAACTGGCCTGAAAGAAAATCCGGCCATGATCATATATCTCGTCCACATAATGAATGGTAATGCCGCTCTGACGCTCGCGCGCCGCTACCACGGCTTCATGCACGGCTTTTCCATACATGCCCCTGCCTCCGTAACGGGGCAGAAGTGCGGGATGCAGATTCAGAATGCGGTCAGGGTAGGCCCTGATCAATTCTTCCGGTATCTTCCATAAAAATCCTGCCAGCACGATGAAGGAGATTTTCCGGGCATGAAATTCTTCCAGATAATGGGATCCCCGAAAGAATTTTTCCTTTTCAATCAGGAGCAAGGGGATGGCAGCAGTTTCTGCAATCTGCAGCACACCGGCGCCGGGTTTATTACAAACTATCAGCGCCACTTCCACCTTCCGGCCCAAAACCATACGATCCGGTTCATTAAAAAAACGGATGATCTCACGGGCGTTGGTTCCCTGGCCCGAAGCAAAAACGGCGATCCGGACGGGCAGCGATTCTTCAGTCATACTTAAATCTTGACGGTCTCTTAAAAAAGGCTGTAAAGATGTAGTAAAAAAATGGTTTGAAAACAGGGGTTTTTAACGCAGAAAATAAGGCTGAAATCTGATGACAAAGCCATGACATTCATTTTTAGAAATATTACATAATCAGCTGAAATGCAGGCCAGATAAGGGAAAAAAAAAATTCCGCATGTTGGTATATTGTTAATTTCCTGACTTACTTTTGCAGCCAACCGAGATGATTTTTCACATTTATACATTGTTGTATATATGCATCATAACAGACTAAGTGCCTCCCGAATATCCTTTCTTTCTTTTCTCACCGCCTTTTTCCTGTTTTTCGGGAATTTATCGATGGCTCAGGATGGAAAAGCGCTGTTTCAAAGCGATTGCGCATCCTGCCACAATCCGATCAAACAAGTAACCGGACCTGCCCTGAAAGGGGTGACCGCCCGGGTGCCGGATCAGAAGCTCCTTCATTCCTGGATTCGTAATAATTCAGCCGTTCTGGCCTCCGGTAATAAATATTT
>Ga0206961_1053_pt1 | contig 32174 bp, 32 predicted proteins | sample Alteio_BWOrgHeat_30_FD_153238 | JGI IMG/M metagenome (GOLD analysis project Ga0206961, IMG submission 153238) | Enriched cells from forest soil in Barre Woods Harvard Forest LTER site, Petersham, Massachusetts, United States -... | ecosystem: Environmental > Terrestrial > Soil > Temperate forest >...
CACCTAATATTCTTTTACTGATCTGTTTAAATTCCAGCTCAGTAAAAATTTCTTTCAGCGCTTCTTTATTTTGTTCTTTTATTCTGAAATCTTCTTCATGAAATTCAACAGGCAATTCGGTAATGATCGTTGCGAGTTTTTTGCTCATTATTGCTAGGTCTTTTCCGTTGCGTACTTTTTCGCCCAGCGCACCTTTTATTTTATCAGCATTAGCTAATACATTTTCTAAGGTTTGATATTCCTTTAATAATTTGGCTGCAGTTTTTTCACCAACACCGGGTATGCCGGGGATATTATCTACGGAATCTCCCATCAATCCTAAAATATCGATTACCTGGTCTACACTTTCGATATCCCATTTGGCACAAACTTCTGCAGGGCCCAAAATTTCAAAATTGCCGCCTTGGTATGGAGGTTTGTATATCTTAATATTTTCCGAAACCAATTGTCCGTAATCTTTATCAGGCGTAACCATGTACACATCATAACCCGCTTTCTCAGCCTGTTTAGCTAACGCGCCAATTACATCGTCGGCTTCGTAACCATCGATAGCTATTACTGGAATATTAAATCCTTCGATTATTTTTTTTATATCGGGTAGGGAAGAAGAAATATCTTCCGGTGTTTCCTGCCTGTTGGCTTTATAGTCTGCGAAATCTGTATGGCGTTCTGTAGGCGCACTTGTATCAAAACAAACGGCCATATGCGTAGGGTGCTGATTATTGATAAGATCAACCAAGGTATTTGTAAATCCAAATTGCGCATTGGTGTTTCTTCCTGCACTGGTAAGGCGTGGGCTACGAATTAACGCATAATAGGCACGGAATACGAGTGCCATGGCATCTAATAAAAATAATTTCTTTCGCATGGCGTAAAAGTAATTAAAAAGGCGAGATGTTAGTCTCGCCTTTTTTTATTCCACAACTCCTTCTTTAATTTCAGTCCACAGATCACTATAACATTTTGCTGCATAGCTGCTGCGGGCATACTCTTCAATTGGTTTGCGGTAAATACCCATTCTTTCTACATCAGATAAAGCGGGGATATAATTTTGAAAGAATTTTTTGTCTTTGTATAATTTCTCCATTATTTCATTGTGCATATTTTTACGAAGATCCACCAGCGTAAAAAAACACATCATTTTACTGCCATCAAGATCTTTTTCTTTAAAATAATCTTTCACCATATCGTAGGTGCGGATCGATAATGTTGTTGGGATGATCGGCATCAATACAATATCCGCAGCTGCAAAAATATTTTCGCTTAGTGCGCTAAAGCCAGGAGGGCAATCAATGAAAACGAAATCGTATTCATTTTCCAGCTGTTTTAAAATTCCTTTCAACCGTGTTTTATTACCTTTCATTTCTTCTACCATGATATCAAAACTTTTGGCAGAATTATCAGCAGGAATAATTTCAAGGTTGTCGTATTCCGTTGCTAGGATAGCGCTTTCCAAAACCACATCTTTACTGATGAGTTTCTTGATGCCCATTGCATTTTTAGGTTTTACATTGTAGTAAAAAGTAGTAGAGCCTTGAGGGTCGATATCCCAAAGCAAAGTTTTATAACCATCTTTTGCTGCGAGATAGGCAAAATTTACGCAAGAAGCCGTTTTGCCAACACCACCTTTAAGGTTGTAAAGTGCTATAACTATCATGTGTACAGGTTTTTATTAATATGAAAGATAAGAAATTATTTTTTCATTCCTTCCAACTCCTTCTGCATCCTGAACATTTCGTCTCTTAAACGGGCTGCTTCCATAAAATCCAGGTCCCGGGCGGCTTTTTCCATTTCCTTTTTGGTCTTGCCAATGGCTTTCTCTATCTGGGGAATCGTATTATAGACAATCTGCTCATCTGCCGCAACGTTTACCAGGTCCTGATCTGCACTTACAGAATAAGGATTTGATGGATCGTAGCCCTTTACATCGAGTACGGAGCCTTGCGCCATTACCTGTTCTATACTTTTGATAATCGTCTTGGGTGTGATATTGTGTTCGATATTATAAGCCATCTGTTTTTCTCTTCTTCGGGATGTTTCGTCGATGGTTTTTTGCATACTGTCCGTCATCTTATCAGCATAAAAAATTACCAGTCCGTCAACATTACGCGCCGCCCTGCCTGCAGTTTGTGTTAAGCTTTTTTCATTACGTAGAAAGCCTTCTTTGTCTGCGTCCAAAATGGCTACCAGCGACACTTCCGGCAGATCTAACCCTTCTCTTAATAAGTTAACGCCTACCAGAACATCGATCACTCCGAGGCGCAGATCACGCAAAATTTCTACTCTTTCCAAGGTATCAACTTCACTGTGAATGTATTTACTTTTTATATCGATGCGTTTGAGGTATTTATCCATTTCCTCTGCCATCCGTTTTGTCAACGTGGTCACTAAAACACGATCCCCTTTTTTAATGCGTTTATCTATTTCATCCAAAAGATCATCGATCTGATTTACTGACGGACGGATTTCTATCGGCGGATCTAATAATCCTGTTGGTCTTACAACCTGTTCAACAACTACACCTCCGGTTTTCTCCAATTCATAATCACCAGGCGTGGCTGATACAAAAACGGTTTGATTGAGCATGCTTTCAAACTCATTAAAATTAAGCGGACGATTATCCATAGCCGATGGCAAACGAAAACCGTAATCAACCAATACTAATTTTCTACTTCTGTCGCCACCATACATACCACTTACCTGCGGAATTGTTTGATGGCTTTCATCTATCACACATAAATAATCATTCGGAAAATAATCCAACAAACAAAAGGGTCTTGTGCCGGGTTTTCTTCTGTCAAAAAATCTTGAATAGTTTTCTATACCATTGCAGTAACCCAATTCACGTATCATCTCCAGATCATAATTCACCCTTTCTTCTATGCGTTGGGCTTCAATATATTTTCCTGTTTTTTTAAAGTATTCTACCTGTGCAGCAGTTTCATCCTGTATCTCATAGATCACTTGCTGCATAATATCCTTCGGTGCTAAATATAAATTCGCCGGAAAGATAGCGGCATTATCAACTAAACCAATACGCTTGCTGGTAGTCAGTTCCAGCGTTTCGATACTTTCTATCTCATCACCAAAAAAAGTAATACGGTAACCGAAATCTACATAAGGCAAATTGATATCAACTGTATCGCCTTTTACCCTGAAAGTGCCTCTTGTAAAATCTATCTGCGTTCTCTTATATAAACTATTAACTAAAGAATGTAAAAATCCTTGTCTTGATAATACCTGCCCTTTTTGAATGCGCACGATACCGTTTTCAAATTCAGTCGGGTTGCCCATACCATAGATACAGCTTACACTAGCCACTACAATAATATCTCTTCTGCCACTTAATAATTGAGCTGTTGCCTGTAAACGTAGTTTATCTAATTCTTCATTGATACTGAGGTCTTTTTCAATATAGGTGTTGCTAACTGGCATGTAAGCCTCCGGCTGATAGTAATCGTAATAGCTAACAAAATAGCCAACAGCATTATCAGGGAAAAATTGTTTGAACTCGCCATACAATTGCGCCACCAATGTTTTGTTGTGTGTTATAACCAATGTAGGCTTCTGTGTATTTTGAATAACATTCGCCATGGTATAGGTTTTGCCGCTGCCGGTAACGCCTAATAATGTTTGGTATCTTTCGCCATCCAAAATGCCGTTGGTTAGCTTTTGTATAGCCTCGGGCTGATCGCCGGAAGGAGAATATGGTGATTGTAAGTTGAAAGGCATAATGGAATCAGCAATTTACGAAATTGTTACAGGTATTTACTGATCAATCCATCAATTCCCTTGCCATTTAAAAAATCCTGTTCGTATTGTTTGATGGTTTCTGTTTCGAGGTCTAGAAAACCGAGGTTTCTCAGTTCATGCATTTGCAGCATTTCACGAATTGAGATATCTCCGTCTAGTAAAAAGCCCATAATAATTAATAAGATGCAGATCTTTTTTTCTTCTTCGTTGGCAGCCTTTAATTTGTTGAGGTATCCTTCTTCTAAAAAATGTGTTTCTTTCGGTTCTATTTTATAAATGGTGAACAACATTTTTGTTAGTACGTAATGATTTTGATGAAAGTCTCTTTTGTTGATCGCGATGTATTGGAGCGTATCATACAAAAGGCTTTTGAATTCAGGCGTTGGCTCCTGGTCCACTTTTATTTTGGCGACAACCTGTTCAATTAAATTTTGTCCCATGATTACCACTCTGGCTTCCTTCAATATCACTTTGGTACCATAAGCGTTCCATGCAGAGAAAATAAAAATACCGGCAAAGTCTTTCACAGCCTGCAATGCGTAGCGGCCAAGCATACGTTGTATTAACACCTTGAACAACATATTGCTCAAAGTAGCTTTTAATAAAAAGAAAAAGTTCCAGGTAAGTAAAGCTGTTTTATTAATGCCTTGCAATGGATCGATGCCGTATTTTAATTCTTGTTTATTCTTTTTCTCTAATCCTATATCAACAAGTAAATTTCTTTTGTGGGTTGATTGTTTGTTGGCATGCGTTAAAAATCCTGTCGCAACCGCTACCTCATGTGCGCACCAGATATTTAAAAAAGTAAGCAGGGTGATCTCGATCATAACCAGGATAAAACTATATATCATCATCACAAAAGGAATAGCGAAGGGTCTGCCGAAAGCAATAATTGTATAGGAAGGGAACAATTGCGGCCATTCTAATTGCGGCGTGTATAAAAGTATAACGCCCATCATCCCAAAAAAAGCCGCTGCCCAGATGGCAAAACGTTCGTTTCTTTTGATCGTTCTGATTTCATCATCATTCAAAAGAAAGAGTTCGCTATCGGCATTTATCTTCCGAATGGGTAATAAGCGATAAAATCTGTGGTAAATGGTTCTCAAGATCTAAATGTTAGGTCAAATCAGTTGATTCAATATAAATATACATCATATCCTAAAAGGAAGAATTACCTATATTAATTGACATTTAACCTTGATATCCGGCTGATTTTGAGTACCTTTGCGCCTCGAAAAGCAACCGGCTATTGGTAGTTACGCTGTAACACACTAATAACCAGCAACTAAGAACAAAAGGAAAATTTATGAATATAAGAAACATCGCCATCATCGCCCACGTAGATCATGGTAAAACTACATTGGTTGATAAGATCCTTCATACTACAAAAGTATTTAGGGACAACCAGGAAACAGGTGACCTGATAATGGATAGCAACGATCTTGAAAGAGAACGTGGTATCACCATCTTCAGTAAGAATGCATCTGTTATTTACAAAGATTATAAGATCAATGTTATTGATACTCCGGGACATAGTGATTTCGGCGGAGAAGTTGAGCGCGTATTGAAAATGGCTGATGGTGTTGTATTGTTAGTAGATGCGTTTGAAGGGCCAATGCCTCAAACACGTTTCGTACTACAAAAAGCTTTGGCTTTAGGTTTAAAGCCAATTGTTGTAATTAACAAAGTAGATAAACCAAACTGTCGTCCTGATGAAGTGCATGATGCAGTATTTGAATTATTTTTCAACCTTGATGCAACAGAAGAACAATTAGATTTTCCTACTTTTTACGGGTCTGGTAAAAATGGTTGGTTTAATAACACACTAGAACAAATTGATAATATCAATCCTTTATTAGATGGTATCATTAAATATGTACCTGAACCAAAGATCAGTGAAGGTAATTTGCAAATGCAGATCACTTCACTTGATTATTCTTCTTTCCTTGGCCGTATCGCTGTGGGTAGAGTGGCTCGCGGTGTAATTAAAGAAAACCAGGTTATTAGCTTAATGCAGGCTGATGGCACCATCAAAAAACCAAGAATTAAAGAATTATACATATTCGAAGGAATGGGCAAACGTAAGGTTGCAGAAGTTCAGGCCGGAGATATTTGCGCAGTTGTTGGATTAGAAGATTTCAATATCGGTGATACCATTGCTGATTTTGAAAACCCTGAAGCCTTGGCATTGATCACTGTCGATGAACCAACAATGAATATGTTGTTCAGTATTAACAACTCACCTTTCTTTGGTAAAGATGGTAAGTTTGTAACAAGCCGTCACTTACGTGATCGCTTACATAAAGAAACTGAAAAGAACCTTGCATTAAAAGTAGAAGATACGGATGGAGCAGATAGCTTCCTTGTTTACGGCCGTGGTATCCTTCACCTAGGTATTCTGATCGAAACAATGCGTAGAGAAGGATATGAATTAACTGTTGGTCAGCCACAGGTAATTGTAAAAGAAATTGATGGTAAAAAATCTGAGCCATTTGAAAATCTGGTTGTAGATGTTCCACAAGAATTTGCAAGTAAAGTAATTGATTTAGTTAGTCGCCGTAAAGGAGAAATGTTGATCATGGAAACCAAAGGTGATATGCAACATTTAGAATTTGAAATCCCTTCGCGCGGTTTGATCGGTTTGCGTACACAAATGCTGACTGCAACAACGGGTGAAGCTGTAATGGCTCATCGTTTCTTAGAATATCGTCCTTGGAAAGGCCCTATTCCTGGAAGAAACAATGGTGTTTTATTATCTAAAACAACTGAAAAAACAACAGCATATTCTATCGATAAATTACAGGAAAGAGGAACTTTCTTTGTAGATGCCGGTGAAGAAGTTTATGCAGGTCAAATTTTGGCCGAACACATTAAGCCGGGAGATCTTGTTGTAAATGCAACGGAAGCTAAAAAACTAACTAACCACCGTGCAAGCGGAACTGATGATGCGTCTCGTATGGCACCAAAAGTTGTTATGTCTTTAGAAGAATGTATGGAGTATATCCAGCAAGATGAGTGTATCGAAGTAACTCCGAAGATCATCCGCTTAAGAAAATTATTATTGAACGAAGATGACAGAAAGAGAGAATCAAAGAAAATGGAAACAGCATAATATTACGAACGGCGAAATGAAAATTTCGCCGTTTTTTTTCTGAACCGCTGATTAAACCTGATTATTTTGATTTCGCTGATTTTAAAATCAAATCAATCAACTTCACTCAATGGTTCAGACAAAATAATTATCTTTACAAAGTGAAAAAAATAGCTATCATATTATTGAGCATCTGCGTTACTATTAATGCAATGGCTCAATGTTCTATCTGTTCTAAAACAGCACAGCAAATGGGCGAAAAACCCGCTGCAGGATTGAATAGTGGCATTCTTTATTTAATGCTAGCGCCGTTTGTAATTATTGGTATCATCGGCTATCGCTGGTGGAAACACAATGGCAGCCAGCCACAAGATCAATCGTAGTTTTTTATAAAACGATACAGGTTAAAATCAGCTCCTTCTTTTTTAATACTTTCCTGTAGTGCGGCTTTATTAATATCCTTCAGTCTTTTTTGTTGAATTAAGTAGTAGGCTTTTTCTGCCAGTAACCAAAAGTGTTTGGTGTTTTTGGCAGACTGCTTAAGGTTTTCATTGATAGCGGCATACAATTCTTCAATACCTTCTTTTTGTGAGGCGATCGTTTTTATAACTGCTACGGGTGTTTCTTGTCGGTGAAATGCAGGCGCTAACATCAACCGTAAATTCTTTACAAAAGTATCTGCATCGGGTCGGTCGCTTTTATTCACTACAAAGAGATCGGCAATTTCCATGATACCGGCTTTCATGGTTTGTATCTCATCGCCGGCTTCCGGCACTACCACCACAACAGTTGTATCGGCGAGTCCTGCAATTTCAATTTCACTTTGCCCAACGCCAACCGTTTCAACTATGATGTAATCAAATCCCGCAACCTTTAAAAGATCTGTTATTTCAATGATCTTGGGATGCAAACCGCCAAGTGAACCTCTTGTCGCCAGAGAACGGATAAATACATTTGGGTTATTATACCACTTGCTCATCCGTAACCTGTCTCCTAATAATGCCCCAAGATTAAATGGAGAAGATGGGTCAACACATAACACAGCTACTTTTTTTTCTTGTTCAACGATCAATCCTATCAAACTGTCTACCAACGTGCTTTTGCCAGCACCTGGCGGTCCCGTTATGCCAATAACAGGTGTTGCAGAAGAAGGCAATAAGCGCATCAGGGATTCGTAGCCCTGTGATTCATTCTCAATTAAGGAAATGCACCTGGCCAGTGTTCTGATATCAGCCTGTTGTATTTTTTGCAGGTATTGTTGCCACATAAGAAACAAATTTCAAGAACCAGTAATCAAAATCCAAATAAAATCTCAAATTCGAATAGCTTCTAATCATTAACAATTTACCATTAACAATTAAGCATTATCATTTTATATTTGCAGTAATAAGCTATGACGAATTTTATTCCCATTTTTCCATTAGGTATTGTTGTATATCCCGGTGAGGAACTGAATCTGCACATTTTTGAACCGCGGTACAAACAATTGATCAAAGATTGTCATGAATCTAAAAAGCCATTTGGTATCCCTTCCGTTGTAAATAATAAAATGACGGAGATGGGCACATTGGTAGAAGTGGCGGAAATTACAACGTTATACGATAACGGTGAAATGGATGTTAAAACAAAAGGTGTAAAACCATTCCGCATTCTGGAAGTGATAAAAGATATACCCGAAAAAATGTATGATGGCGCCATCGTTACTTATCCAACGAATGATCCGAAAGGGAGTAAAAAATTAATGCAAAAGGTAATTGAAGCAACGAGGCAATTACACGAGTTCTTAAAAGTAAATAAGAAATTTAAAAAAACCTGAAGAAGAATTATTGAGTTACGATGTAGCACATCATGTGGGATTATCATTAGAAGAAGAATACGAATTACTCGAGTTACTAAGAGAATTATACAGACAAGAATATTTAAAACAACATTTAGTGAAAGTCTTGCCTGTGATGGCTGAAATGGAAACATTGAAAGACAGAATACAATTGAACGGGCATTTTAAAAATCTGGAAGGATTTAATCTATAATCAAAATGAATAAAACACTCTGCTTTGATTTTGGAAACACCCGTTTAAAATATGCGGTATTTGAAAACGACCAATTTGTAAAAGAAGGTGTTTTACAAAATGCTACTGTTGACAATATCACAGCGTTGCTGGATGAATACAAGCCTGCGAAAACAATTTTATCATCTGTTATTGAACATGATGTTGCAATAGAAGATCTGCTGTCAGCAAAAAGCAGCTTTCATAAACTATCATATCTTACTAAATTGAATTTTACGGCGCCCGTTAGCAAACCGCAAACGATTGGTGCAGATAGGTTGGCCCTGTGCGCTGCTGCGGTTCATTTTTATCCGGGTAAAAATAATTTAGTGATCGCTTTAGGCAGTTGTATTACGTATAATTTTATTACGCAAAGCCACCAGTTCATAGGAGGGTCAATTTCTCCGGGCATGGAAATGCGTTTTAAATCAATGCATGATCATACGGCGCTGTTGCCATTGGTACATGCCGAATGGAAATTCCCCGTAATTGGTTATGATACAAAAACCAATTTACAAAGCGGGGTGATCGCGGGCATGGGATATGAGATCGATGGCTTCATTAATTTTTATAAAAGCAAATACCATAACTTAAACATAGTTTTAACCGGTGGCGACGCAACATATTTTGCAGGTCAACTTAAAAACGAGATATTTACCGACCTGAATTTTTTATTTAAAGGCCTTTATGCATTGAGTGAGATCAATAATGGATAACACATCGTGCCAACAAAAAATGACTACTCAATACTTATATACAAAAATGATCACCCTCCTTTTAGCAGGCTGTTTATTGATAGTTAGCTGTAGTGAAAAAGAAAAAGACGCACCAGCAAATCTTAAGAAAAAAGTAGGTGTTGAAACTGCTCAGTATGTAACGGTAAGATATTCTGTTGGTAAAACACGCAAAGCTTTCTTAAGCGCACCTTTAATGAACAGGGTTGCTGATACAGTTGTATATACTGAATTTCCTAATAAAGTACATGTTGATTTTTATGATGCAGATACTTTAGAGAGTAAATTGGATGCGCACTATGCAAAGTATAAAGAGAATGAAAGTAAAATATTTTTGAAAGATAGCGTGACGGTCATCAACATAAAAGGCGATACACTCCATGCGAAAACTTTATATTGGGATAAGAACCGAACAGGAGCAGAGTTTTATACTTCTGATTCCATCTGGATAAGAACAAAAACGCAAATTATCAATGGTATTGGTTTAGATGCACAACAGGATTTTAAAGCGTGGCATATCGTAAGACCAACAGGATTTATAGAAGTGCAGAATGCCGAAATGCCTAAATAACTATTTGATAAGATCAGGCTGATACTAATTGTTGAACTTTGCTTAATTTTAATATCACACATTAAATAATAATTAAATGGAATACCGTCGTTTAGGGAAATCGGGCTTACAAGTAAGCGTTTTATCTTTTGGCAGCTGGATAAGTTTTGATACACAAATAGCTGATAAAATGGCCGATGAATTAATGGGCGTTGCCTATGATAATGGTATCAACTTTTTTGATAATGCAGAAATATATGCACTGGGAGAAAGTGAAAAAATGATGGGCCGTGTGTTAAGTAAAAAGAAGTGGGACCGTACTTCTTACACCGTTTCTTCAAAAGCATTTTTTGGCTGGCGAGGAGAAAAAAATAAACCTAACCAAACAGGCAATAACCGCAAGCATTTAATGGAAGCTTGTAACGAAGCATTGCAACGTTTACAGGTAGATTATTTAGATCTGTTTTTTTGTCACAGGCCGGATAAAAATACACCGATGGAAGAAACAGTTTGGACGATGAATCAATTGATCCAGCAAGGAAAAATATTATATTGGGGCAGTAGCGAATGGAGCGGCGTAGAAATTATGGAGGCGCACAGGGTCGCAGAACATTATAGATTGATCGGTCCTACAATGGAACAGCCACAATACAATTTGTTTGAAAGAAATAAAGTAGAGAATGAATTTTTAGAAATATACAAGACAGTAGGATTAGGTACAACTATCTGGAGTCCTCTAGCATCGGGTTTGTTGACTGGAAAGTACAATGACGGTATTCCTAAAAATAGTCGCTTAGGCTTGAAAGATACAGGTTGGTTAAAAGACAGGCTGTATGTTGATGACAAAATTAAAAAAGTAAAAAAATTAACTGACCTCGCAGATAAATTAGGCATTACTACAGCAGCATTGAGCATCGCATGGTGTATCAAAAACCCAAATGTCAGTACAGCTATTTTAGGCGCTACAAAAAAACAACAGCTATTAGATAATTTGAAAGCGATAGATGCGATGGCAAAATTAACGCCTGAGGTAATGGAGAAGATCGAAAAGATAATGCTGACTAAACCCAAATTACCTGAATATTAATGTAGCATTATGACAATTTACGGAATACCGAACTGCGATACAATTAAAAAAACCTTCGATTGGTTTAAAAAGAACAAGATCGACTACGAGTTTCATGATTATAAAAAATCAGCTATAACAAAAGCAAAGCTGGAAGCATGGAGCAAGAAAGTAGGTTGGGAAGTTTTACTGAATAAAAAAGGAACCAGCTGGCGTAAACTAACACCTGAACAGCAAGAGAAAGTAACAACGCAGGTAGCAGCAATAAAAGTAATGATGGAAAATAATAGTATCATTAAAAGGCCTGTTATAGAGGCAGGAGAAAAATTACTGGTTGGTTTTAACGAAACAGATTTTATCAAACAATTAAAATAAAAAAAATGAAACGTAACGCAACAGCAGTTTGGAACGGAACAGGAAAAGAAGGCACAGGTCATCTTACCACACAAAGTACAACACTAAATAAAACACAATATTCTTTCAGCTCCCGCTTTGCTGATGGAGTAGGTACTAATCCTGAAGAATTAGCAGCAGCAGCTCATGCAGGCTGTTTTACAATGAAGCTTAGCTTTGTTTTGAATGCAGCAGGTTTTACCGCAGATGAAATTTCTACTAAATGTGATGTTACTTTAGAAGACGGTGCTATTACTGAATCACATTTACATGTAACGGCAAAAGTTCCGGGTATTTCTAAAGAACAATTTGATGCAAGTGTTGCTGATGCAAAGGCAAATTGCCCCATCTCAAAATTGTTCAACACGAATATTACACACGAAGCAACTTTAGCGTAATATAATATTCAATAATAAAAAGGCCGGCTACCAATGCCGGCCTTTTTTAATTAAATTTGGTAAAACAACTTGCATATGTCATTTCAAAATAAGACAGTCTTAATAACCGGCGCCTCACGTGGCATTGGTAAAGCGATCGGGATAAAATTGGCAAAGGAAGGTGCTAATATTATTATCGCATCCAAATCAACAGAAGAAAATCCTAAGCTTGGCGGAACAATATTTTCTGCTGCTGCAGAGATGGAAGCTGCGGACGGTAAAGCATTACCGGTACAATGCGATATCCGTGATGAAGCACAAGTTCAAAATGCCATAGACAAAGGCGTAGAGCGTTTTGGCGGCATTGATATATTGATCAACAATGCATCTGCAATTGCTTTAACAAATACGGAGACTACGGAACCAAAACGTTTTGATCTGATGTATGATATAAATGTTAGGGGAACTTTTTTTGTCAGCAAAGCTTGTATACCGCATTTAAAAAAATCAGGCAATGCGCATATACTTACTTTATCTCCACCGGTTAATATGGATATGAAATGGTTTGCAAATCATTTAGCATACACGATGAGCAAATATAATATGAGCATGATCGCAATGGGATTGGCTGCTGAGTTAAAGAAATACAATATAGCATCGAATGCATTGTGGCCACGCACAACAATAGCCACGGCTGCAGTAAATAATTTATTAGGCGGCGATGCCTTGATGAAGATGAGCCGCACAACAGATATACTAGCTGATGCTGCTTATTATATTTTATCTAAGCCCTCAAAAGAATGTACGGGCAATACTTTTATTGACGAGGATGTTTTAGCAAAAGAAGGCATTACTGATTTGAGTAAATATTCAGTTGTGCCGGGTGCGCAATTATACAACGATCTGTTTTTATAAGATACAACCACTGAGACACTGAGGTCACTAAGTTTCACTGAGGAGCGAATATTTTTTAAAACACTATAAAATAAAAAGAAGAAAAGTTTATGGCTTTTCTTCTTTTTATTCCACTCAGTGAACTTAGTGACCTCAGTGGTTAAAAAACTATTCCGCTAGTTTCTCCGGCCTCATTTGAGGGAAAAGCAATACATCTTGTATAGAATGCTGATTGGTCATCAGCATCGTTAAACGATCAATTCCAAAACCAATACCACTTGTTGGTGGCATACCATATTCAAGCGCTCTTAAAAAATCGTAATCAATGAACATTGCTTCATCATCTCCACGTTCCATTAATTTAACCTGTTCTTCAAAACGCTCTCTCTGATCTATTGGATCATTTAACTCTGTATAGGCATTGGCAATTTCTTTACCGTTAATGATCAATTCAAAACGCTCTACCAATCCGGGTTTACTGCGATGCTTTTTTGTAAGCGGACTCATTTCTACCGGATAATCTGTGATGAAGGTTGGCTGAACATAATTCGCTTCGCATTTAGCGCCGAATATTTCATCGATCAGTTTTCCTTTGCCAAATTTTTCATCTGCGTGTATGCCCAATTTCTTGCAAGCATCTCTTAAAGCTGCTTCATCCATTTCAGAAATATCAATACCTGTGTGTTCTTTAATAGCATCATACATCGTGATCCTTTTGTAAGGGGCCTTAAATTCAATTTCCTTATCTCCTGCCAATACTTTTGTCACGCCATTTGTTGCGATCGCAACTTTCTCTAATAATTGCTCGGTTGTATCCATCATCCATTCGTAATCCTTGTACGCGGTATAAAATTCCAATACGGTAAATTCAGGATTGTGTGTTCTGTCCATTCCTTCATTTCTAAAATTGCGACTGAATTCATACACCCATTCAAATCCACCTACGATCAATCTTTTTAAATATAGTTCGTTGGCTATGCGTAAATAGAAAGGAACGTCTAATGCATTGTGGTGTGTTGCAAACGGTCTTGCTGCTGCACCTCCGGGAATGCTTTGTAATACAGGAGTATCAACTTCTAATGCACCGCGTTCATTTAGAAAGTCGCGTATTGCAGTTACCAGCTTTGTACGTTTGATAAAAACTTCTTTTACCCCAGGGTTCACTATAAGATCGGCATAACGTTGACGGTAACGAAACTCAGGATCCGTTACTTCATCAAAAGCTTCACCGTCTTTTTCTTTAACGATAGGTAAGGGGCGCAATGATTTTGTAAGAATGGTAAATTCTTTTACGTGGATAGAGGTCTCACCGGTTTTTGTAGTGAATACATAACCCTTTACACCAATGATATCTCCGATATCAACTAATTTTTTCCAAACGGTTTGGTATAAGGTCTTATCCTCACCAGGACAAATATCATCTTGCTTAATATAAAATTGAATTTTGCCCACTGCATCTTGTAACACAAAAAAGTTTGCTTTACCCATATCGCGCACGCTCATGATACGGCCCGCGATGCATACATCAGCAAACTGATCTTTATTTTCTTCGCCCTTGTAATGTTCTTTTATATATGCAGAAGTAGTATTAACAGGGTATAGCGGTGCAGGATAAGCATCGATACCTAATTTTTTTAATTCTTCTAATTTTTCCCTGCGGATAATTTCCTGTTCTGATAGATGTAAAGTACTCATATGCTCTTAGTGAAAATTTTTGCAAAGATACCAGTTAGAGGGCATTCTCCCATATCAATAGTATTAGCCTGAATATTTGGCTAGAAAAATGTTGCTTAAATGTTATTTACTATCGTATTTGATAGTAGAAAAAACAGAAAAATGACAAAAAGAGGCACGTCATTTGTAACAAATTATTATTTTTATACCATAATTATCTGCTATGAAATTTGAAAAAATTCATAATAAAGGTCAGGCGCAGCTATTTAAGAACCAGTACGTTGAGCATCTCACAAAAACTCATCCCCTGGTAATATTTTCTATTTATCTGCCCGTTGTTTCTTACATGTTGTATTATAGTAGTTCACATTTAAGCTTATCTGTAGAACAGATCGGACTCACATTTTTATTGGGGATGTTCTTCTGGACATTTTTTGAATACATCCTGCATCGTTTTGTTTTTCACTTTTTTAGTGAAAGCGAAGAAGCAATGAAGATCATTTATATAATACATGGCAATCATCACGAATATCCGCGAGACAGAGAACGTCTTTTTATGCCACCGGTGCCGAGTATTATTTTGGCGTGTGTGGTATTTATACTGATGTATTTTGCCGCACAGTTATTTGCTGCCGGTGATTATGTTTTTGCTTTTTTCCCGGGTTTCATTGTCGGCTATTTAATGTATGGCAGCATGCACTATGCTATTCATGCCTGGAACCCTCCATATGCCTGGATGAAACCATTATGGCGCAACCATCATTTACATCATTATAAAAATGAAGAACGCGGATTTGGTGTAAGTACAACTTTATGGGACAGGCTATTTGGCACCATGTTCGATCTTACAAAAGAAAAAGAAGACAAAGAAAAAGTGCAGGAACTAATGTTTAAATAATTTTAGTGGTTATTACTAGCTAACACGACCGTATTTTTAAAGTCTTTAGTTTTACCACTGAGGTCAAATATTTTTGTGTACACGATATAAGTACCTTCTATTAATTGCCTGTTTTTTTCACCCAGGCCATCCCAGATAAATTTACCATCTATACCACACAATGCATTTTGTTGTAAGGTTCTTACCATCTTTCCCGCTGCATCAAATATTACGATATTGGCTACGTAACCTGTTTCAGGAAAGCTATATTCAATGGTCACGAAATCATCAATGCCATCGTTGTTTGGAGAAAATATTTCCGGATAAACTGTTATTTGTCCTGCAGCATATTGATCGATTCTGTATTGAGAGTTTTTATAAGTTGGCGTACCATAACCAATATTTGTAGCAGCGGAATGCCAGTTATCTTCTGACTGGGTTGGCGCATCATAATTAATTCTCTCCAATGAAACACCTTGTGTATTATCGAGTAATTGAAATTGCCAGCTATCATAGTATTGCAATTCATCTACAATATTTCCTTGTGTATTTAAAATAATAGCATCACCGTTTGCATCGTTGAATGGGGGCATGGTATTTATTTGTACAAATGCATCAGGGTTCTGTGCAACATATTGTGATTTTACAATTGAAGGGCTACTGGTAACTACAATATAATTTTGTGGAAACAATGAATAGTCATCACTTGTTAATTGTGCAATATTGCCAATCGTTCCGGAAGTACTTCTATTAGCAATATATAATTGTTTTAGGTTAATGATCTTTTTACTACGATTATATAATTCTACATAATCAACACCATTGCCTTTTGGGTTATACAATATCTCATTAATAACAACATCAAAATTATTGGCCATAACACTTATCCCAACTCTTGCCGTATCACTAGTATTGATCACATTACCTGCACAATCAGTAATATTTAATGCCGTAATAGTATAGGTTCTTTTGGCAGATAACGGTAGCGTTAGTTTTAAAGCGACCTTATCAAATAGAGGCCCAACGGCTATAGCGTTCAGCGGTGTACCTATGCCACCGCTGATAAAATAATTAGCTGCAACAGAAGCTTTGATGCTATCCAGCGGTTCATCAAAATACAAAGTAATATCTACACTGTCTTTGGCGAAGGCACGTAATAATCTCGGCGCATTCTGATCGGCATTTTTCGCATCAATAGAATTTATTTTTCCCGGCGTTCCTCCATTTACATTTGTACTTGCTTTCCAGTTAGAATAGCCATTGCATGGGTTTTTTGTATCGATCATTTCTAATGACCAGCCGCCTTGTTCCTTCAAGGCATTTTGATACCAGGCGGAAGAATAGTTAACGGCATGCATAATTTTTCCTGCCGGACTTTTCAATATCAACAGATCGCCGGTATTCAATAAAGAAGGGAAATTTGTTACAGAGATAGTAGGCCCAAACAATAGCATGGCATTTACGGCACTCCCGGTACATACAATAACAAAACTGTTGGGTTGTAAAATGAAATTAGGCATCGGTCCACTTTGTACGGTAGTGTCTCCAATGGTGAATCCTTGTAAATTAATTGCGTAAGCAGAAGTGTTTTTTAATTCGATCCATTCATTGTTGGGTAGTCCTACTACCGGTGTTGGGTCGGCCATAATTTCATCAATGATAATATCGTATTGTTGTGGCGTATATAAACTAAACAATGCCGTTGCTGTGCCAATGGCATTTCCTGCCAGGTCTTTCACATCATTTACGGTTAGCGTGCAACTGATACCATTGGGAATTTTGTTAGCAAAAGTTAAATGTATCAATGCCGCATTCGCTGGATCCTGCGTAGCAGAAACCGGCCCGCCTAAATTGTTATCGGCTATATAATTTGTGAGTTGTTGACTGCTTACATTATCTACGGGCTCATTAAAAAGTACATCTAGCGTTGTACTTGAGATAGCTGTGACAGATAAAATAACAGGCGGCGTTATATCGGGCACATATGGTGTAACAATTATATCATCAAAGAAATGCCGTTTAAAAAAACTGGCTGTGCTTTGTTTAACCAGAATGCCAAAATAGGATGAAGTGCTATAAGTGTTATCCGTGACAGCGCCTTCAGTAAAATAGCTATTGCCCGTTCCCGTTAGGTCTCTGTATAAGGTCCATTGGTTTGCGGCATTTAAAACAACTTTTATTTTAACTACATTATTACTGGTATTCAAAATGCCATCAACGCCATCGATCAATTTAGTTATACTACCTGTTGCATCTTTTCGATATAAACAAATATCATCGCTGGTATTACCTATGCGCACAAAATATCCTGTAGTAGTAGATTGTTTGATATTGCTTGATGACGCAGTTAAATAAACATCTACATAATTGGCAGAGGAAGTATTAAAACCAAGTTTTGTGTAAAATTCCCATTGTGCAGTTGTGGCTAATGTGCTCGGAGTGCTTAAATAAAATGTATCGTTAGCTAATGTATCATTGCTTTGCAACTGATACGATGAATTAATGATCCAATTGCTGGTATCTCCGATCCATTTTGGAGCGCTTGTAAAATTGCTATCAGTAAAACTTTCGGTAAACTGAGCCTCTGAAACTGCAGAAAGGAGCAATAATAAGGGTAAAAAGCAAAGTAATTTTTTATTCATAGTAGTGGGGGTTGCCTTAAAGTTAACGACTTTATTGAATTAGCCATAAAATTGCTAAAAGAGCCATTTTAAAAATATTTTTTAATGTTTTGGGAGATATATGATTTGTTGCTACTTTTGTGCCATGTTTATGATTATCAAACAAATTAAGATTACCAAGAAGCATTCCGACAAGCGGGAGGGTTAACGGTGTTTTGTTTGTTCTACAATATTCACAAGCCTTCCAGTAAAATGGGAGGCTTATTTTTTAACACTCATATATAAAAACAAAAAAATGAAAGTAGCTGTAGTAGGCGCTACCGGTTTGGTAGGTAGTAAAATGTTGCAGGTTTTAGCGGAAAGAAATTTTCCGGTAGATGAATTAATCCCTGTTGCCTCTGAAAGATCAATTGGTAAAGAAGTTGAATTTAAAGGAAAGAAGTATAAGATCGTTGGCTATGCTGATGCTATTGCTGCTAAACCGCATATTGCAATTTTTTCTGCCGGAGGCGGAACGTCATTAGAACTTGCTCCTAAGTTTGCCGAAGCTGGTATTACAGTAATTGACAATTCATCTGCATGGCGCATGGACCCTACTAAAAAATTAGTAGTGCCTGAAGTTAATGCCAATGTATTAACGAAAACAGATAAGATCATCGCAAACCCTAATTGTTCTACGATTCAATTAGTAGTGGTATTAAAACCATTGCATGAAAAATATAAAATTAAAAGAGTAGTGGTATCAACTTACCAAAGTGTTACCGGTACGGGTGTTAAGGCGGTCGATCAGTTAATGAACGAAAGAAAAGGGATACAGGGAGAAATGGCATATAAATATCCTATCGATCTGAATGCAATACCGCAGATAGATGTATTCCTTGATAATGGTTACACTAAAGAGGAAATGAAAATGACCAATGAAACAAAGAAGATCATAGGTGATGATTCTATCAAGCTAACAGCTACTACTGTACGTATACCGGTAATAGGCGGGCACAGCGAAAGCGTGAACATTGAATTCGAAAAAGATTTTGATCTGAAAGAATTAAGGGATCTTTTGAGCAAGGCGCCTGGTGTTGTTGTTGAAGATGATATTGCGAACAACATTTACCCAATGCCATTAACAGCGCACGAAAAAGATGAAACTTTTGTAGGAAGGATCAGAAGAGATGAAACACAAGCTAACACGCTAAACTGTTGGATAGTTAGTGATAATCTGCGTAAAGGCGCAGCTACAAATGCTGTACAGATCGCTGAATATCTATTAGCGAACAAATTGGTATAACATATCCTAATTTAGGTAAAAGGCTCCGGTAACTCCGGAGCTTTTTTGTTGATTATAAAGCCAATATCGCCGCTTGTGTAATAGCGGTTAACAAATAGATAACAAAGCAGTATTTTTGCAGGGCAACAAAAAAGATCGCTTTAATTAAATATGCTCACAGAAATACGACGAAAAAAAATTTTATTGGATTTTGAGCGAATGCGGGACCTCTATACCGGTTTTTACAATTTCAATCTAAATTTCGGACGGTCACTTTTAAAATTGGCTTCTGATAAATTCGATTTCAGTTTTTATATGGTTCCCTGGCAAGAGGGACTCTTTGGAAAAAATAATCATTACGAAAGTGAAACGTATACTAAGTCTGAGAAAAATCGTTTTGTGCAATTTTTTCAGAAAGAAAAAAAACGTGGTGAGTATGATATTATTCATATATCTGATCAGCATTCCACTTTTCAGCCGGGCGATACAAAGGCGAAAATTATTCTTACCATACATGACCTCAATTATCTAACGGAAGAAAGTCCGGATGTAAAATCTATTGAAAAAGAAAATCAAAAACATCAGCGTATTATTGATAAGGCCGATCATATTGTATGCATCTCCAATTTTTCACGCGATACTGTTTTAGCAAATCTTGACATAAAGAATAAACCGATAGATGTAATTTACCAGGGTTGTACTTTAGAAGAATTGCCTGTTTTGAATAAACCGCGTTACTTACCTAAGCGCCGTTTTTTATTTGCTATCAGTAACCTGTATCCCAAAAAAAATTTCCATGTTTTACCTTGCCTGTTAATTGGAAATGACCTGGAACTTATTATTTCGGGTATCGTTGAACATCCCCGTCAAAGAGCCTATGTAAAAGTTATTATGGAAAATGCCAGGATGCATGGTGTGGCAGACAGGGTTATCATTACGGGGCCCGTATCAGATAATGAAAAGCAATGGTATTATAAAAATTGTATGGCTTTTATGTTTCCTTCTTTAGCAGAAGGCTTTGGTATTCCGCCTTTAGAAGCCATGTATTTTGGAAAGCCCGTATTTGCATCTACCTGTACATCGATCCCTGAAATTTGTGGTGATGTGGCCTACTATTTTAAAAGTTTTGAACCTGCTGAAATGATCACTGTTTTTAAAGAAGGCATGCTCCATTATGAAACGGTTAAGCCAATACAGAAAATAAAAGACAGGCACGATTTTTTTAGTTGGGATAGAACAGCCAGTGCATATATCGACTTGTACGAAAAATTATAGATATTAAATGAGCAATAATAAAAGAGCCGCTATTTATTTAACAGCGGCTCTTCATATTTTTAAAATTGGTATTAACCTATTGTCCAGGTCTCGCTACCTTTTAATAATTTATCCAGATCTCCTTTGCCTTTTTTAGCAATGGCTTCTTCAATTTGCATTGCCATCACATCTTCGTAACAAGCTCTGTCAGTTTCGTAGAACACACCAAATGGACGCGGTAAATGGCCTTCTACTCTTGGATCGTCAAACATGCGAACCAATATCTGAGCTTTATAAAAATCTCTTTCATCGTGTATCCATAAGTCATTGATGCTTGCATCTTTTCCTATTTCAACAATAACCGGTTTAAAGCCATCTAATTTAATTCCTTTATTCTGCGTAGCACCAAAGATCAATGGTTTGCCTTGCTCTAAGAACAAAACTTCTTCGGCCTTTGTTCCTTTTTCAGTAAATGTTTCAAAAGCACCATCGTTAAAAATGTTACAGTTTTGATAGATCTCTAATAAAGAAGCACCCTTATGCGCTTGCGCACGTAACAGCATTGCCTGTAAGTGCTTAGGATCTCTGTCCATGCTTCTTGCAATAAAACTTGCATCTGCACCTAGAGCTAATGCTAATGGATTAAATGGATGATCGATACTTCCCATTGGCGTACTCTTTGTGACCTTATTCTTTTCTGAGGTAGGAGAGTATTGGCCTTTTGTTAAACCGTAGATCTGGTTATTGAAGATCAACAAATTAATATCAAAATTTCTGCGTAAAAAATGGATCGTATGGTTACCACCGATACTTAGGCTATCTCCATCACCGCTAACAACCCAAACGCTTAATTCAGGTCTTGCAGCTTTTAAACCGCTGGCAATTGCAGCAGCTCTACCATGAATGCTATGCATACCATAGGTATTCATGTAATAAGGAAAACGGCTGCTACAGCCAATCCCTGAAACTATTACAATATTTTCTTTAGGAATACCTAATGTAGGCATCACTTTTTGTACCTGTGCTAAAATTGAATAATCACCACAACCCGGGCACCAACGAACTTCCTGATCCGTTGCAAAATCTTTTGCGGTCAATACCGGCATTGTTGTTTTCTCTGCTGCTGTTGTTATTTCGCTCATATTACCTGTTGTTAAAGAGGGACTGCAAGGTACGAAGAATGCCCAATTTTTTAAAAACTTTAGTCTTAAATCGGGGTAATTCCAACGGATTTTAGTTAGGATAGCTTACGAAATACGGCATTTTGGCAAAAAAGAAGGGATCGAGGTATTATTTACTTCGATCCCCATCAATAAATGCAATCGGTACTATTTCAACTTAGCGTCAATTTCCTTAGAAATACTGGCAAATATCTCATCGATACTTCCTTCGCCTTCGATCATTTCTACTTTATTGAATTTTCTGTAATGTTCCGCAACCGCACTAGTTTCGTTATGATAAACATTAATCCTTTCTCTGATCACATTTTCATTTGTATCGTCGCTTCTTCCACTTGTTTGTCCGCGTTTTAGTAAGCGTTTTACCAATTCCTCTTCACTAACCTCCAGCGCTAACATCAGGCTGATAGAAGTTTTTTTTAATTCAAGTAATTTGTCCAAAGCATCTGCCTGTGCAGTTGTGCGCGGAAAACCATCAAATAAAAAACCAGCTACTTTTGGATTGGCATCTACTGCAGAGCTGATCATTCCTATCACAACTTCGTTGGGAACAAGCTGTCCCTTATCCATAAAACTTTTGGCTTCCATTCCTAATGGCGTGCCCTGCTTTATTTCGCTGCGCAGCAAGTCTCCGGTGCTAAGGTGTTTTAAACCATATTTTTTTATTAGGTTTTCACTTTGAGTTCCTTTGCCACTGCCGGGAGGACCAAATAAAATTAAGTTGAACATAGTAATTTCTTGAGGCGCAAATATAGGAAATTACTGAAAGAGCGAAAGCATGCCGATCTTAGTTAAGGATAACGATGCCATTTCTAATGGCGTATATTACCAGGCCGATCCTTGATTTTACCTGTAGTTTTTCAAAAAGGTCGCCGCGATAGCCATCAACGGTACGCGGGCTTACACATAATTCGTCAGCGATCTCTTTGTAGGTTAATTCTGTGCAGGTGTATTTGAGGAAATCTATTTCGCGGTTGGTTAGTTTAATGAGGTTCTTTAAATCACTGCCATCATCATCAATTTTATTGATCGCATTGATCAGTTTGCCACTTACAAGATCAGAATAATAGTAGCCTTTTTTCATTAGTGCAACGATGGCGTCTTGTAATTCAGAGGGTTCGCTGTCTTTTAAAAGATATCCTTTGGCACCGTTTTTCAACATACGTATAATAGAATTTTCATCATCATACATACTAAGTGCCAACGTTTTTATAGAAGGATGGTTTGTTTTGATCCAACCGGCAGTTTGGTATCCGTCCATTTCGGGCATATTGATATCAAGCAATACAATGTCAGGTAAAGATTTAGGTTGTAAGTTTTCGATAAAATGTTTTCCGTTGTCAGCTTCAAACAACACTTCATGGCCAAGATTTTTAACCAATGTCGCCAGGCCCTTACGTAATAATGCGTGGTCATCAACTAAAACAATATTTGCCATTTAGAGATTACTTATTTAACGTTATTTGAATGGTTGTTCCGGTATTTATAATTGAAGTTATAGAAAAAATACCGCCAATCAAAGTCGTTCTATTTTGCATATTTTTTAATCCTATGCCTTTGTGTGATGATTGTAAGAGTGAAGTATCAAAACCAACACCATCGTCAGCATAAATAAATTTGAAAATGCGCGATTCGTATGCGAGTGTAACCGTAATATTTTGTGCTTTAGAATATTTGATACCATTGTTTAGCGCTTCTTGTAATACGCGAAAAATAACTATCTCTTCTTCGTTATTTAACCTGAATGGCTCTCCAATGATCTTTAATTCTGTTTTGTATTGTCTGGTATTTTGCAAAATCTTTAATTCATTTGCTATGGCTTCCTGTATACCAAGATCGGCAATTTTATCACCATGCATACTGCGACTAAGGTCTCTTAAATCATTAATCGCTTTACCGATTAACTCTTTTGTATCACCAACTTTTGTTTGAATACTTTCATCTGTATTTGATGGAAAAGTATTCAAATTGAGTTTAGCTAAACTAAGTACCTGGCCTACGTTATCATGTATTTCCTGGCTGATTGTTTTGAGTGTTTGCTCCTGAATTTCAATTTGAGTATGCAACAATTCTTCGGTAAACTGAATTTGTAACAATTGTTTCTCTACTTTATACTGTCTTCTTTTTCTTTGGTAGATGGCAAGAAACGCAAAAATAAAAGTTGACAACAAAAAGAGTAATAAAGAAGTAGCTATAATAGGGATAAGGATATCGCGATTGGTCATGTTAAATTATTTTATTCATTTTGATATTGTCTGATACGTCTAATAAAATGCCGGTTGAGTATAGTATATACATGGAGATGTTAAAAAATTGATACGTTACAAATATTAAGGTAATCTCTTCACTGGTTGAAAGCATTATATAATCCCATAAGCCAAATATTAAAATAGTGCAACTAGTAAAAAAAAACATGCCAAGTAAGTACCAAAAAAGAGGCATTCTTGAATGTAAAAATATTGAGTCGTCTTCATAAATATCTAAAAGCAATGATAAGATCCAGGCGGTATAAATGATATTATTAAAACACACCCATTCGCTAATGAAACGACCTTTCAAACCAACAAAAAATAAAAAATACAATGCCATTATAAATCCTATACCCCCCAAAGCGTAGAGGATCTTCTTCCCTCTTTTTGAAAACAGGTTTGCATTAAAAAAGAAAAAAGTGATAATGTATTCTGTTGGGATCAGGATATTATAACACATCCCTTTAATTTTTGCGTCTGTACAAAACAATTCGGCAGGCTGGGCAATACTGTCTGCAATACATAATAGGACTATTAACTTTGAGTTTACGCGTAATTTTTTCAAAGTTAATAATCCTATTAATGAAGGGATGATAGAACTGTATCCCGATATTTCATCTATTATTTTGTATGTAACCATGCATGTTTAATGGCCGACAAAATAATCAATATCGTTGGATTGTTTGCCGCCTTTCGCATTATTTCTTACAATATGACCTCCTCCTGGTGGCGGGTTAGGATCTCCATACTCATTCGCAGTGAATTTCAGTTTTTTCAATGGATAATATCTTGTTTCACTTTTACCTTTACTGTCTTTCTCTACTCTTTTTTCACAGCCCGCTGTGATCACATTTAACGTACCACCTTCATAACCTTTGGTTTTTCCATGATGAACGCCGAGTATCACCATTAAAAAAATTGGCGCTAACCGGGTTTCCATGTTCGTCTTTTTCACTACCGTCAAAAAAAACGCATGATACTTTCTTTACTAAAAATAAAAGCCTGATGATCACAATCGATCATGGCTTTTGCCTTTTTTAATAAAGCGGCATCAGCACCTTTTGCTTTTGTGGCATTTACTTTGGTTTCAGTAATGTTTTTAATTTGATTGCGTGTGTGGATCATCTCGGTTGCTTCGTCCCAAGAGATCGGTTTTCCATAGCTTCTTTCGTTTGTTTTCATTCTGTGTTAGTTTAGATGATTAAATATAGAGCTCGTTAAATTCTAAACGGGTACCTTGAAAAATTAGTATGTGTTATGCAAAAGAAAGGCGTTAATTAAAATATTAAGGGTGTTTTACACGGGTGCAAAAAACTTTTTCACGGGGTACAGTAGGCATTACAGTATAACTTATGCTGTAATAAAAGAGGCCGCAATAACTTGCGGCCTCATCCTAAATATGTTCTTGTTTATTTATGCAGCTGCAAAACGTTCCGCAACTTTTGTCCAGTTTACAACATTCCAAAAAGCAGTTAAATAATCAGCACGGCGATTTTGATATTTTAAGTAGTACGCATGTTCCCATACATCAGCACCTAAAATTGGTGTTCCCTTAACTTCAGCAACATCCATTAACGGATTATCCTGGTTAGGTGTAGAAGTAACTTCTAATTTACCATCCTTAACAATTAACCAAGACCAGCCGCTACCAAAGCGTGTCATACCTGCTGCTGCAAATTTTTCCTTGAATGCATCCAAAGAACCAAATGCAGTATTGATAGCATCTGCTAATTTGCCCGTTGGTGCACCACCTGCTTTAGGCGCTAAGCTTTCCCAGAAAAAAGTATGGTTCCAGTGCCCACCACCGTTATTGCGTACAGCCGGACTAATTGAACCGGCAGCTGCAACCAGTTGCTCGATGGTTTTGCTTTCGTTCGGTGTGCCTGCGACTGCTTTATTAAGGTTATCTACATAGGCCTGGTGATGCTTGCCATGATGTATTTGCATGGTTAATGTGTCGATATGTGGCTCAAGTGCATCGTGTGCATATGGTAGAGCCGGTAGTGTAAATGCCATAGTTTATTAGATTTTTATTGATTGAAAATTTATTCAACAAATGTAGTTGTGTTCTTGTAAGATGACAAATTCAATGCCATAAGATATTTACGAATTAAGAAGCTTTTTCTTTTATGATAACTTTTACTTTATCGATCCTGTTCTTGTTTATTTCCAAAGGGATAAAAATGAAATCTCCACTGACGATCTCTTCATTTACCTGTGGAAATTCTCCGGCGATCTCCAATATCAAACCTGCCAGTGAATCGCTATCACCTCTTATTTCTTCAAATGTATTTGGCGGTAAGCCTAAAGCCTGGCAAACATCGTTGATCATTGTTTTGCCTTCAAAAATATAGGTAAAGTCATCGATCTTTTTATTGCCGCTCTCTTCGTCATCAAATTCATCTTTTATGTCGCCTATAATTTCCTCCATGATATCTTCCAGCGTTACAATTCCCGATGTGCCACCAAATTCATCTACCACAACAGCAAAGTGTATGCGCCTGTTTCGAAATTCCTGTAAAAGATCTTCTATTAATTTTTGTTCATGTACAAAAAATGCAGGTCGTATCAAAGTATGCCAATCGTAATTTTCAACTTTTGATGCATTTACATATGGCAATAGATCCTTGGTATGCAGCATACCCGCAACTTCATCCAGGTTATTTTTATATACGGGTAAGCGGGAATAATGCAGTTCTTCTATTTTTCTGATCACATCTTCAAAAGTGATGGTATATTCGATGCCACTAACGTCTAGGCGTGTACGCATTATTTGCTTAACAGTTGTGTCGCCAAATTTTCTGATACCTTTTAATATTTGTTTTTTCTTCAATAGTTGCCGCATTCTCAGGTAAACGGTCAATGGCGTAATCTAATTGGCTATCATCCATCGCAGTAGAATTTTTTCCCGAAAAATTTCTTTCAATCCTGTCGCCAAAACTTACAAAGCGTTTACTTAAACGGATAACAATACCATTGAAAATTTCTATCACTAAAGAAGATGCTGCGGCAAACCATATTTTATGGTTGGTAGCCCAAACCCTTGGCAGCACTTCTCCAAACAAAACAAGGATCACTGTTACAATAACGATTTTAATAGCAAAGCTTACCCAAAAAGGAATAACAAAAGCGCTCAACCAGCCGGTCAATAAAATATTCAGAATTAAAATGATAGCTATGTTCACGAGATTATTAGCGATCATGATAGATGCTAATAAAGTTTTAGGTTGCTCTAATAGAGTGATGATGCGTTTATATGCCGGCAGCTGCTTTGTTTTGAGTAGGTTGATATCTTTATATGTTAGAGAAAAGAAAGCTACTTCTGAACCGGCTACTAAAAAAGAAATAATGAAAAGAAATAAGGCTAAAAAAATAAGTATGGCAGAATCTGCAATTTGTATTGATAGCAAAGCAAAATGCAAATGGGTGGTAAAATTAAAAACCGAATGGTAATCCAAAACAAATAATTTTAATGAACAATTTTATTGTGGCAACAAATTGCCATAATAAGTTAAATTTTAAAAGGGTAGCTGTTCAGGTCTATCATCTACAGGAGGGATGTCTCCATCCATTCCTTCAGGAAATCCGCCGCCAGGGCTTCCATCGGTACGTTTATCCAGCATGATCAAATTATCGCCTACAATTTCTGTTGCGAATTTTTTATTGCCCTCTTTATCTTCCCAGCTGCGTGTTTTCAATCTTCCTTCAATATAAACCAGGCTTCCCTTGCGTAAATATTTTTCTGCTAATTCTGCCAATCCTCTCCACAAAACAATGGTGTGCCATTCTGTTTGTGAAATAAGTTTACCGCTTCTGTCTTTATAAGCTTCAGTAGTTGCTAATGAAAATTTAGCTACTGAAATATTCCCTTCTAAGATTTGAATGTCGGGATCTTTACCTATGTTGCCAATCAGCATTACCCTGTTTACGCCTCTCATGTTGCTAGGTTTAAAAACGTTTACGAATTCCTATCCCTTTATAACAAATTTAAAGATACATTTTTATCCTGCAAATAGCCCGTGATAAATTTAGGAAAGGGCAATTTATCTAGCTTTTTTTGTGAAACAGCCTCATAACCGGCTATCGATAAAGGCGCGGTTGTTTTGATCCTGATAAATTGTCCGTGTATAGTTTGGTGGGTCAATAATTGCCGGTACGGTTTTGAAATTTGCGTCACTTCAAAAGAATTTTTACCAAATATATTTTTGATCGCCGCTATTTTTTTTAAGTTCTCCAGCGGCAATATTTTATCGTTTTCTATCAATACGAATTCATATAAATTTTCCCAGATATCCTTCGCGCCGCGTTTGTGAACGAGTACTGATTGATTATGTTCAATTATCAAATAATAAAACCATCTTGTCTTTTTTACAATTGATTTTTCTTTGATGGGCAGCAGGTTGATGGTCCCTTGTAAATACGCACTGCAATTGGTTTTCAGCGGACAAGTCGTACACAATGGCTGTTGCGGTTTGCAAATCGTAGCGCCGAGGTCCATCAATGCCTGGTTATAAATACCCGGCTGTTTTTTATCCAGTAATTCATTCGCTAACTGAGTAAATTCTTTTTTACCCTCTGTACTGTCAATCGGTGTTGCAATGCCGAATACCCTTGATAGAACACGAAACACATTTCCATCTACAACAGCATGCGGTAAATTAAAAGCAAAAGACCCAATCGCTGCGGCAGTGTATGGGCCAATTCCTTTTAAGCCAATTATGCTTTCATACTCATCAGGAAATTTACCTTTCAATTTTTCAGAGATATATTTTGCAGTGGCTATTAAATTCTTGCAGCGGGTATAATAACCCAATCCTTCCCATAATTTAAAAACGGTTGTTTCCGGAGCTTTTGCAAGCTTTTGAATCGTTGGAAATTGAGTGATAAAACGATTGTAATAAGCTAAGCCTTGTTCAACGCGGGTTTGCTGTAATATGATTTCGCTGAGCCATATTTTGTAAGGATCTTTTTCTCCCTTCCAGGGCATTTTCCGGTCGTTATCGGAGTGATTCCATGCAAGTAATTTTTTCGCAAAGAATTTCCTGTTCGCAGTTTCTTCCATTATCCTTCAAATTTCCAATAAAATTTGCTGATAATCAGCATATAAGCTTGTTTTTTTGGATTTTTTGTAGTACTTTTCCTTTACTACACATAAATTAAATCTTATCAAATATGAGAAAGGCAGATTTAATAGCAAAAATTTCAGACAAAACAGGCATCACTAAGGTAGATGTTATGATAACCCTGGAAACAATGTTTAAAGAAGTTAAGGAGTCTCTTATCGAAGGAGAAAATATTTATATACGTGGCTTCGGTAGTTTTATTACCAAAAAGAGAGCTGCTAAAATTGGTAGAAATATCAAAAAGAATATTGCCGTAGAGATCCCTGAACATTATATTCCCGCATTTAAGCCTGCTAAAGAATTTATTCAGGAGGTTAAAAATAAAAAGATCAGTACAGATACCCTGACTGATGATTAGGCCTACCTTTGCGCTTCAAAATTATTTTTTGTGAAGCAACAGTTGATCTTAGCCGGCGGAGGATTACTCCTTTTGGCTTCTTTATTCTTCTTTGGAAAAACAGTTCAGAAAAAAACTCCAATGGTTATGCCAGCCATGGGAATGCCTGCTGCGCCCACCTTCAGTGTTGATACCTTTATCCTTGCAGAAAAGAAAAAGTTACCTGTTTATCAGTCAGATTACCTGGATAAGACAGAAAATAGTGTTGCCCGTGGCGATGTGAAGGAACAGCAGATAAAGGTTGATAATGAGCTCGCTGCGTTCTGGAAAGACTCTGTAAAACAAGCCGATTTATATATTTATTATACAGGAAAGGCCGCAGAGTTGGAAAATAATGAAAAAAACCTCACCTTTGCAGCCCAATTAATTTTACAGAGCCTCAAAGGAGAATCGGATGCTGGTAAAAAAGGTTGGAAAGCCGAACAGGCGATAGGCTTGTTCAATCAGGCAATTGAATTGGATCCGAATAATGATGACCTGAAAGTTGGATTAGGAAGTTGTTACGTATTTGGAAAGGGAATGGCCGGAGATCCACAGGAGACAATGAAAGGCGTAATGCAGTTATTGTCAGTGGTACAAAGGGATTCTACCAATATGAAAGCACAAATGGTACTTGGAATTGGGGGTGTGATCTCAACACAGTACGATAAAGCTATCGATCGTTTAACAACTGTTGTAAAGAATCAACCTAACAACTTAGAAGCAATATCATGGTTAGCAGATGCCTACGCAGGAAAAGGGGATAAAGCAAATGCGATAAAATGGTACGAGATAACAAAACGGATGGTCAACGATCCCGAATACAGCAAAGAGATCGATCAAAGGATCAAATTGCTGCAATAACAAGAGAATAAGAGATACAATATAAAAATTATTTAAAAATTATTTTTCAACAACAAAAAGACTAGAATATGCCTTGTGGTAAAAAAAGAAAACGTCATAAGATTGCTACACACAAGCGTAAAAAGCGTTTAAGAAAGAACCGTCATAAGAAGAAATAATTTCTTTTTATAACAGGTGCCGGCATCCTCGCCGGCACACATTTATCAGCATGCACTATGGTTTATCTATATGGTTAATCATCGTGCATGTATTGTAAGTTTTCCTTCCATAATGTTACAGGTCTAATTTAAAAAAAATTACGCTTGACAAAGGAATTAATCATAAATGTAATGCCCCAGGGTGTAGAAATTGCACTGATGGAAGGCAAACGATTGGTGGAGTTGCATAATGAAAAGAATGATGCTAACTTCAGTGTGGGAGACCTATACCTTGGAAAGGTTAAAAAATTGATCCCCGGCCTTAATGCGGCCTTTGTAGATGTAGGATTTGAAAAAGATGCTTTTTTGCATTATACAGATCTTAGTCCTTACATCAAATCCATCTTAAAATTTACCACACAAGCTGTTAACGATAAAAGTGACGGAAGCTTTGATTTTAGCAAATTTAAAGTTGAACCTGAAATTGTTAAGACAGGTAAGATTGCAGAAGTATTAAGTGGTAAGCCCCATATTTTAGTACAGATATTAAAAGAACCAATCGCTGCTAAAGGTCCGAGATTAAGTTGCGAATTGTCTCTTCCGGGAAGATTTGTTGTACTAACTCCATTTAATGATATCATCGCGGTATCGCGTAAGATCCATAGTTCAGAAGAAAGAAAAAGATTGCACAAAATCATTGAAGCGATTAAGCCTAAAAATTTTGGCGTGATTGTGCGGACTGCTGCAGAAGGAATGAACACGGCAGAATTACATGAAGACCTGTTGTCATTGATCAGTACCTGGAAGACAATGCAGAATAATTTGAAAGGTGCAATACCTCCGGCAAAAATATTAAGCGAACAAGGCAAAACAAATAGTATACTTCGCGATCTGTTAAATGAAGATTTTAACCGTATCGTGGTAAATGATAAAAACATTTTTGCCGATACAAAAAATTATATCCAACGCATAGCACCTGATAAGGTTGATATTGTTAGCTATTATAATAATGGTTCTCCGATATTCGACAGCTTTGGTATTACACGCCAGGTAAAAGCTGCATTCGGAAAAACAGTGAATCTTCCAAGTGGCGCGTACTTAATTATTGAACATACAGAAGCATTGCACGTTATCGATGTAAACAGCGGCTATAAAAGTGTAAGCAATAACCAGGAACAAAATGCACTGGAAACAAATTTAGAAGCAGCAGAAGAAATTGCGCGGCAATTACGTTTACGTGATCTGGGCGGTATTATCGTTGTTGATTTCATTGATATGAAATTGGCCGATAATAAAAAAAGGCTGGCTGATGAAATGGAAAAATACATGCATACAGATCGCGCAAAACATTCTGTATTGCCGATCAGCAAATTTGGTTTGATGCAGATCACGCGTCAGCGCATGAAGCCGGAGATGACGATCAATACTTTAGAAGTTTGCCCTACTTGCAATGGAACAGGGAAGATTTCTTCAACAATGATATTGGAAGATGAGATAGAAAAGAACCTAAGCTATCTTATCATGCAAAAACATACCGGCTTAACAATTGAGGTACATCCTATCCTTCATGCTTTTTTAACGAAAGGATTTATCTCAAAAAGAAAAAGATGGAGCTGGAAGTACAAACAAAAAATTAAAGTAAAAGCTAACT
>Ga0206961_1047_pt1 | contig 31192 bp, 21 predicted proteins | sample Alteio_BWOrgHeat_30_FD_153238 | JGI IMG/M metagenome (GOLD analysis project Ga0206961, IMG submission 153238) | Enriched cells from forest soil in Barre Woods Harvard Forest LTER site, Petersham, Massachusetts, United States -... | ecosystem: Environmental > Terrestrial > Soil > Temperate forest >...
GAAAAGAAGGGGCATTCGGTTTTTATGGCCAACACATTAATTGATGGATTAAATATCATCGATGAGCAGGAGCCATTAATAGTATTTATCGACAATATGCTTCCTGATGGTGAAGGATGGAAAGCTGCAAAAGCAATTAAGTATAAGCATCCTGAAATAAAAATAAACCTGATGTCGGGAAAAGATAAAAGTTTTAATTCAGCCTATGAAGAGGACGATTTTATCTGGGAAAAACCAATTACGTCAACACAATTAGAAACCTATCTTCAGTTCATTAAAAAATAATACATAACGGATATATGAAGGGTGAAAATAAAAATGCGGATCTATAAAATCCGCATTTTTTAATGTAGTAAAGAGGCTGATTATTGCGACTCTTCGTAGTTCTTTATCTTGTTGTATAAAGTTTTGCGGTCTATTTTTAATAATTCCGCAGCTTTTGTTTTATTAAAGTTAACTTCCTTCAAAACATTCATAATAGCCTCGTATTCTGCTTTAGAGGCTGTATCTTTTAGATCCACCGTTGAATCTTTTGCAGTCGTAGTAGTATTTTCTGTTGGCTTGGCAGCCTGATAGGTTGACTCTCCTGTAGCATTGGTGATTTCCCAGGGCAATGTAGCTGAAGAGATCTTTCCTTCATTTGTTAATAACACAGAACGCCTTACAACATTTCTGAACTCGCGTAAATTACCGGGCCATGAATAGTTAATGAACATATCCATTATTTCATCTTCAAATCCGTCTAAATTTTTATTAAGCTCATTTTGTGTTCTGCTTAAAAAGAATTCAGCAAAAAGAGGGATGTCATTTTTTCTTTGTAATTGCTATAATTGCAGGGATATTCGGATTTACAGGTGTTGAAGCCGGAGCTGCTTCGATTGCTAAAACTATTTTCTTTGTATTCGTCGTTCTTGTAGTGATAAGCTTTCTATTGGGAGTAACGATATTTAAATCAAAGTAGTTTCAGATCAAAAACTTATTTTTCTCAGGCATGAATTTTCTTAAAGAAAGTTCATGCTTTTTATTTGCTATTTATTTAATGGTCAAACTATTGCTCCAGATCACATTTTTTGATTTCCGTAATTCTCTTGAAGCTTTATTCGTATCACAGGCCTGAAGAAATTTAAAGCCAATTTTAAATTCAATATTATGGAGCTCTTTGGTACTCATAAGTGATATAAGTCTTAATGTTGTTTTTTTGTTACTATGGGGCGGCACCTTTATCAATAACGCTGTATCTTCATTACATTGGGGTGTAGGTAAATGTATCGCACGTTCATTAATGGTATAATAATTTGCCCAGGAACAAGACATAGACAAATACCTCAAAGTGTCAGAAGAATTATTCATGATAGTTGTTTCCACAGACAGGTATATTCCCTGATCCATATTCTTAATGCTATTGATCCTGGCAGTAAAAGCAATGCGCGATGGATCTACACATTTGAGCGTTTGAGAAATTCCTGTAAAATATATTGCTACAAAAAATATAGTAATTGCGATCCGTTTATTCATTGATAAATTTTATTGCTGAAACCTACTGCAGCTATAGGTTCCAAAGAGTATGCCACCAATACGCCATTTATAATACCGTTTTCTTTACACCCGAAAAAACGCTTTTCCATAAAAAATTGAAGAAAGATTTGGTAGTATCCCTACTATAATTAATCGCTCCGGTTCTATTTTCTCCTTTCAGAGGATTATCACTTTTTATAGCAGCATCAGCGATAATACTTTCCAGATTTTTTGATTTAAGGTTATTCTCCCTATCTTTTTTAAGTACTTTAATATGCAAGTCGTTATATAAAAACAATATTTTTCCCGTAGATCTGTAATTGCCTCCGTGAATGGCAAAGATAAGGCGATTAATGTTACCGCTCTTTATAGACACCATTCCTAAAGGTTCAACCAAAGGATTTAAAACGGCTGTATTCATTGCACCTAAACTACCAGTTATAATAACACTGGTATCTGCTAAATTCAATGGTAGCTTCCATTGCGTAGTAAGCTTGCCGGCCCCCATAAATAATGCGGTTGCTTTTAGGGTTAGTATTTCATTCGCTTTTACTCTTTCGTCAATATTGGTAATATTCGTAAGCGTTGCATTGATATTGCTAAAAAAAACAGTGCCTGCTTTCAATGATTGCTTAGATTTTTCATTATAAGAAACATATCCATTTTTTACTTTTAACTCTTTTATATAAAAAGGGAAATTTAATTTTACTAATTGTTGATTAGGATATTTGCTGACCTTGCTGGAAGTATCGGGAGGTAGTGTTCTGTCATTGTAGACTTTAATAATTGGTTGCAAGGAACCGCTATTAACCTCTATTATATTATCAGCGATAAATTTCTTAAAATTCACTCCCTGCAAATTAATATTGTTAAATGTAAAATCAAATCGATCACGTTGACGAATACTTTGCTTCACAAATTGCACTTCTGAAAGTCGTGGCTGAACATCAGCAGAACCTACGGCAATCGTTTGTTTCACATTATCAAGTTGCACACCTGTTATGTTAATATCATACAACTTATCTTTTGTGGAAAACGAAAAGCTTTTAACCGATAGTTGCCAGGCTGCATTGCTAATGATATCGCTGATCTTACTCCCATCTGTAACATTATTTACTTTTGAAACGGCAAATCTCACATCATTTAAAATAAAAGGTTTCTCTTTTGAGTTAGAAGTATCTATTATAATAACGTTGGTGCTTTTCAGGTTCATACCATCAACGGCCACTTCATCAATGAGATCGGAAGAGAAATTAATTTCAGGATTTTTATTGGTGCTTTTACCGCCACTTTTATAAATAGTAATGATACCGCCATCGCAGGTGATCATGCCGGCCTTTAATCGCTGATCTATTATAAATGCATCCGTATTTAATGTATTGATATTGATATTTTTCAAATCTATCAATGGCGCTGCCACACCAACTTTATATTGCTGCACCGCATTTACATGCAATATTTTTTTAGGCGCATCATACACTAATCCACTGATATTTACGCGCGTGCCGGTATTTGATTCAGGTAATTGTATACTATCGATAGTTACTCTGACATCTTTGATAAAATAACTGATTACATTTTGATAGTTGTGTACGCTATCTACCAAAAAATTATTGAGTGTTACATTTATATTTTTTAATATGGTAAGTATATTGCCATTTTTATCAGTAACTAAAACAGTCCCGTTGGTAACTTGTATGGTATCGGCATTGATGCTTTTAAATTTACCCAGTATTCTTTTATATAATTCTAACGTATCATTGTTACTAGACGGCGCAGGTTTATCAGATCCCGTATTAATGATCTGCACAACGGGTTCGTGCAACAATATTTTTTTAGCTGCGACACTCCTATTTGTCAATAAGCCGGTTATATCTACACCATCTACATCAATTTCATCAACATGAATATTATACATGGTTTTAGGCAAGCTATCTGTTCCCGCAAGCACCTCTTTTTGTATTGAATCTGACTGCAGGTATACATTGTAAAAAGAAGCGTCACCATTTACCTCGTCTATCTTAGAACTATCGTAATGGACAAAATAAAGGCTATCGGTTTTTTTCTTCAGCATATTATCGATAGATTTTTTTACAAAATGCTTTTTGTTTTTTTGGATATACCAATACCCTCCTATCACAGCAATAAGTAAAATACTAAGTAAAATTTTCGTAACTGTTTTCATCAAATTGTTTTATTGGCTAAAAAGGATATCCTATTGCCAGGTTTAAAATCAAATTATCTCTTCGCCAACTTCCATCTCCTAACGCTATCTGGTTAAAGACCCAACGTTGATCTTCCGGTAAATATGGTTTTCGTAATGGTATACCTAAATCTAACCTTATTAATATTACAGTAGCATCATACCTTAATCCAAATCCAGATGATACAGCAAGTTCTTTATACCAATCGGCTTTTAATTGTCCTTCGCGACCAAATACCACGGTATCCTTTGTCCATACATTTCCTACATCAGTAAATAATGCGCCTTTTAATTTTCCAAATACAGCAAAACGCAACTCACTATTAAATAAAAATTCATAGTCTCCGCCTATCACCTGAAAATAACGAATATCATTCAGTGTGGGCAAATATGATCCCGGGCCTAAAGTACGTACAGGGAAACCACGCATAGAGTTAGCACCACCAATTACGTATTCTTTCGAAAACGGAAGAAAGACAGAATTGTTATACGGTGCCCCAATGCCCAATAATAAACGATTGGCCCATTCTGTTTTACTCTTGAATATTCTTTTGTACCTAAGGTCGGCATCAAACTTAGCATATTGATCGAAAGGCGTACCTAAAATGTTTTTACTACGGGCATCTTTTGCTCCTGTAAGTAACCCGGCCCAGTTTCCTGATATATCTATTCCTCCTGCAAAATACCACTGGTCTTTATTTAAAGGATTTAATGTATTATATGTATACGTATAAACAGATCCTAAAATAGCTTCGGAATAAACGTTGAATAAAATAGAAGGGTCTAATTGTGCTGCCCTGTAAAAACTATCCGTGACATTCGCAGCATTGATATAACTTAAAGCAACGGGTGCAAACATATGCCGTTTATTACTCGCTTCTTTCCAATCAAACTGGTATTGATACCTGAAGTCATTTTTAGTGTACAGACTTTGTTCAATAAAATATTCATAACCCGCCAGGAACTGTGTTTGTGGAGGGAATAAATTACTTTCCCGTATATGTAAAAAAGGAATCACATACCTGGGGAATGTTAAAGAGATTTCGGTACCTATTCTGTAATTGTTATTATTTCTGAGTGAATCGCTTATTGATATCTCTTCGCCGGCATATACTTTAACATTCAACTGTTCTGCACCTTTAAATACATTTCTGTTTTTCCAGTTTACACTTACCTGCGTACCCAAATATTTATTGTCGGTTGAAAAACCATCCAGTTCAGCTTGTATCACTTTCTTTTTGGCAGGTGTCAAATAGTAGAAGGCGTTTAAATTATATTGTTGTAGTGTATCGGTCACAACATCGTAACGATTTTTTACAAATTTAAAAGCACCTAAATTTATAAACCTATTCAATGTGGTGTTTTGATCAACACTATTATATAACATTCCCGGCCGATAAGTAATAGTACGTGCAAATAATTCCGGTCTAAAATTATGGACCGTATCACGGATGTTTAAGCTATCAAACATAAAAGTTCCGACCTTACTTGTATCAGGTGGCGGATACATTAACGAATAGTTTGGAAAAACAGTAATGCGATCGATTGTGTACGGATGCTTCGCTTTTTCAGGCATTTTATTGCTGATATTAAGAAAGATATCAGCCTGATGATTTCCAACCGTACTATCAACATAAGCCAGCACATAATTAGGATTGAAAAAATAATACCCTTTTGCTTTTAAATGAATATCTATCCTTTCTCTTTCAGCTTCAATATCTGCCAGCTTATACGCCCTGCCGGGTTTTAAAATACTTTTAGCTTTGTCCTTATCAGTCATCACATCTAATACAGATGCGCTATCGGATAGCCAGGTAACACTTTTGATTTTATATTGTTGAAAAACATAAGCAGTATAAACTGCAGTGGTGAAATAACTCTTATTAATAGTATCGCCAGTTACGGTAGATTTAAAATAACCCAGGTTCTCTAAATATGCCTGAAGATCTTCTGCATTACTTTTTGGATTTACTCTACTGGCGAATACCGGTGGCTCGCCTAATTGTCCACGTAACCATGCTCTTATCCCTTTAGGATTTTTAGAGGGCCCGATCTTATACCACCACCAAACTTTATATGGTTTACCTAATATAAATTTATTAGGCACGGGCCTTGTTGCAGTTTTTAGATCAGATCTTAGTGTATTTATTTTAGTTGTAACACCAGGTTCCCTGATCACTTTGACTCTTGCTCGCCTGTAAATTTTTTCGCCTGTTGGCAAATATTTGCTTACACCACAACCCGTAGTAAATAATAAAACAGTAACACAATATAAAATGTAGCGCTTCCCCATTATTTATCAATGATCTTTTTCTTTTGGAATAACTCCTTAAATTTATCGTAATCCATTGTAAATACAAATGCCAAACCTGTTTCAACAACGTATCCATCCATCACTACTTCGTATTGTGTTTTTCGGTACGCTTTTAAAGCATATTTCCCATCTTTAGTTAATTTATAATTGGCAGTTACATCAGGTAAAAAAGAAGTCCCTTGTTCTTGTTGTGCTTTGGCTGCTGCATCCTGGCCTTCAACACCCAAGGTTTCGCCTACGCTTAATGTTAAGCGATCATTCAAAAATCGTTTACTAACGGTAACACTTAGGTCAGTTCTTTGTTGTGCATCTCCGGTTGTATAATCATTATAGCTATTCAGGTTCAGATCTACATCTACGCCTTTTACAAGATCCGATGCAATATGATCCAATGCAGAAGATAAAAATTTACTTACACTTTCACGTGCCGCTTCATCCACACCACCACTGCTGCCGGAGCTGCTAAAGAAATCTGAACTCTGTTCACCTACAAACCTTCCTAATAACAATAAAGAAAAAACCTCTTTATTGATACCCGCAACATCCTGTCGCAACTGCACTAATTTATTATCCACTACAGATCTTAATTCGCTACTCATCTCTGTGTTATCATCGGGCATTTGTATATCGAAACTTATCTCGGGTTTTTTTATTGTACCTTTTAAATACAATAATACTTTGAAAGGAACTTTTTGATTAAAGGTTCCGGCAGTTTTAGGATCTACTTCTGATATTTCATTATCTAACAGATCAATAGCAGAAGCATTTACAATGTATTGCGCGGTAATATTTATTTGTGCGTCAGTTGGCTCACCGCCAAAAGCAATGGTACTTCCGGGCAACAGATCAAATTGTCTTGTCAAAAACTGATAATGTAAAATATAATGGCCGGCATTCAGTTCATAATTGCCTGCTAAAACAAGGTTACCTCCCGGATCAACGCCGGCATTTAAATGCGCATCGCCCTGCACCCTTAATTCATCTCCTGTTGTAGGATCTATAATTACCGTTAGCGCTTCTTTTTTAGGAATATCTACATTGAGGTTATAATTTACGAATTGTGCAAAGGTGGATGTCTTCTGATCAATAATAACAAAGGTTTTCTTTTCCGGCAAAGCAAAGGTATCTCTGTCAATAAACCGTACTACAGATTTTGATTCATCCTTATTGATATTACTTTGTGGTAGTACCATTGTCACATCGCTTTTTTGATTGAGTGAAATATTACCTTCCACATCCGGATTAACACTATTCCCCTGAACCGTTATATCTGTATTGATCGCAGCAAAACCATATAACTGGTTATCAATAGTTTTGGGCGTATTAATGATAATGAATTTTTTCGCATGTATGTTCATGTCAAGATCAAAGCTTGATAATGATTTTGCAGTCATATCCCCTCCTATCACCATCGTGTTATTGAGTGAATCCTTAATAGTAAAATTTTTAAAAGAAATATTTCTGGAATTCAATGCTATTTTTTGTTGATCAATGGTATACGCAGTACCTAATTTCGTTATGGTGAATTTGGCAGTATCAAATGCGAGATATCCATTCCAGTATGGTTCTTCGAATGTTCCGTTCAACGCAACTTTACCGGTAATTCCTCCCGAAGATCTTGCAATATTTCCTTTTGTAAATGCTTGTATGGTCGCCATCCGCAATTCTTTTATATCAATATCTGCATCGAACTGCTTCTGTGAATTGTTTGGATAATAATTTCCTTTTATAGTTACATCATTGCCATTTTCAGTCAGGTTAGCTGTAGCATTGATCGTATTGTCATTTACTTTTTGAGCAGTTATTTTAATATCGCCAACAGGTTGTTGCATTAATTGCAGGTCAACAAATTCAATATTACCCGTAAACGATGGTAATTTTTTATTGAAATCGCCGACAGTGAAATTACCTTTTATAAAACCGGAAGCCAGCAAAGTATCTTTATTTAATATAGAAGTGATATCCCTTATATTAAAGCTATCAATACTAACATCGATCGGACTGTTCAAAATATTTTGTTTACTGGTGATACTTATCTTCTGCATACGATCTGTCAACAAAAAATCATTTATCAAAACACCCTGCGGTGAGTACATTATTTTATTATCACTCGCCACATCCCATTTTTGATAATTAAGCAGCAGGTTATCTTTTAAGCTAACCGTATATATTTTATCTTTCTCTGTTATTACTGCACCCAACACATAGCGTTGATTTTTATGGTTATCCTTTGTTGCTACATCGACGCTTATGCTATCTTTTGCTGCATACACATTTGCACTGGCACCGTAAAAGATATTGTTAGAGATGTCTAAAGTATCAAAATTGGCGGCCGCACTTATCCTGCCATTTGCTGAAAGGATATTTATTTTCCCTTTGGATATTTTATTTGTTTGATAAACGAAATAAGGAATATCAGCAGAAAAATTCAATGCACTATCACCATCTTTGGAATCAAAGCTTCCTTTAAAATTCACGCTATCGTATGCAAGGCCAGGCAATAAGTCTGTAACCATCGGATACTTCTTGATCTTACCATTAAATACTATTTGCTGAGGTGGCAGGTTTGTAAATGATTTATCAGATATTTTATAATATTTATTGATATACTGTTCCACGGATTCACTTATTTTACTGTAATCAAAATCACCTTTTGCAGTTATATCTGCCACCGGAGATCGCAGGCTAACATCCGTAATGCCATCAGCCTCATTTGCTTTAGCTATGATGCTATCTAAATAGTATATTTTATTTTTCAGGTTGATCTTTGAAGAATCGATCGCTACATATACATCCATATTATTTGGATCAAGGCTTGGTGCTTTAACATCCACTTTAAAAGAACCATTCAATACATCGTTATATAAATGCAATTTTTGTAGTTGAACCGTATCAACAATAACCGTTGCTGTTGCAGAGGGATATTTACCATTCGTATTAGCCAATACTGAATATTGTAATCGTATATTAGAATCATTCACGCTACCATTGCTGGTAATATTTCCGCCATTTAAATTCGCAGTAAGCGAGATGTTTTTATAATTATATTTTTCCAAAACCGCCTGACTAACAGTAGCTGTTACTACCGTATGCATTGTTTTATAATTAAAGCCTCTGCCCTTTGCTGATCCTGACATACTAATAGTACCGATCAGTGTATCTTTTTTTAGCAACCTGCCAAGCGAAAAATTATTTGTTGTAAACTGTAGATCGTAAACAGCTTCTTCTTTATTTTTAAAATTGTATACATATCCCTTAACAGTGGCTACTCCATAATTACCATCTAGTTTAAGATCAGACTGTATATTATTCACATCGCCTTTTGCCGAACCGGTTAGTGTAATTACATCAGGCAGACTAACACCTGGCGGAATTGTTCCCTGCGGGATAATAGTATTAATAAATTTCTTTTCTATCCTGCTATTATTGATAACGACATCGTACTGTAATCTTTTTGTATCGTTAAGATTTTTAATAGTCGCTTTGCCGATCAGCTTAAAAGGCGCACTATTTACGTTAATATCTGCAACAGTATTTTTCAGGTCTCCTTTAACATGTGTGTTCAACAATAAAACAACAGGTATCTTTTCAATGTTCTCTCTGTCGCTCTTATCATTATAAGGAATAAACTTTAGAATATCAGATTTTTGGATCGTACTTTTAAAAACCGTTGCGTCATATGCAAGCTTATTAGCATCGGTAATATTATACAATACCGCTTTGGCATTGATAATACTTCCCGACAAACCTACTATCCGTAAAGAATGAACATTTAATTGTTGCAGGGTTCCATCAACGGTAGTATTTAATTTCACAAAATTGTTCCGGAACTTTTGTGGCGGCAATGATTTTTTTAGAGATGGTGCCACCAGATACAGATCATTCACTGCTAAAATGCTATTTGTAAATGAAACATTCACTGAAGTATTTGCTGGAGCCGTCATCAATGTTTTGATATCATCAAATTTTATAACCGCATCACTTTGCAAAAGACTTTGTGGTGTTTTTAAATACAAGCCTGCTGTGCTGATCTCTTTATTACTGTAAATTACTTTTGCATGAGTTGTATCGATTACAAAACCACTTTTATCCATTAGAGACAATTGGTTGATCGTCGCGAGGATAGTATCAGATGAATAAGCAATATTATTGCCATTAACATTAATATGTCGGATATTCAAGTGATTAAAGTCTATTCCGTCATTTGTTGGTTTTTTGATATTGTTATCAAATTGTACCTGATCATTGTGCAGTTGCAGGTCTTTTACAGCAACATGCCATGTTGATGCATTCACAGATACTGTATCTAATTTTTTTGTGGAAGCTACAGTCGGAGAAATAAATTTCACAGAAGAACTATCAAGCAATACTTTATCAACGGTGGCATTTTCTTCTCCCAGATCAACCTTTGCGTTTTTTATGGTGAGGTGTTGCACGGTGTTGCCATAATACATTCCGTTTACTTTATTTGTAAAAGCAATGTTTACATGGCCAATATCCACGTGATCAAGCGCCAGCTGTAAATCATTTTTACCATTTGATGTATCTGCTTTACCATTTTTAGAAATAATCATCGTTAGATCAATGCTATCTGTCTTAAATTTATCTACCCCAAATTGCATGGAAGAAAGACTGAACTTATTTAAACTCATATCCAGATTTGAAATAGCTGCCGTTACATTTGTTCCACCATGATCATCCGCATAGTTTAAACGAATATTATTCAACAACAAACCTTTAACGGTTAAATTTAGCGCGGCAGTATCTTTTGATTTTGCAGAAGTTTTTTTACTTGCAAAAGAATCGATGATGAACTGGTAATTAAAAACAGTATCATTCTCCGGTCTTGAAATATTTGCATAGATATTTGTAAGTGCTATCTTTCTGATAAAAATATTACCGTTTATCAATTTAAGCATGTCTATTTCAACAGCTAGTTTTCCTCCTGCCAATAATGTGTCTTTATGTTGGTCTTCAATATAAACATTGTTAACCTCGATCCATTCAGGCAAAGAGAAATCGACTGAACCTATAGTAATTTTTGTGTGGAGTTTATTTTCAAGATAAGACTGGGCCTTATCCCTTATTATTCGTTTGGCATAAGGTGTATTTAGAAATACAAAGACAGCAAGAATAATAACCAGTAAAAATACTAGTACATACATCATCACTTTCCCCGTTTTTTGTAACACCTTCTTAGCCGTCATTTCCGCAATAAATATGTTGATCGATATAGCCTTATATAGAAATTATTGCACCCTTTTATAACCCTGTGATAACAGGCTTAAAATGGCTTGAACATGCTTAAAAATGAGAATTTGTAGAACTAATTCCCCAATAGGTAGGTCTTTATAGGTGACAGACCTTTGTACCTATACCTTTTAAACGATACAATTTTTGAAGATTATATAGGTACGATAAAGCTTAAAATAACAATATGTCCATTTTACAAGGCAAAAAAATAGCCATTCTCACTGATAATGGTTTTGAAGAAGTTGAATTAACCAGCCCCAAAAAAGCTTTGGAAGATGCAGGTGCCATTGTGCACATTATTTCTATGCAGGAAGGAAAAGTAAAAGCCTGGGATCATGATCACTGGTCGATAGAATTACCCGTTGATGTAAATGTTTCAAAAGCAAATAGCGATGAGTATGATGCATTGGTAATTCCCGGTGGTGTTATGAATCCCGATAAAATGAGACAGCATAAAGAATACATTTCGTTTGCCCAGGAATTTCTTGAAGCAGGTAAAACGGTTGCGGCAATTTGCCATGGCCCGCAATTATTGATCGAGACAAATATGATCAGCGGAAAAGAAATGACCTCCTATCCATCACTCAAAACAGATCTGCAAAATGCAGGTGTAAATTGGGTAGATAAAGAAGTTGTTGTTGATGATGAAATTATTACAAGTCGCGGCCCAAAAGACCTGCCGGCGTTTAATGCAAGGTTAATTAAAGAAGTAGCAGAAGGTGACCATAGAACAAGACCAAGCTTTGTCCATCACCTTAATTAATATAGCAATAACAATTAGGATTATCTTCATTAATAACCTGTAAATTTGCATCAACTAACGAGCATGCCCAATAAGATAATTATATATGGCGACGATGTGGATATTCTGGAAGTTTGTTCCACTATTTTACGCATGAGAGGTTTTGATGTGCTTTGCAAAAATAATTGCAGAGAAGTAATTAAAGATATTCAGGCATACGATCCTGATGTGATCTTAATGGATAACTGGCTTCCTGATATAGGAGGCGTTAAAAGCGTACAGTTGATAAAAAATACACCTGAGCTCCAAAGTATACCGGTAATATTTTTTAGCGCTAACAGCCATGTTGAACAGCTTGCAAAAGAAGCAGGTGCAGACTATATGCTACAAAAACCTTTTGAATTAAGTGAATTAGAACAGATCATTACCAGAGCTGTCGCAGAAAGATCAACAACTGTTAAAGAGCGTTAAGGAATGAAATTATTCCTTTTACAGATAGTACATTATTTACACTCGTTTGTACTATTGCCTGTTCAGGCATAAATGGAACAATAGCTTCTGCAGGATCCTGAATAATAATTTTGCTCCCTACATTACTTGCATAAACAACTCCTTTAGTGCCATCGGCATTGGCCCCTGACAAAATAATACAAGCTAGTTTTTCCCGATAGATTTCTGCTGCTGATTCAAAGCTTACATCAATGCTTGGCCTGCTGTAATTTACTTTTTCAGAATAATCTAATGAGAGCGTATGATCTTTTTCTATTAGTAAATGATAATCGGGAGGAGCAATATAAATATAGCCCGGAGTGATCATTTCTTTTTCTTCAGCTTCTACCACTTTTAAATGTGTGCGGGAAGCCAATACTTCTTCCAATAAAGAATTACTGGAAATATTGCGATGCATAACAACAATAAGTGGAACAGCAAAATCAACGCGAAGCTCCGGTAATATTTTTAATATCGCATCAAGGCTCCCTGAAGAACCTCCAATGATCACCAGCTCTATCATTTCATCTTGCGCCATATTTTTTCTTTAGTATCAAATGGAATATATAATGATGCGATGGATGAAAATTTTATTGACTCCTTACTTCCCAATGCCAAGAACCCAAGGTTATCAAGGCTTTTATCAAATAACTCTAAAACCCGTGATTGTAGTTTCTTTTCAAAATAGATCAAAACATTTCTGCATAATATCAATTGAAATTCATTGAAAGATGAATCTGAAACTAAGTTATGTGTTGAAAAAACCATTTTGCTGGTCAGCTCTTCATCAAATTTCGCTAAGTTATAATTAGCTCTGTAATATGAAGAAAAATCTTTTTGTCCGCCTGAGCTAATATAGTTTTCCGAATATTGCTGCATTGAACTGACTTTAAATATTCCCGATTTAGCACTTTCAACCACAGTGGGATTTAAGTCGGTTGCATACAAAAGCGATTTATGCAAAATATTAGCCTCCTTTAAAAGTATCGCCATTGAATAAACTTCTTCACCTGTTGAGCAGCCTGCATGCCATATTCTTATAAAAGGATATGTACTTAATATCGGCAATATCTTTTCACGTAACCCTTTATAAAAATGAGGATCGCGAAACATTTCCGTAACATTCACTGTTACCTCTTCAACGAAATACATAAAAAAATTAGCATCGCTGAATAACCTATTTTTAAAATCCTGATAACCGCCAAATTTTCCTTTTAAATAAAAAGATAAAATCCTGCGCTGTAAAGAAGCTTTAGAGTACTGAGAAAAGTCGTACCCATATTGATCTGTAATATCTACAAGTAAATTTTCAAATTCTTCCCATTCGATTTTACCTGCTGTTGAAGTCATTGTTTAAATATTGATCTACAATTTTAAATAAAATATCTGTGTTTATAGGTTTTGCAATATAATTATCTGCTCCCATTTCCAGGCATTTCTCCCTGTCACCTAACATGGCCTGGGCTGTTACGGCAACTACAGGAATTTTCTGTAATTCAGGTTGCTTACGAATAGCGGATATCATTTGATAACCATCCATACCGGGCATCATCATATCTATCAATGCGATGCCTATATCTTTTGTCCTTTGCAAAATATCCAAACCCTCTTTTGCACTTGTTGCGGGAATACAAGTAAATCCTCTGGATTTTAAAACCGCGTTCAAAGCAAAAATATTACGGTCGTCATCGTCAACGATAATAATTTTCTTATTTTCCATACCTATTTATTAATAGCCTTTTTCATATAACCATATACGCAATAATGATACCAGCTGATCTACATCTACTGGTTTGGATATATAATCAGACGCTCCGGCTGCTATACATTTTTCTCTGTCCCCCGTCATAGCTTTCGCCGTTACTGCGATCACAGGAAGATTTTTAGTAGCCTGGTTCTTTCTTATTGCTTTGATACTTTCGTATCCATCCATTTCCGGCATCATCATATCCATCAGCACCACATCTATTTCGGGGTGAACTTTTAATATCTCCAGCGCTTCCTTACCATCCATTGCCGGTATCACTTTCATATTATGTTTCTCTAATGCCTTGGTCATTGAAAATATATTGCGTACATCATCATCTGCCAGCAATACTGTTTTATTTTTTAATACATTTTCAATCTTACCTGATTTATCAAGACCATGCGGCCCTCTTTTATCTTCAACCAAATGGAGGAATATTGAAACCTCATCAATGATACGTTGATAAGAATGAGCTGTTTTTAAAACGATCGTATCAGCGTATTGTTTGATCCTTAGCTCTTCACGGCCAGACATACTCTTTCCTGTAAATATAATAACCGGCACCTCTTCCAGCCCTTCGCTTTGTTTTACTTTTTCTAAAAGATCGTATGCTTTTGTATCAGGTACACCCATATCTAAAATAACACAGTCGACATCATTATTATGCAACGATTCTATACTTTCTTCTACTGTTTGATATATCTGTGTATTTACATTATAAGTACTTAGAAAATAAGCAAGTGCTTTAGCATGTTTATTATTGTCTTCTACTATTAATACTTTCTTTTCCTTTTTGCTCAACACATATTCTATCTTTTCAAAAATGGTATTTAGCTTTTCAAATGCTACCGGCTTATTGATAAAATCTACAGCACCTTTTACTAAGCTCTCTTTCTTTAATTCGAAAGACGACATGATGTGAACAGGTATTGGTCTCGTTTTGGGATTCTTTTTTAATTCGTCTATAACTTCCCAACCATTTTTCACGGGTAATTGAATATCCAATAATATCCCCTTCAATTCAAACTGGCTGGCCATTTCTATTCCTTTATCACCCCTGACTGCTACTAATCCTTTATATCCTTTTTGTCTGGTATAATCTAATAAGGCTTGTGCAAATGCGGTATCGTCTTCTATTATCAATATTACTTTATCATTTTTATTGATCGAATTTCTGTCATCTGCTATTTCGGCAGGAATGTCCTTAGCTGTATATTGTAAATAATTATTTTGTACAGTTTCTACTGCTTTATCCGTATTCTTTTGTTCTGTTTCAGTAATTGGAGATGTTTCACTAGATAATTGAACAGCTATTTCTTTTGATGTAGGTATTGTTAAAGTAAATTCACTTCCTTCACCTGTTTTACTTGACAAAGTAATTTCACCTCCCAATAATTTCGATAACTCTCGGCTGATCGAAAGCCCTAATCCGGTGCCTCCGTATTTACGGCGTGTTGATCCATCTTCCTGTTGAAAGGCATCAAAGATCAACTGCTGTTTTTCAGGTGCGATACCAATACCTGAATCTTTAACGATAAATGAAATAAAAGATGGTTTATCAATCGGTATCTCGATAATCAAATGAACAAAACCTTGTTGTGTAAATTTGAAAGAATTAGAAAGCAGGTTCTTAATAATTTGCGACAACCTCATTTGATCTGTTTCGATAGAAGATGGCACATTGTCTTTAACTTCAATTTTCCATTCAATATTTTTTTGCTTAGCTATTGGATCGAATAGTAATTTTGTATCATCAACAACACCTAAGATCGCTGTTGGTAAATATTCAACACTCATTTTTCCTGCTTCGATTTTTGACAGGTCTAATATTTCATCTATCAATTCTAACAAGCCATTTCCAGAACTTTGGATCACATGCGCATATTGAACTTGTTCTGCCGTTAAATTCTTTTCTATATTCTCAGACATCAATCTTGATAACAACAAAATCGAATTTAAAGGCGTCCTTAATTCATGCGACATATTTGCCAGGAACTCGGATTTATATTTTGTAGATAAAGCAAGTTCTTCCATTCTTTTGCCGATCTCTGCATTTTTTTCCTGAATAATATGCGCGCGGTCTTCAAGTAAAGAAGTTCTTTCTTCCAGCGTACTATTTATTTCAAGCAATTCTTCCTGTTGTACTTTTAATTCTTCTTCTGATGCCTGCAACTCTTCTGCCTGAGCTTCCAGTTCAGCATTCATATGTTCTAATTCTGAATGTTGTGCTAATAATTCTTCTGACTGGGATTGTGTCTCTTCTAATAAAGATTGAACGCGTTGGCGATTTTGTACGGTATTAATTGATATACCAATACTTTCTGCAATACTTCTGAAGAACTCCAGCTCTTTTTCAGAAAACTGATGAACTGATCCCAATTCGATCACCCCTTTGATTTCTTTTTCAAATAATACAGGGAAAACAATTATTGTTACCGGCCTTAATTCAACGGAAGCAAAGCTGATCTTTATATCATTATTTGTAATATTATTTACGAGGATCTCTTTTTTTGTAGCCGCACATCCCCCGATTAAACCTTCCCCTATCTGCACTTTTTTAGGAACACTATTATCTAGTGCAAATCCGTTTTGTAATATCAGTTGCCGGTCATTATCTATTAAATAAAAGGCGCCAACAAGACTGTCGCTATACCCTGCAATAAATGCCAATATTTTTTGAGTGAGATTTTCCATACTATCATCACCGATCATCACTTCATTCAACTTGGCTACACCCGTTTGTAACCATTCTTTATCGGACAATTTTTTAAAAGAATCTTCTAATGAAGTGGCCATCTTATTTAATGAAAAAGCAAGGTTCCCTAAATTATCTTTTTCAGCATCGCTTACCCTGATATTGAATTCTCCATTCGAAATTTTCGTTGCAATATTTTGTATTACATCTATACGCTGAGTTGTTTCTTTGTCTTTTTCTTCCAATGCCTCCTGCAGCTTTATTTTATCATTAATATCTTTTCTTACTTTAAAATAGAAAATAATAGTTATCAGGATTGCCAATATAGCTGCCAAGACTACCAGGATCGGAGTAAATGAAGAAAATTTATTTAATGATGCAGTACGTATAATTAATAGATTCTGCTCTTCTACCTGTATTTTTTTTACGATATCCCTGGTACTATCCATGAAATCTTTGCCCTCTTTTAACCCTGCTATATCAACAAAATTTTTTTCTTTTTTTTCGTTGATCAGGTCTTGTAACATAGAGAACCGCCGGCCAATGATTGCATTTAGTTCGCCAACATTTACCTGCTGTATAGGGTTGTCTTTAGTGAGGTCTTTTAAATCAGCGATCATTTCTATAACCTTATTATAACTGCCATTATAAGGTTGCAGAAAAACAGGATCGCCGGTTAATAAGTAGCCGCGTTGGCCTGTTTCAGCATCTTTCATTGTTGAAATTACTTCGCCAGCTTCATTGCTTACAATATTAGAATGATCTACCAGTTGCGCACTACTCAATAAATTTTTAATACTTACATAAGACGCTACTGAACTCAGGATAAGTATTAATAGTGAAACACTAAATCCGATTAAAAGGTTTCGTTTTAAAGCCGTTTGTTGCATCAATAATATATCTAATGGTTATTAATTATGAAATGACAGGTATAGAAAAATAAAAAGCTGAGCCTTTGCCTAATTCACTTTCTACACCGAACTCCGCATTATGCCTTTTTAAAATCTCTGCGCAAATATATAATCCAATACCGAGCCCTTGTATTGGAGCGCCTGTTTCTGTTACGCGAAAAAATTTAGTAAATACATTTTGCAGGTTTTCCTGAGATATGCCTATTCCAAAATCTTTAACAGCAAAATAAAGCCGTTCATTTTTTATTTCAGAAATGATATGTATCTCTTTAGATTCAGGTGCATACCGAATAGCATTATTAATAAAATTAATGATTACCTGCTCAAGCCTGATATCATTCGCTTTGATGTTTACTGCGGCTTTTCCTTTTCTTACAAAATTAAAATCGGGATGTATTTGTTGTAAAGCCTCGATCGTTGTATTTAATAATTTTTCAAAATCCAATTCCTGCATTTCAAATTTAAGCTTACCGCTTTCAATTTTAGAAATGTCAAGAAGATCATTAATCAGGTTATCCAATTTATTTACCTGCAATAATGTTCTATCAACATATGTTTTTACTTTCTCTTCTTTAGATATCATCATATCTAATAACTGCACATATGCTTTAATACTTGTGAGCGGCGTTTTTAATTCATGACTGGCGATCGTTAAAAATTCATCTTTTCTTTTGCTGGCTTGTTTTTGTTCATCAATATCTGTAAAGGAACCTACCCATTTTACAATTTTATTTTCTTCTTTAACTGGCATTGCTCTTACCAAGTGATACCGGTAATCTTCACCTTCTTTTTTAATACGAACTTCCATTTCTAATGGAGTGCCTGTAGCGATAGAATTTTCCCATTGCTTTTTAATGCAACGATCGTCAGGATGATTGGGAGGGAAATTCTTTGCAGAAGATGTATATTCAAACCAATGCTCGTTCACAAAATCTATCTCACCATCTGCGGTAGCAGTAAAAGCGATCTGCGGTATTGATTCAAGCGTAGAATGTAACTCTTTTAATTTTTCCAGAGCCTGGTGCTCTGCTCTCTTTCTAAATTCGATCTCTTGTCTTAAACTTTCCTGAACAAGGTTTAGTTCTCGCTTTTGTTCGTAGAGCTTGTAAAAGGTTTTCACTTTTAACAATAAAATATCCGGATCAATAGGTTTTACGATGTAATCTATCGCTCCTGAAGAATATCCTTTGGTAATAAATTTTTTATCAGTGCTGGCGGCAGAAAGAAAAATAATGGGAATATCCTTCGTATGGTTATTTCCTGACAGCACTTCGGCTACTTCAAAACCATCCATGCCCGGCATTTGCACATCCAGGATGATCAGTGCGTAAGATTGTTTGAGTGTTTTCTTTAACGCCTCTTCTCCGCTTAAAGCAGAATCAGTAGGAAAAGAATGAACATCTAATATAGTTTTAAGCGAAAATATATTTTCAGGTCTGTCATCAACGATAAGAATCATAAAGATGTAATATACAATTGCGCTTAAATATAAATCGGAACTGAATTATATTGACAATTAATTATTTTTATTAATATAAATAAGTTCAAAACTTGCCTTTTATAAGCAAAAAACATACCGTTGCATTTAACCCATAAAAATCCTTTGGCAATATAACTCCTTGTGGAATTATTTCCACGTTTTTATATACAAAATAGAACTGCAGTAGAAACCGCAGTTCTATACTTAACCAATTTGTATGTACCGTTCTAACTTGAGAACATACTTTTATAATACAAAACCTATGCCTTTTTTATTGGCGTACTATATTGGTGAGAAATTATTCATTATCCCCTATCTTCATACATATACTCATTATGGCTTTATTAGAAAAGGATCTATTTGTAAAAACGTCTTCGCTTCCAAATTCGGGAAAAGGATTATTCACCAAAGTTTTCATCCCAAAAAAAACACGTATTGTTGAGTACCAGGGTAAAATATGTAAATGGAGCGACGTAGAAGATAATTTCGACAACGGTTACATCTATTTTGTAAATAAAAATCATGTGATCGACGCAGGTAACACTAAAAAATTTCTGGCGCGTTATGCTAATGATGCTTTAGGTTTATCAACAGAAAAAGGAATGCGTAACAATTCCAAGTATATGACAAAGGGATTACAGGTTTTTATTGAATCTCTTGAAGATATTCCTGCAGGATCAGAGATTTTTGTTAGCTATGGCAAAGAGTATTGGGATGTAGTAAAGAAAAATATTAAAATAGACAATAAAAAAAAAGCCGGCAAATAATATAATTGCCGGCGTAAATATCTTTTATTTTTATTTCTCTTTCACTATGATAGCATAAATGACATAGAACCATCCAAGGATACCGTGGATAATGGCCCATAGAACAGATTTATTTCTTGTCCATGAAATAACAACTGCAATGATCGTCCCCAATCCTACTCCCGGAAAAATGTATGCAGGTTGCATATAACCATAATCATAGGTTCTTGCCACACAAGAAGTAAGTAGCAGTATGCAAAAAACAAGTGCAGATCCTATTTTCTTACTCATATAATTTGTTTTTACAATTATGCATTTGCTACTATATAATTCTGATGCTGTTGCTTGATCAATGATCGTTTCACTGCCATTAAATAGCCCATAGATCGCACGATCATATTGCTCAACTTTATTGCCTGTGCTTTTTTCTTTTGATCGATTTCAGTTAAACCGATAAAGATCAATTTTGAATCTAATTGTTTTAAGTAAGATATTCTTTCGTTGGTTTGTTGTAAAGTCATGATTGTTATTTTTAAGGTTATTAGTTTTAGTCTTGTATCTGCTTATTCAAATAACAAACCAATCATTTTTTATACCTGAAAGAACGAAAATCAGCTAATTGTGTGTAAAGGTTTCCACAAATGATATGCAGAATTACTCATATTAAAATAAAAAATGCTGACAGAAACTGTCAACATTTTTATCAGGTCATTTATAACTTATACAAAACTCCTATAGCCATAATACTCATGAAGATTTGTCAACGGCAATAGTCCTTATCAAGCCAGGAGCTTTCCAGATCTCCTTTTGGTAATTTTATATTGCCGCTATTTTAGTTATTATTCAAAAAGTTTATTTTATAAATTATTTTTGACAATATCTTTTTTCATTATCGATTCAATTGCAGTAAGAACAGCCGCAAACGCTGCATATATCCTTCGTAATTCTATAATATCAACAATCCCTCTTTCAATTTCAAATTCTAAGATACATTCTTTAGCGTCCGTATCCTCATTTATGTTTCGCTTATCCGTATGTAAGATAAATGCTGTTAAAGATTGAAATAATTGGCGTGCGCTTTTATCAGAAAAGATACTTTTAGTTATTTCTACGTCATTTGTTTTTATGATAAGTGCATTGTCGAATTCAGGATACCCGATCTCTTTATCTTCTAATCCGAAAAGTTTGCCGATCAGATCCAGAAAATCTTCATGATGTAGTGCGAACCTGAATCCATTCAGATCCGGAAGAACAGCTGTTAACGTTGTGGTTTCAAAACCGCTTTCAAAGCCTCCACCAGGGTCTATATCAATATCCAGCTGAATTTTATGAATATCATGATATATCAATACATGGTATTGCAAAGGAGGATTTTCTTTGGTGAGATCAGCTGTGATTCTCTTCCAGACTGTTTCCTCGTTATTGGCTGCTATCATTTTTGTTTCCATATATAATATCAATCAAAATCGTTGCCAAAAACTATTAATTTTCACCCTTTAACAATCTGGCACAGCATTATATATTATATGAGTTAAAAATAAAAAATATGAAAAACAGGTTCCGGAAATACGTCGAATCAAAACGAAATGATCCAATAAAAAATAAAGAACAAGTAAAAACCAGTTCTGATAAACATATTGACCAGGACTTCCCGGGATATCCCGATTCTCCTTCAAAAGAGCGTATTATTAACCCGAAAACAAACCAAGAAAAAAAGGTTGCAGCGATTAATGTACAGGATGGAGAAAAAATAAATAAGCAGCAAGATAAGGAAGTAGATGAACAACAATCTGATGGTTCGGGCGGTGCATTTAGCGCGACTGAATTTCTGATCGATGATGAAGAATAACTGGGTATTATTATCCGCTTAACAGCGTTATTATTTCTACGGTTAATTGTTTTTTTTCTTCGAATAAGAAGGCTTTTTCTTTTGAACGCTTGTTCTATTCTTAGTTACTTTAGAAGTATTTACCGAGTCGATCTGCTGATAAACAGGATTGGAAGTAAGCGTATCAAAATGAGGTGTAATAGCAGTATCCTGATGATATGCAATTTTCTTTTGTGCATAGGCACTATCTATATTTTTGGGAATTGAATCTGTGAATGTACTTGCATCCAGATCGATCGGCTTATTATTTCCGAATAGTATGGTACTGCAGAGGATATTCACAATAGTAAAAGCGATTATTTTTTTCATAGTAAATAAGATTCAATAATTAAGCCATCAAATAAAAAGGGTTCCGATATCTTCGGAACCCTTTGTTGTTTATAAAGTTCGGATTAAAGAACTATTGTACTACAAATTTCTTAGCGACAACATTGTTGCCATTCCGAAGCTGTATAACATATATGCCTGCACGTAAATTTGACGTGCTTAAATTTATTCTATCGCCTTGTATTGCTGCTGTTCCTCTCTCTAATACAGCGCCTTCAAAGTTGCTTACTTCAAACGTTACCTGACCTTGCCAGTCTGATGTGAGAATAGTAAGACTTTGCTGTGCCATTACAGGATTAGGTATTAATACAACATCTGCTGTTTTGGTTTCTACAACATCATCTTCCACATAATCAGGTCTGGTGCTTGTAACCGTTGATGTTGAAGCATTTAAAGTAAGTGTTCCGAATGCAGAAGTATTTTGATAATCATTGATCGTACCATTCCAGACAGCCTGGTTAGCTCTTCCCGATCCGTTATCATCATCATCATTACCCAGATCAAAACCAATACTTGTTCCTGCAGCAGGAGCTGTAATTCCTAACTGAGACCATGGAATAGCAAATTCTACAGTATAGCCACCCGCAATTGGTGCCCATGCGTGTTGTAAACCATTTATTTCAAGTTTAGTAAATACGCCGGTTTGATTATATGCTTCGATGATCTGATTATCCTGTCCATCGTAGCTTGCTAATTTATTATTGTTTGCATCGATAAAGACTTCTACCGCATCATCATTCCAGAAATTCGCAGCGCTCGATTGACCACTGAATAAATTTGCATCCAGTACTTTAGCCCCAATGTATAAATTAGTGTTATCCCATAATACACCAAAAGTGGTTGTATTATTTGGCGTACCAATAGTTGTTGTGGTAACAGATTTATTTAAGTTCCATCCGGTTTCAGATAAAACACCATCAACAGTTATTGTTCCGGGAGCCTTGTAACAAGTAACTACACCGGCAGGATCTGTTACTGTACCACCTGCTGTAAATGTGATATAATTAATATTAAAGCCACCTGTTTCTTCGTAAATACGAACGATGTGCGAGCCGCTTGTAATACTCGGTGTTACAACACTAACATTTTGATATACCTGCCAGTTGCCCGTATTTGGCACAACCATACTTCCTGAAATATTTACGCCATCGATTTCCACATGCAAACTATTGCCTGTCCCAGGTGATGCAACTCTTGCTTGCAAAGTGTATACGCCTGTACTTGTAACGTTTACGGTGTATTTCATCCATTCGCCTGCATTGGTAAACCCTACATCATATCCACCTCCGGTATCGCCTGTTGTTTCAACATCTACACCTTCGGTTGTTCTGTATTGTCCGCCGCTGTTAACCGCGTCATTATCATTGTATGCAACACCTTGTCCGCCAAGATCATAATTCTCTGCCTGTATTGTTCCAGGTATCGTTGCAGCCGTTCCTCCAAAAGGAGATTCTGTTGAAGTAGCCGTACCGATAGTGATCGTTACCGTTTTGCTTCCTGTACCTGCACTATTGATTGCATTAACTGTTGCAGTAAATGTACCTGCCGTAGTTGGTGTACCGCTAACAACTCCTGTTGTTGTATTTACGGTTATGCCTGCAGGCAATCCTGTTGCACCATAACTTGTTGGTGTATTAGATGCAGTAATAGTATAACTAAATGCGGTACCTACTGTGCCATTTGCTGTTGCTGCGCTTGATACCACAGGTGCAACTACTGCCTGACTAATAGTTATGGTCACTGTTTTATTTCCTGTGCCACCGGCATTGGTTGCACTAACTGTTGCTGTATATGTTCCTGCTGTTGTTGGTGTACCGCTAACAATACCTGTTGTTGTATTGACTGTTACGCCTGCAGGTAATCCTGTTGCACCATAACTTGTTGGTGTATTAGATGCAGTGATCGTATAGCTAAATGCTGCACCCGTTGTACCCGTTGCTGTAGCTGCACTCGATACTACAGGCGCTATTACAGACTGGCTAATAGTAATTGTTACTGTTTTACTTCCTGTACCACCTGCATTGATCGCACTAACACTTGCTGTATATGTTCCTGCTGTAGTTGGTGTGCCACTAATAACACCGGTTGTTGTATTTACTGTTACGCCTGCAGGCAATCCTGTTGCAGCATAACTTGTTGGTGTATTAGATGCTGTAATCGTATAACTAAATGCTGCGCCTGTTGTACCTGTTGCTGTTCCTGCGCTTGAAACCACAGGAGCTGCAGGTATAGCTACAAAATTTATATAATTGATATTGAAGCCGCCTGTTTCTTCGTAAATACGAATAACATGCTGTCCACTTGTAATGCTTGGTGTTGTTACGCTAACTGTTTGATAAGTTTGCCAGCCTGCGGTATTGGGAACTGTTATTGTTCCGGAAATATTTACACCGTCTAATTCAACATGTAAAGTATTCCCCGTTGTGATTGATGCCACCCTTACCTGTAATGTATACACTCCAGTAGTTGTAACATTTACAGTGTATTTCATCCATTCACCTGTTGCAGTATAGCCTACGTCATAACCTCCACCAGTATCACCTGTTGTTTCAACATCCACACCTTCAGTTGTTCTGTATTGACCACCATCATTGGCAGGATCTGTATCATTGTATGCTACACCTTGTCCACCAAGATCATAATTTTCTGCTTGTATAATTCCGGGGATACTTGCCGCTGTCCCACCATATGGAGATTCAGTAACAGTAGCCGGACTAACGGTAATGGTTACTGTTTTATTTCCTGTGCCGCCTGCATTGGTTGCACTTACTGTTGCGGTATAAGTTCCTGCAGTTGTTGGTGTACCACTAACAACACCTGTTGTTGTATTTACAGTTACACCAGCCGGCAAACTTGTAGCAGCATAACTTGTTGGTGTATTAGTTGCAGTGATAGTATAACTAAATGCTGTACCTACTGTTCCTGTTGCTGTTGCAGCACTTGATATAGAAGGTGCAACTACAGCAGAATTAACTGTAATGGTTACTGTTTTATTTCCTGTACCTGCAGCATTAGTTGCCGTAACAGTTACCGGGTATGAACCTGCGGTTGTTGGTGTACCACTAATAACGCCTGTTGAAGTATTAACAGATAAACCTGTCGGTAAACCTGTTGCACTAAAACTCGTTGGCGTATTAGATGCCGTGATAGTGTAACTAAATGCAGTACCTGTTGTAGCTGTAGCAGTTGCCGCACTTGATATTACAGGTGCAGAAGCTATCGCGACAAGAGTGTAATAGTTGATATTATAGCCGCCTGTTTCTTCATAAAAACGAATTACATGCTGGCCACTTGTAATGGTCGGCGTGGTAAAACTAACCGTTTCCCAAGTTTGCCAGCCGCCGCTATTTGGCACTGTAATACTTCCTGAAATATTCTGGCCATCTACTTCTACATGAAAAGTATTACCTGTTCCTTCTGTTGCTAATCTTGCCTGGAAAGTATAAGTACCTGTTGATGCAACATTAACCGTATATTTTAACCACTCCCCTGCGCTTGTAAATCCAATGTCATATCCGCCGCCGGCATCAGAACAACCTTCAATATCTACCCCATCAGTTCTATATTGTCCGCCGGTATTGGCTGGATCGGCATCACTATATGCAACACCTTGTCCGCCTACATCATAATTTTCAGCCTGTATCGTTCCTGGAATAGCCCAAGGCGTACCACCAAAAGCAGATTCAGGAGCAGGGTTTGTAATGATAAAACTTATTGGCATTGTACCGGTGCCTGTTGCATTCGTTGCGCTTACTGTAACAGTATAAGTACCTGCTGTTGCAGGAATACCGCTTATTACTCCGGTTGCTGTATTTACTGATAAACCTGCCGGCAAACCTGTTGCACCAAAACTTGTTGGCGCACCCGAAGCTGCGATATTGTAGGTAAGGAATGTTCCTGCCACTGCTGTATCTGTTGCTAAATTAGTAATGCCGGGTGCAACTGTTACAAAATATGGTGTTGGACGGGTTGCAGTTAAAGGTATTTGTCCCTTAAACATTTTACCGCCGTCATTTGTTAATCGTAAATAATAATCTGATGAAACAGCAGTTCCATCTTCATCTAAACCAAGATATCCTGAGCCCACAGGTATCTGCGATTGGTTCTCTGCCGTTTTTGCAATTTCGTTTCCTTCATTGAATTCGTCATACATAGAAATATAAATGCCTTGTGCACCTAATTTTTTCATGTTGTAAAACTGCTCCCACATAAAATTTCCATGCACACGTTGGTGAACTGAAACATCTCCCGGTAAAACGCATGGCTGATAGTCGATACCATGAGCAGTACAATATGCCTGATCAGGTATGTTCACATTATTGTAATAATTATCTTCATCTGCAATAGTTCCTATTTTCCCTATCTCCCACGGAGATATCATATTAAATGCATTATAAGTATCTGTAAAACCATCAGTAGTTGTGCGCCATTCTCCACGAACGCCACCAATCACATAACAGCCCTGACTTTTAAACCAATTGATTACCGTTACGCATTGTGCATTTGTAAAAGGATGATTAGCATCATCAAGACCAAGTCCCCAGATACAAACTACGGGTTTACCATTTTGTCTTGCATATGCAGGAGATGATGTATACGCAGACATTTTGGTTGTCCAGTCGTTAGGCATTTCTGTCGACATATTCGTCCAGCCACTAACATCATACATAATATAAAACTTAACGTTATGAGCTTCTGCCATAACTCTTACTTTGGCAGCTATGGCATCGCGAATTGGGCCCTCTCCACCAACCGGATCAAAACGTTGCAATGCTGCGCAATCAATACCATTTTGTTGCATCCATAAAAATTGCGTATTCATTGTTTGATCTGTATATGAAGAAAACAAATTAGCGGGCTGACCGTTACCTAGATTTGAATAAGCCGTAGGAAACGTAGTAGTAAATTCACGTTCATCAGGCCATGCCTTTATTCCGGTATTAGTTGCAGAAGGTGCACCACCCACAGACGTCCAGTGCCACCAATTATTATAGGGCGATCCATCACCAGGAGCAGCAAACCATCCCTGGTATCCCACAGTTACTTTCCCTACAACATCACCTACCGGCGATTGTGCATTTACAAGCGTACCTGTAAATAATAATACCACGGCAAGAAAGAAAGAATGTAATCTTTTAAAGACAAGCAAATTCTTACATGAAGGTTGAGTCAATTTGTTTTTCATAATAGCAATCATTATTAATTAGCAATAAAATACCTATAAACTATAATAGTATTATAGCGTTCAGTTTGTTTTTGTTATTGGGGAATTATTATAAGGTTTCGATCATTTCATTACTACTGATACAATCATTAGCGATCAATATTAATGAGAAAGTGTTAAGCAAATCGTTTTGCGCGTCAAATATAGATACTATTCTATTACAGAGATAAAAAAAAGCAAACTTTTTTACCTAAAAGCGATGTTTTTTGCGAAAACTTTTCCTCAAGCAACTTTTAATGCATCCGGTGCCATGATCAACCTCTCTTCCGGAATAGTTATCTGATCTGTTTTTCCGTTTGGATAGATATAATCAACTACATATTGGTTCGACCAGTCATTATATTTACGTATCACCGCAGTACCCGCCGGCTTGTATTCCAGATCTAAAAGAGTAACTGTTTGTCCTAATTGATATTTCATCATCTTCATATATTAGCGATAGTTAGTGAAGCCAAATTAGTATATACTGCTGTAAAGGCAAGAAAGATTTGCTAACACTTGTGGGGAAAAATATCGATAATTTTTTTGAGAGACACCAGTAAGGATTTTAAGGTATGTGGGTTAAATATCAAAGAAAAATAGCAATTTAACGACGCGGTAACAGTATATAAAAGCAAAAAATCTTGAAGCAATTAAGGCCGTCTTAATTGCTTCAAGATAAATTATAAAATGATAAGTTTCTCTACTATTATCTTATTATAGAAACAGATCCACTGATCGGCTTCGCATCACCTGATGTTTTTATGATGTAAAAATAAGTTCCTACAGGTAATGGTTGTCCATGATAAGTACCATCCCATTGTGTATTGTAATGATCAGGTGATTGGAAAACGAACTGGCCATACCTATTAAATATACTCACCTCAAGATCAGGGAACTCAGATACATTTCCTATATCCCATTTATCATTATGGCCATCACTATTTGGCGAGAATATATTCGGGATCTTTAATGGCTGAACCGTTGTTACTATTACTGGGGCTACTGCCTGACAACCGGCAAGATCAGATTTCACTACTAAATAATAGATAGTAGTAATAGCTTGCGGTGCCGGAGCTGGCGCTGTAGAATAAGGTGGAACAAGGGTTTGTGTTGCCGCAGTAGAATATGGCGCAATCGTACTGTCGTTTAGCGTCCAGCTTATTGGGCCTCCCGTAGCAAAACCTTCAAATGTAATTTCCTTTCCTGCAGCGACCCCTTCAAAAACATTCGGTTTAGCTGTGGCTGTTGGCTTAGTTGTTATTTTAACATCTAATTCCGCACGACTAGGGCTCACACAAGTAAGAGCGTTAATACCCGTACCGTATGTTGTTTCCTGTCCAACATAATAAGGTATTGTTACACCTCCTTTATCTGTTGGAGGCGTTGGTGCCGTTAAAGTACTATCAGTTCCTCCAACCGGTTGTGTATACCATACCAGGTTGCTGCCCGCAGTTCCCGTAGCTGTTAAAGCCGGAGCATCTGCAAACTGGCAATACCTAAGCGTATCAGCTGTAATTGGTGCACTTGGTGTATCACGTATGGTAACAATAACTCCTTCAGTAGGACTATTACAACCTGCTAGTCTGGCTACTATATAGTAAGTAGTTGTAGCAGACGGCATTAAATTAGCCGGTGATGCAGGTGGTACTATTTGATTGGTAGCTGCGGCATCATAATAATAATCAGTTATGGTACCTGCAGGCCAGTTGCTATGATCTTTGGCTATATATGAAGCAGTTATATTAACCGCATTGCCCTGACAAACAGCATTCGGATTTTGGATCACCAATGTCGGAGTTGGATCTATCGCAACAGTTGCAGTTGCATGTTGAGTTGGACAACCCGTTGCCGTTAATGTATACGTTACTGTATAGCTGTTAGGCGTACTCGATGATGGGATAATACTTCCCGATCCTGAATTGATTGATAAACCTGCCGGAGCACTATATATTCCTCCTGTTGTTCCTGATTGCGTTACAAGCTGCGGTGTACTGTTGCTTGTACAGTATGTACCCGGTGTGTAGCTTATGGTTGCTGCCGGCAAAGCATTTACAGTAACAACTTGTGTTGCAGTACAACCGTTACTATTGGTATAGGTGATCGTTGTTGATCCTGCCGATACGCCCGTAACTACGCCTGAATTGCTGATCGTTGCAACAGATGTCGCTGATGAAACCCAAGGGTTAACGGCGTTAGGAGTTCCTGAACCCGTTAATGTTGTTGTGCTTCCGCCCGAACATACCGTAGGTGTACCTGAGATAGTTGGTAAACCATTTACTGTAACAGTTGCTGTTGTTATGCAGCCATTGCTGTTAGTAAATGAGATTACGCTGGTTCCTGCACTAACTCCTGTTACAACACCTGTGGTACTATTTATCGTTGCAACGGAGGTTGTAGCCGATGTCCATGGCGAAGCAGAAGGTGTTCCCGTTGCTGCCAGAGGTGTTGTATTACCAACGCATACATTTAATGTACCACTGATAACTGAAAGGCTATTTACCGTAATTGTTGCTGTAGTTGTACAGTTGTTACTGTTGGTATAAGTTATAAGGCTGCTTCCTGCAGATATTCCCGTTACTAATCCTGCACTATTTATTGTTGCTACCGATGTTGTTGCAGATGACCAAGGCGTAACAGCTGCCGCTGTTGGTGTGCCGGTTACAGTAATGGTACTACCAACACATACGGCTGATGGTCCGCCAATCACTGGTAAGGCATTTACTGTTATGGTACCACTTAATGATACTTCCGTGCAACTGCTACCCGTTGTAGTTACGGTATAACTGAAAGGACTGCCTACTGCTGTTGATGGTGTGCCGCTTATCGTAAAGGTTGTTCCTGCAAAGGTTCCTGTTACTCCTGCCGGTAATGTACCGCTCAAACTTGCACCGGTTGCTCCACCACCTATTGTGTATACTATCGGTGTAATGGCTGTTCCTGAACATACTGTTGGCGTTGAACTTCCCGAGCTCAATGTTATTGTTGATAAAGGATTTACCGTTATCGTATACGTATTTGGTGTACCCGTACATGGCGCTATCGTTGGCGTTACCGTTATCGTAGCTGTTATTGGTGCACCTGTTAAATTTGTTGCTGTAAATGAAGCGATATTACCTGTACCCGATGCCGCCAGGCCGATCGCAGGATTGCTATTCGTCCATGCATATGTTGCTCCGGCTGGTACACTTGTAAAGCTTGTTGCTGCTACTGTACCGCCATTACATACTACCACATTTGCCGGTACTACTACTGTTGATGGTACACAGGCAACTGCTGTACAACTGGTTGGTGTGCTTGCTGCAAAACAACCGGCACCCGTTGGGGTTACTGTTAAAACCACTACATCTCCAGGAGCAAGCGGACTTACTGTGAAAGGTGAAGTGCCTGTTCCTACAACTGCTGCACCACCGTTCACGGTATAGCTTGTATTATAACCTGTAGCTCCCGCCACAGCAGGCCATGTAAATTGTACAGATGTTGTTGTTGTTGCTCCACAGGTAACCGCTGGTGATAATACAGGGTTTACTGTTACCGAACCGCTTAATGCCACTTCCGTGCAACTGCTACCCGTTGTAGTTACTGTATAATTGAAAGGGCTGCTGTGGCGGGAGCTACAGGTTATAATACAAGCTATACCGTGAACGGTGGTGCAGCAGTTGTAGGAACAGGCACTTCA
>Ga0206961_1054_pt1 | contig 31133 bp, 22 predicted proteins | sample Alteio_BWOrgHeat_30_FD_153238 | JGI IMG/M metagenome (GOLD analysis project Ga0206961, IMG submission 153238) | Enriched cells from forest soil in Barre Woods Harvard Forest LTER site, Petersham, Massachusetts, United States -... | ecosystem: Environmental > Terrestrial > Soil > Temperate forest >...
CGCAGAAGAGATCAATCATTTGCATGAAATGACGGAACAGTTAAAGGCATTTTCTCCTGATTATAAGGAATTATGCAGTGTGGTTTGCGCCATAGAAAAAGACCTGTTCACAGACTGGATAGATGCAGTAAAAAAAGAGCTATCTAACTAATTACCAGGATTTAATATTCCGATAAATCCCGTTCTGCTTTTTTTTATTATATTGCAAGCAAATCAGGTATATCAATCTATTGACTACGATACAATTTTTCTTAAGCAGTAATCTGGATCTGCTTAACCACTGAGGATAATGCTGTCCGCACATGGGCGATTTATGCCCTCTCTTTTCTGTTTTTAATTTTAATACTTTTTTATGCAATCGATAATAGACATATCTGCCAACGCGCAGCAATATATAAACCTGGAAGAAAAATATGGTGCGCACAACTACCATCCACTGCCTGTTGTATTAAACAAAGGTGAAGGTGTTTTTGTTTGGGATGTAGATGGTAAACGTTACTACGATTTTTTAAGTGGTTACTCGGCTGTTAACCAGGGGCATTGTCATCCAAAAATTATTGCGGCTCTAATTGAGCAGGCACAAAAATTAACGCTTACATCAAGGGCTTTCCATAGCGATCTTTTGGGCCAGTATGAAAAATATGTAACTGCTTATTTTGGGTATGATAAAGTATTACCAATGAACACAGGCGTTGAAGCAGTTGAAACAGCATTAAAGTTAGCAAGGCGCTGGGGTTATGCTATAAAAAGCATTACAGAGAACGCAGCAAAAATAATTGTGGTAGAAGATAATTTTCACGGACGAACATCGACAGTCATTTCTTTTTCGACAGATCCTGCATCATATAAAAATTTCGGTCCTTATATGCCAGGGTTTATAACAATCCCATATAATGATTTACCTGCATTGGAAGCAGCATTGCAGGATAAAAATGTAGCAGGTTTTTTGTTTGAACCAATACAAGGCGAAGCCGGTGTTGTAGTGCCGGATCAAGGTTATCTAACAGGTATCAGGAGTTTATGCACTGAATACAATGTGTTAATGATGGCTGATGAGATTCAAACAGGTTTATCAAGGACAGGAAAAATGCTGGCATGCGACCATGAAAATGTACATCCTGATATTTTAATTTTAGGCAAAGCATTAAGTGGCGGCGCTGTACCGGTGAGTGCAGTATTGTGTAGCGATGAAATTATGCTAACGATAAAACCGGGCGAGCATGGCAGCACGTATGGTGGTAATCCATTAGCTTGTGCAGTTGCCATTGCATCTCTGCAAGTTTTAAAAGATGAAAAGCTAACGGAGAATGCTGAAGCAATGGGAGAATTATTACGTAGCGAGTTGAAAAAATTAAATTCACCGTTTATTGAAACGGTAAGAGGCCGGGGATTATTAAATGCGATCGTGATCAAACATAAAAATCCGGATGCAGCATGGGATCTTTGTTTAACGTTAAAAGAAAATGGTTTGTTAGCAAAACCAACACACGGTGATAAAATACGTTTTGCACCACCGCTGATAATAACAAAAGAACAGATCATGGAATGCGTTGGCATCATTGGCAAAAGCCTTGAGAGTTTAAAAGATTAATTGCTCAATAGTTAAATTGTTTTATTGTTGGTCTACTCGAAGAAGCAGTATAACTTCGATCAACAATTTAACAATACATCAATACAACAATTTATATGGATACACATCTTCATCACGATCATCCGGAAGATCACTTAAAGAGCTCAGATGCTCTAAGGGATATTGTTATTGGTCTCAGTGATGGATTGACTGTACCGTTTGCATTAGCTGCAGGACTGAGCGGCGCTGTTGATAAAAGCAGTATCATTATCATTGCAGGCATAGCAGAAATTGCAGCTGGCAGTATTGCGATGGGCCTGGGTGGATACCTTGCCGGAAAAACAGAACAAGATCATTACCATAGCGAAGTAAAAAGAGAATACAACGAAGTTGAAAACCTGCGCCATTTAGAAATTGAAGAAACGCAGGATTTTTTTGCCAAGATCGGATTAAGCGAAGCATTACAAAAGCAAGCCACGGAAGAAATTGCGCAAGACAAAGACCGCTGGGTTGATTTTATGATGAAGTACGAATTAGGTTTAGAAAAACCAGATCCTAAAAGAGCTACCAAAAGTGCAATGAATATTGGTTTATCCTACATAGTGGGCGGCATCATTCCTTTGAGTCCTTATTTTTTTATCAGCAGTTCTGCAGAAGCACTAAAAATATCCGTTGTTCTAACATTGATCTGCTTGTTTATCTTCGGATTTTTCAAAAGTAAAATAACCGGCATTAATGCTTTTTGGGGTGCAATCCGTGTTATGCTGATCGGCGCTGCAGCAGCTGCAGCTGCATTTGGAGTAGCTAAATTATTCCAGTCTCATTAAGAATTTAAGCGCGTGTTATATTTTCCCCCGTTTGTAGACCACTCTCCTCGATAAACGTACATTTTCCAATCATATCTGATTTTCTGTTATATCGTTTTTATAGCAAATGGAGCATACAATATGCTTATAGAAACTGATAAAGCTCCATAAAAAAAATTAATCAATGGGATAATACGCGTAGACATCTTATTGTTACACATAATAAAATTTCTTTCAGCTAATAATTAAGCTAAAATTATTGGGTACTATTTTTGCTATACAATGTATAGCGATGCTATGTTAAGTTTATTCCGAAACAGGGTCGATATAAATAAAGAATTTGTGAAGCTGCTATATCACTCCCGCAACACGATTGTATAATAAATAGTACGACACCTCCAGCATCAATTAAAATAAAATAAAAAAATTATTTGGATAATATAAACATCGAACGATGCAATAATAGTTACGATTAAACGTAAATAAAGTAAGGATAAAATAAAAACGGGGAAATGCTGGTAACATTCCCCGTGTAATAAGGTAACACAGATTTGACTAAGACACCCTTTTGCAAGGGGCTATTCTATTGTACACCCTTAAACGTAAAAATATGCTAAATGAACGAAAGTTTACTGCATTGAACGAAAATGATTGCTTAACAAAAAGAAAAAAAATTGGTTCACCTATACAATTGATTCTCTTTCTTTTATTGTTATTTTTTACGCGGTTAACAACATTTGCGCAACAGCAAAATGCTATCCCCGTAAATAATACAGCCGAAATAAATAAACCTGATTCTTTTTCAAAAACAGATTCTTTACCTAAAGCAGATACTGTACTCACAGCGCAAGCACCAGCAGCAACCGATACATTATCTCCTGTTACTACAACAATATCCGGTACTATAACTGATGAATCAGGTGCACCTGTTGGAGGTGCAACAATTCAGATCAAAGGTGGTAATGGCACATCTTCTCATAAAGACGGGCAATTTTCTATTGTTGCAAAAAGTAATGATATACTCATCGTAAGTTTTATAGGATACAAGAACCGCGAAGTTCATGTTGCGGGAAGAAGTACCATTGATATTTCACTTACCGCATCAAAACAAGAGTTGAATGAAGTGGTGGTAGTGGGATATGGTACTCAAAAGAAAATTGACGTAACGGGTGCAACCGCAACAGTTAAAGGTTCTGCTTTAGCTAATCAGCCTGTACTAACCGCTACACAAGCATTACAAGGAAAGGTAGCCGGCGTACAAATTATTGATAATGCACAACCAGGTACAAACCCAACAGTGAGAATACGTGGTACAGGTACCATGATAAATGGAAATAACACAAGTGGAAATGGTGGTGCAGATCCATTGTTTGTTGTTGATGGCGTTATCACAACAGATATTACTAATATAAACACAGCGGATATTTTAACAGTAGATATTTTAAAAGATGCATCTTCAACAGCGATCTATGGTGCGCGGGGAGCTAACGGTGTTATCCTTATAACAACAAGACAAGGTTCAGGCAAAATGAAAGTTAATTACAATGCCACTGTTGGTATTGAAAGCCCTGAACATGTAGTTAAAATGGCTAATTCGCAAGAGTATGCTAATTATGTTTCTGCTTCTACTTTTGGAATAACTTCCCCTGCTTCGATCATTGCAAAAGCAAATTCGCCCGCAGGCACATCCACGAACTGGTACAATGAAATATTACGCAATGCAGTTCAATCAAGAAATAATATTTCTTTATCAGGTAGTAATGAAAACAATAAATATTTATTAAGTCTTGGATATGAAAATGATGAAGGTATTATTATCAATAGTGAATACAAGCGTTTAACAGTTCGCTTAAATGATGAATTTAAAATAAGTAATCAATTTAAAGCCGGAGTATTAGCTTCTTACAGCAATGCGAACGATCAACAGGCAAATTTAGCACAAGCTTATGGAGATGCTTATAGAGCCAGTCCGCTTATACCTGCAATGGTAAACGGAAAATATGGCAATGTCTCTCTTTTTCAAAGTGTAGTTGGTAATCCTATTTTGGATATTAATTCTCAGTTCCATAAATATATTCATAACCGTCTTCAAGGAAATGGTTATTTGGAATTTGCGCCAACAAAATATTTAACGTTCCGTAGCAGCATTGGTGAAGACATTGAATATGTAGATGAAAAATTATACATCTATCAGTTTTTACCTGACACAAGCACTTTTAATGTTAAGGGTGGCTCTCAATCAAGTAGCAATAGTAGCTTAAATGTTGTAAGCACTAAAAACCTGCATTGGGTTTGGGATAATACAGCAACATTTAATAAACATTTTGGCAACCACAATTTAACTGTGTTGATCGGTACTACAGCAGAACAATTCAATACAGGATATATTTCAGGAACCAGGCTGGATGTTCCTCCTGACCCCAATTTATGGTACCTAAGTGTTGGTAATGTAAATACTTCACAAAATAATTCATCGCAATATGAATGGCGAAGGCTCTCTTATTTAGGCAGAGTGAACTACAGCTTTAAGGATAAATATTTATTCACCGGTACGATGCGCGCAGATGCAAGTACCACATTTCCTGAATCCAATCGCTGGGGTTACTTTCCTTCCGTTGGTGCAGGATGGATCATTAGCAAGGAAAATTTTATGCAAAATCAGGAAATATTTGACCTGTTAAAATTAAAAGGAAGTTGGGGTAAAGCAGGTAACGATAATATTCCTACAGATGCTTTTGTTCCCACATTATTAAATAGTCAGAACTATCCATTTCCTACAGTACAATCTACCGGTGTTGCATTGGCGCAGTTAAAAGATCAAAATTTGAAATGGGAAACAACTACGGAATCGGATGTATCAATTGAATTTGCGGCACTAAAAAACAGGTTAACAGGTGAAGTGGGATTCTATGATAAAATAACAGCTGACGTGTTAGACTATGTATTGATATCAGCAACTTCAGGAAGTCAACCAGATTATAGTGCCCCTACCCCTGCTCCTGCAGGAACAGTATTAACAAATGCTGCTACGATCGAAAATAAAGGATTGGAACTGGCATTGGGTTGGGCAGATAAACTAAATAAAAATGTTTCTTATCATGTCAATGGAAATATTTCTTTTAATAAAAATAATGTGGTCGGCTTAAACGGCGGACAACCATTGCTTGATGGGAATATAAATGGTTATTATGTTACTAAAACTAATAATGGAGAGCCTGTTGGTAGTTTCTTTGTTAGAAAAGCAATTGGTGTATTTCAATCTCAAACAGAGATCGATAATTATGTAGATAGTCATGGTAACAAACTACAGGGATCTGCTAACCCCGGAGATCTAAAATATGCATTCACAAATGGCACGGAGGATATGGTGTATGCGGGTTCTTATCAACCTAAAGCTTATTACGGAATTAATTTCGGGGTCAATTATAAATCCTTTGATTTTAGTATTGATGGCTATGGTGAATACGGCAATAAAGTGTACAATGGTAAAAGACAGAACAGGATAAATAGTTTGGATAATATAGAAGCTTCTGTTGCAGAAAATGCATGGCCCAATAATAAAGGCCAACCAGGACCAAACCAGGGTAACCAGCCTGCATCAACTTATTTTGTTGAGAATGGAAGTTATTTCAGAATGAATAATGCAACGATCGGTTATACTACTCCTCCAAATGCATTAAAAAGATTAAAGGTAATATCCAGTCTTAGAATATTCGTAACAGGACAAAATATTTTCACCATCACAAAGTATAGTGGATTTACTCCCGAAGTACCCGGGTCTTCACCAACAAATGCCGGTATAGAATTGAGTACTTATCCAACTTCAAGAACATTTGCAGTTGGTATAAATGTAGGCTTGCAATAAACTATGTATAATTTTTATTAAAAAAATTATTTTATATGAAACGGATTAATTTATTTTTTTACACATTACTCTTGACAAGCTCAATTGCATTTACAGCCTGTACAAAAAAATTTTTGAATGTACCACCGCAAGGACTTTTGCAAATTTCTACAGACGATAGTGCAGTTAATCAGTTGGTAACGGGTGTTTATAGCAGTTTGATATATATCAATCCAAGTGATGGTTATACGTATGATACACATGGTGTAAGTTTTATAGCTGCAACCAATATTATGTCTGATGATGCAGATAAAGGAAGTACAGCAGGCGATCAACCAGGTATTGCTGAACTGGATAATTTTACGATCAGTACCAACAATGCATTTGTTGCGGCTTTATGGAACGGATATTATGTTGGTATTGCAAGATGCAATCTGGCCCTGGCAACGATTAGTACAAGCAAAATTTCTGATGCAACTAAAGCGCAACTCTCCGGTGAAGTTAGGTTCATACGCGCTTATTATTATTTTAACCTGGTTCGTTTCTTTGGTGATGTACCCAAGATCCTTATCATACCAACATCACCACAGCAAGTTGAAAGCGATCCTGTTTTTGTAACCAGGGATGCTGCTGCTGATATTTATGCTACCGTAATTATTCCTGACCTGCAGTATGCCATAAGTAATCTAAAAATAAAAGCTGCTACTACTACCGGTCGCATTACTCAGGGCGCCGCAGAAACCTTATTAGCGAAAGTATACATGTACCAAAAGAATTGGGGCGGTGTATTAACTGAAACACAGGCCGTAATTAATTCTGCACAGTATCAGCTGGATGTATATTCAAACTTATGGAGACAATCCGGAGATAATGGGCCGGAATCAATTTTTGAAATTGAAACAGCTGAAAATAATAATAAAGATGGCGGCATTCCAGACTACTGTACTTATCAGGGACCAAGGAATAATGGTGGCACATGGAACAATCCTGCAGATACTTATGACCCCAATGGGGATCTTGGATTTGGATTCTGTGTACCAACTACTAACCTGATAAATACTTACGAACCCGGTGATGTAAGAAAAGCCGCAACAATAATTTTCATTGATAGAAGCGGCGCGAATAATGTAGGTGCTACACTTTTTGATGGATATGTTATTCCTGCAGTTGGTACACAGGATATATATTATAACTATAAAGCTTACCATAGCGAAATAACAGAAACATTTTTTAATGACAGAGATCACAAAGATAAAAATGTACACCTGTTAAGATATGCAGAAGTGTATTTAATGGAAGCCGAAGCATTAAACGAAACGGGCCACCCGCAAGATGCGATCGATACGATCAATCACCAGATCCGAAGCCGTGCAGGATTAGGCGCTTCTACAGTTCCCGTAACACAAGACAGTGTTCGGGCAGCAATATATAAAGAACGTAGACTAGAACTAGCTATGGAACATGATCGGTTCTTTGATATTGTAAGACAAGGAAACGCTGCGGCCATAATGCATGCGGCAGGAAAAGCAAATTTTGTTGCGGGAAGAAACGAAGTATTGCCAATACCGGAAACGCAAATAGAATTAAGTGGCGGAAAACTGACTCAAAACAACGGTTATTAAAAAGTAAAAAAATGAAACAACATATAACAGCAAGCAACATCAGGTTCTACCTGGGGTACACCTCAAGAGGCTCACCACGTCTTATAATTTTTACACAACATTTTTAAAACAAATAAAAAAAACAATTATGAAAAATATAAAAAGTAAATTAAACATGCTGGCTATTGCAGCAATAGCATTAGCCACCATCTCGATCACGTCATGTAAAAAATCGCATGGCACTTCGATCACACCGATTGGAGGATATGATTCTTCCGGTGCGGTTGCATCAGCAAATCTTATCGCTTATTTTCCTTTTGAAGGAAATTCAAATGATGTAAAATCCGGAACAGTAGCTACTGCAGTAGGCGTTACCTACACTGCCGGAATTAAAGGATTAGCATATCAAGGTGGAGCAAACACGTATGCAACATTGATACCTAGTTCTTCTTTTTCAAGCCTAGGTAGTTATTCTTTTTCACTATGGTACAAATTACCAGCTCAACCCGTTGCAGGCGATCCCGCAGGTTTGTTCTTTTTATCAGGAACAACCAATCCCAATTTGTTACTGTATGAATTAGAACCTTATACTCCGGCATCTGGTGACTCTGTAAAAATTCACCATGGATTTTTTGATGTCATCTCTCCTGCCTATCAAGGTTTCACAATGGAATCATACGATACAGCAGCGATTGGCAAATGGGTGCATGTAGTAACTACCTATGATGGTTCTTCATCTACTTATGTTATTTACCAGGATGGTGTTGCCATAGGTAATAACTCTGCTTTTGGTTCAAACATAACGCCAACGCTAATGTGGACAGATGGTACTATGACCACGCCATTAGGAAATCTTGGCTGGGGTAGTGATGCACCCGTACAAATTGTATTGGGTACATGGCCTGCAGGATTGTATGGTGTATCTCCAACACTTGGTTCTAACGGATGTTTCATAGGAGCAATGGATGAAGTAAGGGTTTATAATAAAGCATTGTCACAAAGTGAAGTTGCAGGTTTATACCTTAATGGTTTAGCCGGCAGATAGACCTTAAAAGTTGCTGACAAACAACTATAAAATTTTGTTTCATTTTTTAAAAGGCCGCCTGATAGCAACATTGACGGCGGCCTTTTTTATTTTAAATAAAAGTTCAATAGCAGTTCAAATGGTGAAATGTGCCCCCGAAAGCATTCGGGGAATAAGCTTAATTGAAAAACTGTCGCTGACAAAATAAATAATAACATGAAAAAGATAACGATCATATTCTGTATACTAACTGTTTTTCTTTCATGTAAAAAGAAGAGTGCTTCCGGATCAGGTTTCGGATCTTTTAATACCATATCAATAACAATCAATAATAAAACAGCCGGTTTGCAATATGGCGTAAGCCTGAACCCTGTAATTACCGCAACATTTTCTGATGCGGTTGATATAAATTCCGTTGCGGCTAATGTATTACTGCAACAAAATGGTACAACCATTCCTGTAAATTATACTTACCTGAATAATGATAGTACAATAATATTTCAACCGGCAATGCCTTTGAAAGCATTGACGAGTTATGTAGTTTCGGTTACTACAAACTTAAATTCAGCAAAAAATATAAAACTATCGTCTGTTTCGAAAGTTACGTTTGTAACTCAAATAGATTCTACTGATAAATTTCCTCGGATCACAGATTCCGCTTTACTCACTTTAGTACAACAACAAACATTCAAATATTTTTGGGATTTTGGTGATCCGGTTTCCGGCATGGCCAGAGAAAGAAATTCTGATGCGACTACTGCAACAACCGGTGGTACAGGGTTTGGCATTATGGCAACTATTGTTGCGATCAATAGAAATTTTATTACCCGTGCGCAGGGCCTGGCGAGGATAACAGAAATTGTAAATTTTTATACAAATAATGTAACTGCTTATCATGGCGCTTTTGCACATTGGATCAACGGAGCTACGGGTGCCACAATTCCTTTTAGTACTCAGGACAATGGCGGTGATATTGTAGAAACATCTTACCTGATGGAAGGATTATTATGCGCACGACAATATTTTAACAGCACAACCGATGCAGGCGAAATTAGTTTACGCAATAATATTAATACTTTATACGATGGGGTTGATTGGAACTGGTACAGACAAAGCGGCCAAAATACTTTGTACTGGAATTGGAGCCCTACTTATAATTTTGCTGTTAATGTGCAAGTCGGGGGCTGGAGTGAAGCCCTGATCACTTATGTTTTAGCGGCGGCGTCACCTACCAATGCCATTCCCAAAATTGTTTATGATAATGGGTGGGCGCATAATGGCGGTATGAAGAATGGTGATACGTATTATGGAACAATGCTTCCTTTAGGCCCATCAAATGGCGGCCCCTTATTTTTTGAACATTATTCTTTTATGGGTATTGATCCAAGAGGATTATCAGATGTTTATGCTAAGTATGATTCACAAACTGTTAATCACAGCAAAATAAATTACAACTACTGTGTTACTAATCCTCATAATTATTATGGATATAGCAGCGATTGCTGGGGACTAACGGCAAGTGATGCTCCTGCCCCGTATTATTACAATGCGAGCGAGCCTAACAATGATATTAGTGTTATAGCGCCTACTGCGGCTATTTCTTCGCTCCCTTATACGCCTGCACAATCCTTGAATGCGCTACGTTTTTTCTACTACAAATTAGGCGATAAACTTTGGGGACAATATGGTTTTTATGATGCCTTTAGCCTACAGGATCAATGGTTTGCAAATTCTGATCTGGCAATTGACCAGGGACCCGAAATTGTGATGATAGAAAATTATAGAACGGGCTTGTGCTGGAATTTATTTACCAGTTGTCCGGAAGTACAAACGGGCATGCAAAATTTAGGATTTACTGCTCCTTATATACCATAACAAAAACAAATAGCTATGTACTATTTACTTAAAAGGAACCTGGTTTTATTTTTATGCGTTTTGCTTTTTACAACAGCTGTTAAGGCACAACCTCGTCAAAATAATTTAACTGATTCTGCTTTACTCGATCTTGTACAAAAACAAACGTTTAAATATTTTTGGGATTTTGCGCATCCGGTAAGTGGTATGGCAAGAGAACGAAGCAATATTGCTTATGGATATGGCAGCGAAGTTGTAACTACCGGTGGTAGTGGTTTTGGCCTAATGGCAATTATTGTTGCTACGGATAGAAAATGGATAACAAGAGACACTGCAGCCAAACATTTATTAAAAGTGGTTGATTTTTTATCGAAGGCAGATAGCTATCACGGGGCATTCCCGCACTGGATGAATGGCGCAACAGGTAAAACAATTCCTTTTGGTAAAAAAGATGACGGTGCAGACCTGGTAGAAACTTCTTTTTTATTTGAAGGACTACTATGTGCCAGGCAATATTTTACGGCCGATAATAAAACAGAAACGCAATTAAGAAAAAAAATAGATTTATTATGGAACCGTGTTGAATGGAACTGGTTCACTCATGGTGGTCAGGATGTTCTCTATTGGCACTGGAGCCCTAATTATGGTTGGGCCATGAATTTCCCAATACATGGTTTTAATGAATGTTTAATAACCTATGTGTTAGCCGCAAGCGGACAACATTATCCTGTAAGTGCTGATGTTTATCATAACGGCTGGGCACAGGGAAGTTTTTTTAAAAACGGAAAAACATTTTATAATTATGTATTACCGCTAGGCTTTGATTATGGCGGACCGTTATACTATTCACAATATTCCTTTTTAGGATTAGACCCACGTAGCTTAAAAGACGAGTATGCGGATTACTGGCAACAAAATAAAAATCATACCCTTATTAATTATTCTTATTGCGTTGATGATCCCAAAAAATATAAAGGATATAGCGACAGTTGTTGGGGATTAACCTCCTGCGATACTTATAATGGTTATAGTCCTTATTCACCATTGAACGACAGCGGAACAATCGCTCCTACTGCGGCTTTATCTGCATTTCCTTATACACCGGAATATTCTATGGCTGCGTTAAAACATTTTTATTATAGCTTAGGAGATAAAATATGGGGGAAATATGGTTTTACAGATGCATTTTGTGAAAGAAAGAACTGGTATGCAAAATCATATTTAGCAATCGATGAGGGCCCAATTGTTGTGATGATCGAAAATTACAGAACAGGATTGCTCTGGAAATTATTTATGAGTTGTCCGGAAGTTAAGGCCGGGTTAACCCGGTTGGATTTTGATAAATAGTTATACTGTTGTATTGCTTAATTGTTGTTTAAATTACTTAACAATTAACCAATCAAGCAATTAAACAATAAAAAATGAAAAAGATTATTTTTTTTGCACTTCTTCTGGCAAGTATACATGCTGTGGCGCAAACAAATGATTTCTCTTTGTATCAAAAAGAGATCTATATCCATGGAAAGGATACACTTCCCTATCGCATATTATTACCGTTCAATTATGACCCATCAAAAAAATATCCGCTGATCATTTTTTTACATGGTTCCGGTGAGCGCGGAAATAATAATGAGGCACAGCTTGTACATGGTGGCAGTCTTTTTATTTCAGATAGTGTACGCATAAATTATCCCGCCATCGTAGTCTTTCCGCAATGTCCTTCAAATAGCTTCTGGAGTAATGTAAAAATTGATACATCGAACAATAGCCGGAGTTTCACTTTTATTCCCGATGGAAAGCCTACCAGTTCTATGCGTTCATTGATAGGTTTATTATCCGCATTAAAATACGAATATAAAATAGATGAACACCGGATTTATGTTGGCGGCTTATCAATGGGCGGTATGGGCACTTTTGAATTGGTTAGAAGAAAGCCCAAAGTTTTTGCTGCAGCGTTCTCTATCTGCGGCGGTGCCGATACAACTACTGCACCCAAAATAAAACATACAGCCTGGTGGCTATTTCATGGATCAAAAGACAATGTAGTAAATCCGCAATTCAGTATCAACATGGCAGAAGCACTTAAAAATGTAGGTGCGGAAGTTATTTTGAATTTATATACCAATGACAATCACAATAGCTGGGATGACGCTTTGGCAGAAAAAGATCTGCTGCCATGGTTATTCTCTCATCATAGATAAATAAAAATCTCAAGTATGAAAGGCTTGCAAAAACTGATACTAATTACGATACTTCTTTTCTCATTAACGGCAACTGCACAAACAAAGCACACAGCAGCCGATCATCGAATGAAAATTTATATCGATGCATTGATGAAAAAAATGACTTTGCATGAAAAGATCGGACAATTAAATTTATTAACCCCCGGTGGCGGTATAGTTACGGGAGCGGTAGTAAGCAGCAATGTAGAAACAAAAATTACCAATGGAGAAGTGGGTGGATTATTTGGCGTGATCGGTGAAGAAAAAATTCGTGCGGCACAGGAACTGGCTGTTACAAAAAGTCGTTTACACATTCCGCTGATATTTGGATCTGATATTATTCACGGATACAAAACAACTTTTCCAATTCCGCTGGGTTTGTCTTGCAGTTGGGATACCTCATTAATCAAATATAGTGCAAGAATAGCGGCAACAGAAGCAACAGCCGATGGTTTATGCTGGGCCTTTTCACCGATGGTTGATATAACACGTGACCCACGCTGGGGAAGGGTTTCAGAAGGTTCTGGTGAAGATGCATTTTTAGGTTCGCAAATTTCAAAAGTGATGGTACAAGGTTACCAGGGCGATGAGCTTGGTAAAGAGAATACATTGATGGCCTGCGTAAAGCATTTTGCATTGTACGGTGCCGTTGAATCGGGAAGAGAATACAATACGGTTGATATGAGCCGACTTAGAATGTACAACGAATATTTATCTCCCTATAAAGCTGCAGTTGATGCGGGTGTTGGAAGTATTATGACTTCCTTTAATGAAATAGATGGAGTTCCTTCAACAGGAAATAAATGGTTGTTAACAGATCTGTTGCGAGATCAATGGGGATTTAACGGACTGATCGTTTCTGATTATACTTCTTTGAATGAAATGATAGCACATGGTATAGGCGACTTACAAGCTGTATCAGCATTGGCTTTAAATGCAGGATTAGATATGGATATGGTAGGCGAAGGTTACTTAACCACGCTGGAAAAATCATTGCAAGAAAATAAAATAACACTTAAGCAAATTGATTATGCCTGCAGAAAAGTTTTAGAAGCAAAATATAAATTAGGATTGTTTGATGATCCTTATCGGTATTGCGATTCTGCGAGAGCAAAAAAAGAAGTATTATCAAATGACAAAAGAATGGCTGCGAGGGAAATTGCTGCGCATTGTTTTGTATTGTTAAAAAATAATAACCAGGTGCTGCCATTAAAAAGATCAGGCACCATTGCATTGATCGGGCCGCTGGCTAATGATAAAAATAATATGCTGGGAACCTGGGCCGTTAGCGGTGATCCGCAATTATCAGTTCCTGTACTGGATGGAATAAAAAATGTAGCAGGAAATAATCTTACCGTTGTATACGCAAAAGGCGCAAACATTACTGATGATAGCGCACTGGCAAAAAATATAAATGTATTTGGCTTACGTGCGGATATTGATAAAAGATCTCCTGATGAAATGCTCAGCGAAGCTTTAAAAATTGCACAACAAGCAGACGTAATTGTAGCCGTAGTAGGCGAAGCCTCTGAGATGAGTGGGGAATGCGCAAGCCGCACAGATATTACGATCCCACCAAGTCAGAAAAAATTAATTCGCGCTTTAGCGAAAATAGGCAAGCCGTTGGTTTTAGTTGTAATGAGCGGAAGGCCATTGATATTAACTGAAGAAGATAGTCTGGCCACAGCTATCTTACAAACATGGCACGCAGGCACAGAAGCAGGTGATGCGATCGCAGATGTACTGTTTAACAATTACGATCCGTCGGGAAAACTAACCATGTCTTTCCCGCGAAGCGTAGGACAAATACCTGTTTATTATAATCATAAAAATACAGGCAGGCCGTTGGTTGGTGACACCTTTCAAAAATTTCGTTCAGCATATATTGATGAACAAAATACACCACTCTATGCTTTTGGTTATGGATTGAGTTACACAAAATTCAGTTACAGTAATATCAGTTTAAATAAAACATCAATGACTGCATCAGGTAAAATAGAAGCAACTGTAACAATAACTAATACAGGAAATTTTGATGGCGAAGAAACTGCTGAATTGTATATACAAGATGTGGTAGGCAGCATAACCAGGCCCGTAAAAGAACTGAAAGGCTTTCAAAAAGTATTTTTAAAGAAAGGAGAAAGCAAAAAAATAAAATTTATTATCGGAATTGACGACCTTAAATTTTATAACAGCGATCTAAAATGGGTGGCAGAGCCCGGAGATTTTAATTTGTTTATTGGTGGCAGTAGTGATAATGTACAAGCAGCCAAATTTGGTTTAACAATGTTGTAATATTTTTTTACTATTGCTGTAAGCCATTACAAATGACTAGAAAAAAAGCAACCCACCATATAAAATTACTGAATTAGTGCTGTTGCTCACTTCTACACTATAATCAGCTTCATCATCATGCACAGGTTCTCCTAAGGGAGTACCTGATATTGTGATTATTTTAGTAGCACTATTATACCTGGCCTCTACTCCAGGCACAATGTTTACGGAATCTGATCCAGACGCAAATGCAAATCCGATCATATTTAAACTTATAGATGCACCTGAAACCTTATATGTAATAGGAACAATAGGGGTACCAAGAATAACATGCTGCTCATCTGTACCTGCCGCAGAAGTCAAAATTATTCTTGCACTGTCATCTGTAATTCGCATTTGGCCTGTAGCTATTGAGCTACATACACCCCCGGTAGTAGTTACAGTATATGGTAAAAAAACATTGCCTGTTGCTGTATCTGCCGCTCCGGAAATTGTAAACACTCCTCCGGAAAAATGACCCGTAATACCTTGTGGTAAACCCGTGACTGTAGCTCCCGTTCCTCCATTACCAATAGCATAAGTAATTGGCATAATTGGTGAATCAACTGGAACAACTTGAACCCTATCGTAATACTGAGCAGAGGTTAATGTTATTGTTGCACAAGTGCCTACTTTGATTACCCCTTTTTTAACTGATTTACAAGTGTTACCTGTTGTTATAATCGCATAAACAAATGGGCTTCCTACAGCCGTGGTAGGCGTTCCTGATATGGTAAGTACTCCTCCGGAAAAAGAGCTTGTTACTCCTGATGGCAAATTTCCGACAACAGCTACACTCACAAGATTCAAAGATGCTGTATCAAGACCGGCAGTATTTGAAATGCTATAGCTAATTGGTGTAATAGGTGTATTGATAGCAACTGTTTGTGAATCTGTACCAACAGCAGAATTAAGTGAAACTTCAATGCAAGATGCTATTGGCGCAATTGGAGAGACTGAATTTTTTTTGCAAGAAATCACAATAGATGCAATAGCGATAAATATAGTAATTGAAAGAATATTTTTTTTCATATATGTAATTTATCGCAGAGGAAATATCTACTACCGTAAGATACAAAATATATCACAAATGATGCTTCGCATCTTCAGATATATTTTTCATCGTCCATTCGATCTTTTTAACGAACAGGTGCTGGCGTACGGTACAATCTTCTTTTGAACATATCCTGCAGCTAAAGCTTACACAAGGATCGGAGTGAACGAATAATTCCATCGATTCGCCAAATTCTGTTTTAACCAATTCAGATAAAGAATCAATTTCAGTATGCGCTTCAAATACATTTAAGTACCAGGGCACTGTTAAGTGACAATCTAAATGTATGGTGCCGCCATATTTTATGATACGGAGATTATGTAAGTCGATCCAATTCTCTTTTCTGTTGGAATTTAATCTTGCTACCATTTTTTTCAAAAGATCCGTATCCGCTTCGTCCATTATCCCGGCCAATGATTCACGAATAATTTTGTACCCTGTGAACATGATGATCAATGCAAATAATATGGCCACCGCACTATCCATCCACCACAGTTTAAAGATCAACAATAAAATCAATCCTACAATAATTCCACCCGTGCTATACGTATCTGTTTGCAAATGCCTGCCACTTGCCTGCAATGCCAATGAATTATTTTTTTTACCCGTTTTAACGCAGATAGCTCCTGCTACATAATTAACAACCGCAGTAACGGCAACCAGCCAAATACCATAGTCTAGTTTTTGTATAGTATGCGGATGAAATAAAGTACTGATCGCTTCGATGATAATGATCACTCCGGCAACCGTTACCAATGTTCCTTCCACAGCAGCAGAAATAAATTCGGCTTTTCCATGACCATACGGATGGTCCGTATCTTTCGGTTTAGCACTCACATATAAACTATACACACCTATCAATCCTGCCACCACATTTACGGTACTTTCCAGTGCATCCGTCAATATGGCTACAGAGCCCGTTAAATACCAGGCAAGTAGCTTAATAAGAAATAACACCGCACCCATTGCAGTGATTATTTTTTGAAGCCGGAGATTTTGCTGTACGGTTTGCAAAAGATGAAATTAAGGGACAAATATAATGTCAATTCCTCCAATAAAGCTACCGTTTATAATTGTACGATCAATTCGTACATTTGCACACATTATCATGGTTTTTGATAATATAAATATAATAAAAGCTGCCCAATGGTATGCCATACAAGTGAGTGACACAACGATGTTGCCAAGAGTACAAATGCCGGCACAATAATTAATAAAAAATGGAACTGAGTAAAAATTTTACGCACAACGAAGCAGAAGCCAAATGGTACCAACATTGGCTGGATAAAGGATATTTCTACAGTACGCCGGATGCACGCGAAGCATACACAATTGTAATGCCGCCGCCAAATGTTACCGGCGTATTGCATATGGGCCATGCATTAAATAATACGATACAGGATATTTTAATTCGCAGGGCGAGAATGCAGGGTAAAAATGCCTGCTGGGTTCCCGGAACGGATCATGCATCTATTGCAACCGAAGCAAAAGTTGTAGCGATGTTGCGCGAAAGAAATATTACCAAATCATCTTTAACACGCGATGAATTTTTGGGCTATGCCTGGGAATGGAAAGAAAAATACGGCGGCATCATTTTACACCAGTTAAAAAAATTAGGGTACAGCCTGGATTGGAAAAGAACATCCTTTACTATGGATGAAGACTATTACAATTCCGTTATAAAAATATTTGTTGCGCTGTATGAAAAAGGGGTGATCTATCGCGGCAAAAGAATGATCAACTGGGATGTACGGGCAAAGACCGCTTTAAGTGACGAGGAAGTGATCCACAAAGAAGTAGCGAGTAAATTATACCACGTAAAATATTTTATTGAAGAGAATGGAAAACCTTCTGACAAATTTATTACGGTGGCTACTGTTCGTCCCGAAACGATTACGGGTGATACTGCTATTTGCGTTAATCCAAGTGATGAACGTTATACAAGCTTGCACGGCAAATTTGCGTATGTACCATTGATCAACCGTCGCATTCCGATCATCGCGGATGATTATGTAACGATGGATTTTGGAACGGGCGCTTTGAAAGTCACACCTGCGCATGATGTGAACGATTATCAATTAGGACAAAAATATAATTTAGAAATAATTGATACCATGAATGATGACGGCACCATGAGTGCCGCCGCGCAAATATTTCCGGGTATTGACAGAATGGAAGTTCGTAAAAGAATCATTCCGTTATTAGAAGCAGCAGGCAATTTAAGCAAGATAGAAGACTATACCAGCCAGGTTGGATTTAGTGAAAGAACGGATGCCATCGTTGAACCAAGATTGAGTTTACAATGGTGGGTAAGCATGAAAGAGTTAAGCACACCGGCATTAAAAGCGGTAATGGAAGAAGAAATAAAATTCTATCCGCCAAAATTTAAAAATGTGTACCGTCACTGGATGGAAAACATTAAAGACTGGTGCATTAGCCGCCAGCTTTGGTGGGGCCATCGCATTCCTGCATGGTATGATAACGAAGGAAGATTTGTTGTGGCAGAAGATGAAACAAAAGCAAAAGAAATATTCAATGCAAAATATTCGATCGCTAATGCGGAGCTAAAACAAGATGAGGATTGTTTAGATACCTGGTTCTCTTCCTGGCTTTGGCCATTTGAAGTTTTTAAAGGATATAGCAACCCGGGCAATGCGGATATCAATTATTACTATCCAACCAATACATTGGTGACTGCTCCGGAAATTATTTTCTTCTGGGTGGCAAGGATGATCATGGCAGGCTTTGAATACATGGAGGAGAAACCTTTCAAAGAAGTTTATTTTACCGGCATCGTACGCGATAAGCAAGGTAGAAAAATGAGTAAGAGCTTGGGTAACTCTCCTGACCTTTTAGGATTGATCGATCAATATGGTGCTGATGCTGTTCGCTTTGGCATTATGATTTCCTCTCCTGCCGGTAATGACTTGTTGTTTGATGAAAGTGCTTTGGAACAAGGAAGAAATTTCAATAATAAATTGTGGAACGCTCTGAAGTTATTGAAAATGTGGGAAGCCAGAACGACCACCGACCACCTATCACCGACCACCGATGGCAACTTTGCTATTGAATGGTTTGATAGTAGATTAAATGAAGTTACAATTGAAGTAGAAAGTTTGATGAAGCAGTTTCGTTTAAGCGAAGCTTTAAAAACTGTTTACTCTCTAATATGGGATGATTTCTGTAGCTGGTATTTAGAATGGGTTAAACCAGGATTTGAACAACCGATCGATGCGGCTGTTTACAATAAAACAGTTGACTTCTTTGATGAGCTAATGCAATTGCTTCATCCATTTATGCCATTTATTTCTGAAGAGATCTATCATTTATTGAAAGAACAAAAAACTGATCTCTGTGTCAAACAATTAGGCGAGCACAAAAATCCTGAGACAGCTATTTTAAGAGCTGGCGAATTATTGAAACAGGTTATATCTGCACTGCGCGATGCCAGAAACAAAAACCAAATCAAACCAAAGGATATTATTCAATTGCATATTCAGACTGCCAATAAAGCTAGCTATGCATCTATTGAAAATATTTTAAGTAAACAAGTGAACGCTGAAACTATTCAATATACAAATGATAACGTTACCAATACAATTGTTGTAGCCGTTGAAAAAGATAAGTTTTATATCGAATCAGAAAAAGAATTAGATAGTACAACGCTTAAAGCAGACCTGCTAAAAGATCTCGAACACCAAAAAGGATTTTTAGAAAGTGTACAAAAGAAATTAAATAACGAAAAGTTTGTGCAAAATGCCAAACCGGAAGTATTAGCTATGGAACAGAAAAAAATGGCTGATGCTGAGGCAAGGATAAAAACCATTCAGGAAAGTCTGGTGGCATTGAATTAACTTTTTGCTATATCAATTATACCTTACATTCGTTACAAGTAAAATTTAAAACGATGCTTAAAAAAATCTTTACAAAAATTCTTCTGCTATTACTTATTGTAGTAGTAAGCAATAGTGTTATTGCACAAAAAAAAACTAAAACAGCAAAGGCTGTTAAATTTAAACCGCCGGTTGTAAAAACATTTTTTGCAGGTATCCGCGGCGTAAAAGATTCTGTTCCTGTTGCAACAGGAAAACAAATTATAGATTCTTCTTTAACAGTAATTGATGCAAAGGGCAATAGCTATACCATTACACATTACCAGTTTGCTTTTAAAAGGATCGGCGGACTTGAAAATGATTCAACAGGCGTAGTAACCGCGGTATCTGATATTGTAGCGGATAATTTTATTGCAACACCATTAACTGATATATGGCGCAAAACCATCAGGGAAACTTTATCGAAAGGAGAAGAATTTCATTTTACAGATATCATTGTAACTGATAATAAAGGAAATTATTTTTACGCTCCTGAAGTCAGGATCGGAATTAAATAACAAATGATCACCATTAAAAAAGTTGGAGCGGCAGCTGTTCCTGAAATAATAGCGCTCGCAAACATAAGCTGGAAGCCTACCTACAAGGATATTTTATCTGAGCCACAGATGGACTATATGATGCGGCTTCTTTATTCAGCGGATACTTTACACCAACAAATAACGCAACAGCAACACCAATTCATACTGGCAATAGATAATGAACACAACATAGGATTTGCATCTTACTTCGTGATCGATCCAAATAATCTTACTGCTTATAAATTACAAAAATTATACATCAATCCAGATCAGCAAGGAAAAGGCATTGGCAAAAAGCTGATCGATTTTATAATAGAAGATATTAAACCTAAAGGCGCCGTTAGTCTTGAATTAAACGTAAACCGGTTTAATAACGCCAACCAATTTTATAAAAAAATTGGTTTCGGGATCATCCGTGAAGAAGATATCGATATTGGCAATAATTATTTTATGAATGATTATGTGATGCGTAAAATACTTTGATCCTTATTCAGGAACGTCTGTGCTTTTTTGATCTACCGCATTGTTAACGATACGCTCGCTCATTTTTCTAAGCGGGTTCCTGCGCTGTTCTTCAAACTCTTTTCTTGCATTGATAATGTCGATCGCTTTGTAGATCGCTTCGCGGAAAGAAGATTCATCCGCCTTATTTTTTCCCGCAATATCAAAAGCTACGCCATGATCGGGTGAAGTACGTACACCACTAATTCCCGCTGTATAATTAACGCCTTCGCCAAATGCCAATGATTTAAAGGGTATTAATCCCTGGTCGTGGTACATCGCCAAAACGCCATCAAATTTTTCATGTTGTCCGCGTGCAAAAAACGCATCGGCACTATACGGACCAAAACAGAAAATATCTTTTTGTTGTTTTGCATCTTTTATAGCAGGACGGATAATTTCTTCTTCTTCCTTACCTATCAAACCTTCATCACCTGCATGAGGGTTTAAACCCAACACCGCAATTTTGGGTTTCGTGATACCGAAATCTCTTTTCAAAGAGTTGTTCATTATTTCCAGCTTGCTAAAAATGTTTTGTCTTGTTACATGCTGCGCAATATCTTTTACTGCCACATGTTCCGTCACTAATCCCACGCGCATATTATCCGCTACCATGAACATTAATACATCTTGCACACCAAATAAATTTTTCAAATAAGGCGTATGTCCTGTAAAATTAAACTCGTTCGATTGTGTATTTTTTTTGTGGATCGGCGCTGTAACCAGGCCATCTATCTTGCCATCTTTTAATGCCTGTGCCGCTACTGTTAAACTCAACACTGCGTATTTACCTGCAACATCAGTCAACTGACCGGGAGTAATAGCTACCTCATCTTCCCAGCAATTGAACAGGTTGATCTGTTTGTGGTTGATGCGGGTCGTTTCTTTTATACTGATAAAATTAAAGTTCAGTTCGGGCAAACTTTTACGGTAAAAATTAAACGCTTTATTGCTTGCAAATATAACAGGCGTACAGATTTCCAATATCCGTATATCTCCTACTATTTTAATGATCAGCTCAAGTCCGATACCATTAAGGTCTCCACAAGTAATACCAATAACCGGCTTATGTTCGTGTTGCATATATGTAGTAAAAATTAGTGTCCAAAAGTAAGGTATTTCACGCAAAGCAAAATAAGGAGCAAAGATGCAAAGCAGTCCTTAGCGGCTTTATCAACTTGGCGCCTTTGCGTGAAATTATACGTAATTTTACCGCTCATTAATTACCAACAATTACTTTGGATAAATTCACCATCAAAAAATCGCTCGGACAACATTTTTTAAAAGATGCTACCATTATTCATAAAATTGTTGAAGCGGTAAAAGAAGACCCATTCACTAATTTGTTAGAAGTTGGTCCTGGTGGCGGAGCTATAACCAAGGACCTGATCAAAATACCCAATGTACATTTCAAAGCTGTTGAATTAGATCAGGATAAGGTTGCTTATCTCAATAAAACATATCCAAGTTTACAAGGCAATATTATTCATCAAAGCTTTTTAGATATAGATCCCCCTTTTGACGGACAACCATTTACGTTGGTAGGAAATTTCCCTTACAATATTTCAACACAAATTTTATTTAAAGTGTTGGAATGGAGAGATATCGTTCCGGTTGTGATCGGTATGTTTCAAAAAGAAGTGGCGCAAAGGGCAGCTTCAAAAGAAGGTAGTAAAGTGTATGGCGTATTAAGCGTTTTGGTACAAGCTTATTATGATGTGGAATATTTGTTTGATGTAAGCAATGATTGTTTTAACCCGCCACCAAAAGTACAGAGCGGTGTTATCCGTTTAAAAAGAAGAACAACTGAATTGACCGTAAAAAGTGAACGTTATTTTTGGATACTGGTAAAGACTGCATTTAACCAACGACGTAAAACATTACGCAATGCATTGAAAAGCCAGTTTACTCCTGAAGAATTACAAGATAAATTGTTTGACAGGCGCGCAGAGACCTTAAGTGTTGATGAATTTGCAGCGTTAACTTTCAGAATGATCTAATAAAAAATGTCCCAAAATAAAGGGACATTTTTGTTATAGTGCTTTTGACTTTTTTTATATCACCGCAGGCTTATCCTGTGTCTGATCTCTTTTAGTTGCATACGATGTCATCACAGCAACAAACGCTCCTACTAACATATTCATAATTATCGTTACACCTAATATCATAAACAACAGATCGAACGGATATCTTGGTTGGCCCGTTGCAGGCGCTCCCTGTACCATATTTATTACCTGGTGAGTTGAAAACAGATCGGGGAAAAATATAAATACACTAATGAACGCGATTAGACTAGCAAGAATTACTCCCGTTACAGTTGTTAATAATCCTGACATCATCATAGATACCGCACGGTTCTTATCATAGGGCCTATCGATCAAACGATAAGTATGGTAAAAAATAGCCGCCATAAATAATCCAACACCTATGTATAAATAATAAAAATTGTCATACTTATCACTGTAAAGAAAAAATTCTAATGGTATAGAATACAGAACTGCTCCTAATAATCCGAATAAAAAATATTCGGTTAAATGCTGCTTATCAAACGTTGGATTTCTCATACTCTTGTTATTTTATATAGAAGAGTAGAAAAACCGTGCCACCATTACTATTGTAATCTGGTTGGCATTTTATTTCTAATTAGACCATAATAGTGGAGCTATTTCCCCATATTTTATGGTAAAAAGATCAGGCCTGGTAGCTTTTATGCATAAAATCCTTAAAAATTAAAAAGTTAAGGGCAAAAAAATTGCGCAGCCCGGTAAGGGTTCTGCGCAAAAATTTTCATATATCTGGACCGAAACGCGAATATCAAATACGACTTGTTAATAAAATGTAGAAGAATAGATAGGTTTTTTGTAGAAAAACTTCTACTTTTAAAGCTTACTAAGGGCCTTACTGTGAAAAAATTCTTACTTGTAGACGACCACACGGTAGTTCGTACAGGAGTTAAATTATTATTATCCGAGATGTTTAAACCCTGCGAAGTACATGAAGCCGGGGATGGTGACACTGCGACAGATCTGTTAAAACTCAATCAGTACGAACTTGTTATGATGGATATCCAGATGCCTAAGACCGATACTTTAGGATTGATGGAATACATTCACATAACATTACCTGATACCAAAGTTTTGATGTTCTCAATGAGTGCGGAAAATATTTATGCAAAGCGCTTCCTGAAAGCAGGTGCTATGGGATTTATTTCTAAAGATGCTTCTTTAGATGAGATCACTAAAGCGATCCAGCAAGTATTAAGCAATAAAAAATATTTTAGTCCGGCTTTAACCGATAAATTTATGCAAGAGTCTTTAAAAGATACTCCTGCTAATCCTTTTGATAAACTATCCCGCAGAGAATTTGAAATTGCATCTTTATTATTATCCGGAGTAACCCTAAGTGAGATATCCCATTCGTTAAACCTTCAGATATCAACCGTAGGCACGCACAAAGCGCGTATGTTTGAAAAGCTTAACGTTACTAATCTTCTCGAATTAAAAGAGTTAGCTACTACCTATAATTTGTAAAGAAACTGCAACAAACTTGTTTTCGATTGATCCACTTAAACGTGATGAAATGAGTTTTATAAAAGACCTGACACATAGCGGTACTTTACATGCCAGCGATCCTGCAGCTAAGAGAAATATTTTAATTGTGAATTATTTTTCTCTTATTCTGTGCATCGCAGTTTGCCTGCTGATAGTTTTACGCTCTATTTTATATTTCTGTCTGGCAAACAAGCACATTATTATCAGCACTAATACCAACATGTTTATTGCTGCATTCCTTACCTTATTACCGCTTGCGCTCAATCGATCCGGCTATACTCATATAGCAAAATATTATTTATGCTGGTTGCCATCTGTCATCATCCTGGCTATTTATATAATCGATGGGATGAAAAGAATAAACATATTGACTTCCGAATACGATAGTCTTTATTTTTTCTTGTTGGGAGTTTCTGCAATGCCTTATTTGCTTTTAAGTCTTTCCAATAAAAAAGAACTCATAGCCGGTTTATCACTTCCTTTAATTTTTCTTTTTTTTGCTGATAACATAATGGGGCTTTTTGGAAACGCACATGCTGTAAAAGGAGTTCCTGATGATGGATTTGAAATAAGCCGTATGCGCGCCATGGTGGCGTATTTTATTTTAAGCGCCTGCTGCCTTACAATGAAGATCCTGGTTGAAAGAGAAGTTAATAAAAATGCCCGGTTGATAGCAGAACTCGAAGAAAAAAATAAGCTAATAGATCTTCAGGCGGAAAAAGAAATCCAGGAAAGCGAAAATAAATACCGTCTGCTTTTTGAACAGGCCGCAGACGCGATCATTGTGTCTGGAGGAGATAATTCTATTGAAAGTGTAAATCCAAGCGCGCGTTTGATGTTTGGTTATTCTACCGAAGAATTTACAGCGCTCAAACTGGAAGATATAGTTGAAGCTGAAGACCTTAAAAAAAGCTCCGTGGATCTGAGTCGATACAAGGATCAAAAATCATTGTACAGAGAAAGAATATTAATAAAAAAAGATGGCACTACTTTTCCGGTTGAAATAAATGCAAAATTATTACCTGATGGCCGTTTGCAATCTTTTATCCGCGATGCCACTTATCGAAAAAAAGTAGAGCGGGAAATGCAACAAAGCGAAAGCAGGTACCGTTTATTGTTTGAACAGGCTGCAGATGCCATTACCATTATCAATAAAGATAAAAAATTCGAACAGGTAAATTCAAATGCCTGTATCTTGTTTGGATATACACACGAGGAGTTTTTATTGCTTCAGTTAGAAGATATTTTAGATCCTGAAGCACTTAAATCACATCCGCTGAATTTCGCGCTACTCGAAGATGATAAGCCGGTCCGCAATGAAAGGATACTCAGAAGAAAAGACGGATCTGTTTTTCCTGCAGATATCAATGTAAAAAAATTACCTGATGGAAGTTTTCAATCTTATATCAGAGATATCACTGATAGAAAAAATGCAGAAAAAGAGATTAGAGAAGCAGAAGAAAAATTTAGGGATCTTGTTGAGAAATCATCCGTTGGTGTTTACATTATTCAACATGGGAAATACAAATATGTAAATCCAAAATTTGCAGAAATTTTTGGCTACACTCAAGACGACCTGATCGATACGGTAGCAGTAGAATCTTTAGCACATGGAGACTATATTAATCTGATTAGGGAAAATATGCAAAAACGCATAGCAGGAACAAAAGAAACTACACCTTATGAAATTGACGGCGTTAAAAAAGATGGAGATATAATCCGGCTGGAAATTTTTGGTACCAGAACACAGTACAAAGGTGAGCCAGCTATTATAGGAACCCTGAGTGATGTTACCGAAAATAAATTATTGCAGAAACAAGTGCTGAATCAAAAAGTGCAGGAACAAAAAGAAATTACACGTGCCGTTTTAAAAGCTGAAGAAAGAGAAAGAAACAGGATCGGACAAGAGCTGCATGATAATGTGAACCAAATATTGGCCGGCACCAAATTATACCTGGGGCTTGCAGCAAAAGATGAATTTGCCGGAAGAGGATTGATCAAAAGCTCTCTTGAGCTGGTAGATAACGCCATTGAAGAAATGCGTTCATTGAGCAAAGAACAGGTTACACCCATAAAAGGAATTGACCTGAAAGACCTTATTCATTCTTTGATAGATAAATTAAATTCAAGTTCAACCATAAAAACTACCGCCATCTACGATCTGCAGAATGAGGATATTGATGATGACCTTAAATTAAATATCTACAGAATTATTCAGGAACAAATGAATAATATCCTGAAACATTCTAATGCTATGCACACTAATATTTCGCTAACAGATGATCTGAATTCTTTGTATGTCTCGATCAAAGATGACGGCAAAGGATTTGACACAGAACAAAAAAGAAGAGGTATCGGTTTAGCCAATATGAGCAACAGGATCGAATCATTCAACGGCGAATTAATAATAAACAGCAGTCCGGGTAATGGCTGCGAAATAAGAATAACTATCCCCTACTCGCACAATAGTTAGTTGTCTGTCGAATATTTACTACTAATGAGTCAATGAGGCTTAACTCCTCCTTATTCAGGTAGGCATTCGCATAATCCTTCGTATTTTCGGGAAGCAAATTTCTTTTAATCTTTATCACTAGAACGAACAAAATTTAGTTTCAACTAAAATTGAAGAGCTGATGAATTTTATAAAAAGACTCGCCAATACAGGTATTGCTAACGCTGATACAATAGTTGACAGAAGAAGTATTCTGATCGTTAATTATTTTTCGATCATCCATTTTGCAGTCAACATTTTTATCCTACTCCTCAGAACGCTTCTATATTTTACTTTACCTGAAAGAAAGATCATCCTCAGCACCAATATTAGTGTTGTTATTGCTGCACTCCTTTTTCTATTGCCGATCATTTTTAATCAACGTGGCTATCTGCGTCTGGCAAGGTTGTATCTATGCTGGCTGCCAAGCATTATTATATTCGCAATTTATATATCAGACGGAACGCGCAGAACGCATATACTGGCTGCAGAATACGATAGTATCTATTTTTTCCTGTTAGGTGTTTCCGCATTACCTTACCTGGTGTTAAGCACGGATAATAAAAAAGAATTGCTATTTGCTTTATCGCTTCCTTTTCTTTCTATTCTCTTCACTAATAATATTTTTAATTTATTTGGAATGGGCCATGCACAAAAAGGTATAGCCGGCGATGGGTTTGAATTAAACCGTATACGGGCGATCATCGCTTATTTTCCATTGAATGCCTGTTGCCTTGTAATGAAATTACTGGTAGAAAGTAAAGACCATACGAATGACAGATTAATTGCAGAGCTGGAAGAAAAAAATAAATTAATAGATCAACAGGCAGAAAAAGAAATTAAAGAAAGTGAAAATAAATACCGCTTACTTTTTGAACAGGCTGCGGATGCGATCATCGTATCGAAAGCAGATAATTCTATAGAAAGTGCTAACCCAAGCGCGCATCAAATGTTTGGTTATTCAACGGAAGAATTTACAAGGCTTAAATTACAGGATATGGTTGAATTGAACGACCTTAAAAAAAATGCCGTAACCCTGGAAAGATATCAGAGCCAACAAGCACTTTACAGGGAACGTTTATTAATAAAAAAAGATGGCTCTATATTTCCGGTAGAAATAAACGCCAAGCTTCTCCCCGATGGCAGCCTTCAATCTTTTGTGCGTGATATTACACTTCGTAAAAAAGCAGAAGAGGAATTAATAGAAGCTGAAGAAAAATTCAGGAACCTTGTTGAAAAATCATCCGTAGCCGTTTACATTCTTCAGAACGGAAAATACATGTATGTCAATCCAAAGTTTGCAGCCATATTTGGTTACGAACAGGAAGAGATCACCAACTCTATTCCTGTGGAATCATTAGCACATCCGGAGTACAGACAACTGATCAGAGACAATATGCGGATCCGCATTGAAAGAGGAGAAGAAACCGCTCCTTATGAGATAGATGGCGTAAATAAAAATGGGGATACGATTCGGTTAGAAGTTTTTGGTACAAAAACACAATACAAAGGCGAACCTGCTATTATTGGAACCCTGATAGATATTACGGAAAATAAATTGCTGCAAAAACAAGTATTAGAACAAAAAGTACAGGAACAAAAAAGAATAACCCGTGCCGTCTTAAAAGCAGAAGAAAGTGAAAGAAACAGGATCGGACAAGAGCTGCATGATAATGTGAACCAGATATTAGCAGGTACAAAACTATACCTGGGACTTGCAGCAAAAGATGAATTCGCAGGAAGAGGATTGATCAAAAGTTCGCTTGAACTGGTTGACAATGCCATCGAAGAAATGCGTTCGCTAAGTAAAGAGCAGGTTACACCACTTAGAGGAATTGATCTGGAAGACCTTATTTATTCACTGATCGATAAATTAAATACAGCTTCCTCAATAAAAACTACGGTTATCTATAACCTGCATAACGAAGATGTTGAAGATGACCTTAAATTAAATATCTACCGCATCATCCAGGAGCAAATGAATAATATCTTAAAACACTCCAATGCCGTACACACAAATATTTCCTTAACTGATGATACAGATTATTTATATGTTTCGATAGAAGACGACGGAAAAGGATTTGATACGGAACTAAAAAGAAAAGGGATCGGACTGGCGAATATGAACAACAGGGTCGAATCTTTCAATGGTGAATTTAAAATTCATAGCAGTCCGGGCAACGGATGTGAAATAAGAATAACCATCCCCATCTAATAATGATATACCGTTGTCGTTGCCTGACCAACAACCTACGCTTCGATAAAAGCCCAATAACGGTATAACGCTCCAGTGAGTGACACAACGATGCTGACCAATGAACTACAGTTGATAAACAAAGATCTCTTCACATTTACCATTTACCATTAACAATTTACCATTTATCTTTGCGCTATGAGTAAAGTTAGAGTTCGATTTGCACCCAGTCCAACAGGTGGCTTGCATTTAGGCGGCGTACGCACCGTACTGTTCAATTATTTATTTGCCAAAAAACATGGCGGTGATTTTATTGTTCGTATCGAGGATACGGATCAAACACGTTTTGTTGACGGTGCAGAAAAATATATTTTCGATTGTTTAGCATGGTGCGGATTAACTCCTGATGAAAGCGCGCAACATGGCGGCCCTTACGGACCATACAGACAAAGTGAAAGAAAAGCGATCTATAAACAATATGCAGATCAATTAATAAAAGATGGCCACGCTTATTATGCTTTTGATACACCCGAAGAAATTGAAGCCATGCGCGAAAGATTAAAAACTGCGGGTAGCCATAGTTTACAATACGATCATCATATCCGTGGCAACATGAATAATTCTTTGCGCTTATTGCCGGAAGAAACACAGAAATTATTAGATGCCGGAACACCTTATGTGATACGTATTAAAGTAGATCCGGATGATCATATCCATTTAACAGATATAATCCGTGGCGAAATATCTTTTGATACCAATAGTGTTGATGATAAAGTTTTACTAAAGGCAGATGGAATGCCAACCTATCATCTGGCCGTTGTAGTAGATGATCATTTAATGAAGATAACACATGCGTTTCGTGGTGAAGAATGGTTGCCGAGTGCACCCGTACATGTATTGTTATGGAAATATTTATTTGGGTTAGATAAGATGCCGCAATGGGCACATCTTCCTTTGATATTAAAACCTGATGGCAATGGCAAGCTAAGCAAGCGCGATGGCGATCGTTTAGGTTTTCCTGTCTATGCCATGGATTGGAAAGATCCTATCAGTGGAGAAACTACAAAAGGCTTTAAAGAATTAGGTTTTTTACCCGAAGCATTTAATAATTTATTAGCGGTACTTGGTTGGAACGATGGTACTGAGCAGGAAGTATTTTCGATGGAAGAATTGATCGATAAATTTTCTATGGATCGTGTTCATAAAGGTGGAGCAAAATTTGATTATGAAAAAGCAAAATGGTTCAACCACGAATGGATAAAAAAATTATCGGGTGAAAACTATGCAGCGATCATTGCAGATATGTATGAAGAGAAAGGTGTTGATGTAGATGGTATTTATCTATTGCAGGTAATTGAAATGATAAAGGACCGCTGTACTTTACTAAGTGATTTTTACGAACAGGGGATCTTCTTTTTTAAAGCGCCATCCGCATTTGATGCAGCTGCCGTAAAACCAAAATGGGACGAAAAGAAACAGCAGTTCTTTGTTGAATTAATAAAAGCATTTGAATTAAATACTTCCTGGCAGCATGATGACCTGGAAAATGGCTTTAAAGAATTAGCAGCAGCAAGTCAATTGAAGACCGGAGAATTAATGTTACCTTTTAGAATAATGCTGGTAGGCGGAAAATTCGGCCCAAGTGTTTTCAATATTGCCACATTGATCGGCAAAAAAGAAACAATCAGTAGGATAAA
>Ga0206961_1055_pt1 | contig 31059 bp, 27 predicted proteins | sample Alteio_BWOrgHeat_30_FD_153238 | JGI IMG/M metagenome (GOLD analysis project Ga0206961, IMG submission 153238) | Enriched cells from forest soil in Barre Woods Harvard Forest LTER site, Petersham, Massachusetts, United States -... | ecosystem: Environmental > Terrestrial > Soil > Temperate forest >...
TTTTGTGATAAACTGGAAAGAGCCCGCCAACAGACAACGGGTAGAACCATTTTGCTATCCCAGGTTTTAAGCCAGGTGCAGGACCTGATTACCATGGGTTTTCTGGCAGCAGGACTTATCATTTTTAATCCATGGCTGATTGTATTATTGTTCATCACCATCCTTCCTTCTTTTATTGGTGAATCTTATTTCAACGACCAGACCTATGCACTCAGCCGGCGGCAAACGCCTGAACGAAGGGAGCTCGATTATCTTCGATACCTGGGTGCAAGTGATGAAACAGCCAAGGAGGTTAAAATATTTGATCTCTCGGGATTTATCATTGACAAGTTTGAAATCCTGGCAAATAAATTTTACATCAGCAACCGGAAGATTACCATCAACCGCTCGCTCTGGGGAACGGTGTTCACGTTGCTGGGAAGCCTGGGATATTATGGAGCCTACGTTTATATAATACTGGAAACGATTTCAGGCAGTATCAGTATTGGTAAACTTACTTTTTTAGCCGGATCGTTCCGGCAGCTGAAATCCCTGCTCGAGTCGATACTGACCAGATTTTCGGCTGTATCACAGGGTGCGATTTATCTTAGTGATTTCTTTGAATTTTTTGATATTCAACCCGGTATCACCGCCAGTAAAAGTCCATTGCCCTTTCCCAATCCCATTCGTACGGGATTTGAATTTAAAAATGTCGGTTTCAGGTACCAGCATTCGGAGAAATGGGCCTCCCGGCATTTGAATTTTACACTGGGAGCCGGAGAAAAAATAGCGCTGGTCGGAGAAAACGGGGCAGGCAAAACAACGCTGGTTAAATTGCTGGCGCGATTGTACGATCCTTCGGAAGGAGAGATTTTACTGGACGGGATTGATTTGCGTTTATACGACCTCGTTAGCCTCCGGCAGAACATCGGTATTATTTTCCAGGATTACCTCCGCTACCAGATGCGCGTTTCAGACAATATTGCGGTTGGAAATATCCATCAGAAAGAAAATACGCCGCTTATCATTTCAGCGGCTGAGCAAAGCCTGGCTTCAGACCTCGTGAGTCGGTTGCCCGCGGGCTATGAGCAGATGCTCGGAAAAAGATTTCAGGAAGGCGTGGAGTTGTCGGGTGGTGAATGGCAGAAAGTGGCGCTGGCCAGAGCCTATATGAGGCAGGCGCAGGTACTGATTTTGGATGAACCCACTTCTGCATTGGATGCAAGAGCAGAATATGAAGTATTCCAGCGTTTCGCAGCGCTTACAAAAGGAAAATCCGCTGTCCTGATTTCTCACCGTTTCTCAACGGTGAGAATGGCGGACCGCATCCTGGTGTTGCAACAGGGTGAACTTATCGAAAGTGGATCCCACCAGGAACTCATTGATAAAAAAGGTAAATATGCAGAACTTTTTGCACTGCAGGCAAAAGGCTATCAATAAAATGGCGGAGAAACTAAAAATATGTCCCCGGTGTAAAAAAGAATTTCAGTGCAATGCTGAAAATATTTCAGCCTGTGCCTGCTCGCAGATCGCCCTGAGTAATGAAACAAAATCTTTTCTGGCAAATACCTTTTTCAACTGTCTGTGTAAAGCATGTTTGACAGAATTGAATGAAATGGTGGCCAGGGAAAAAGAATTCCCGTTCCCGGGCAGGGGCGGTGATTTGATCGAAGGTCTTCATTACTATAAAGAAGACGCATATCGTGTGTTCACAGAATTTTATCTTTTATCGCGGGGCTTTTGTTGCCGGAGCGGTTGCAGGCATTGTCCCTATGGCTTTAAAAAGAGATGGGCTGAATAAGAGGCGAATGGCTTTTTGTTTGCGCCGCTGATTACATTTGCAGATATTCTATTGTATGATTGGAAAGTTGGCCCGGGGAACAAATTATTTATTTGGCAGATTTTTGCATAAAAAGAAAATTTTTATTGGCAACTCTCTGGTTTATCTGGATCGCAAAAGAAATATCGACAGAAATTACTTTGATTATATACGACTCGCCACACTCGAGCTGGCCTGTTATGAAATCAAAAAGAAAAAACTCGAGGGAAACCTGGCTGAACTGGGTGTATATAAGGGCAAGTTTGCCCGTTACCTGAACCAATATTTTCCCGATCGGCTTTTATATCTCTTCGATACCTTCGAAGGTTTTGACAAAAGAGATGTCTCCAGTGAAGTAGAGAAAAAATTTTCTCCGGGGGATCAGGACTTTTCCGATACCTCTGTTGAGGGTGTTTTAAAACGAATGCCTTTCCCTGAAAAATGTAAACCGGTTAAGGGATTTTTTCCTGAATCAGCGCGCGAAATAAACGATCGGTTTGTTTTGGTTAGCCTCGATACGGATTTATACGAACCCATCTATAATGGACTGAAATATTTTTATCCCCGTCTGATGGCAGGCGGATATATTTTCGTTCACGACTTCAACAATGATGTTTATAAAGGGACCCGGGAAGCGGTAGAGAAATTTTGCAGGGAACAAAATATCAGCTTCCTGCCCATTCCTGATCTCGGAGGTACCGTGATCATCATCAAATAGAGTAGCGCAAATTTTTTACCGGAAGTTTATTAAACCGTTTTCTTTGGAGGCAACGCAAACGCAACGGCATTGTGTTCGAAATGGTTTTTATGTGAACCGTCACAGAAAGGTTTGTTTTTGGAAAGACCACATCGGCATACAGATACCAGTTCCCTGCCTCCCAGATCATACACCGCACCGGTTTTATCAACTATTTCAAAATCTCCTTCGATCCTTAAAGAACCGTTGTCGTTCACTGTTATTTTGGTGCTGGCCATTGTTATTCAGATTTAAAAATGAAATTAGGCATTTGTATTCATTTAGGAGATCTGTTTTATCTTTAGGAAGAACATGATTCATTTTTTCAATTCTCCTGTTGCATATGAAAAAAACGCTCTCAGCCGCCCTTCTGTTTTCAACACTTTTCAGTTTGTCATTTATGTCCGCTAAGAAAATCAGGGTCGTATTTTTTGGTGATTCCATTACAGAGGCTGGCGTGAAACCCCACGGATTCATCAGCATCGACGACAGCCTCCTCAACGGCGGTGGAAATGCAAACTATGAATTGATCGGAGCGGGGATTGGCGGAAATAAAGTATATGATCTTTATCTGCGGCTGGAAGATGATGTACTCAGCAAGTCGCCCGATATCGTGGTGATCTGGGTGGGCGTGAATGATGTCTGGCACAAGAAAATGGGAACAGGAACCGACGCGGATAAATTTGAAAAATTTTATCTGGCGCTGGTTAGGAAATTTAAAGCCGCCAATATCAAAGTGATCGTGACCACCCCGGCAACCATCGGAGAAAAATATGATTATTCAAATGAACAGGATGGAGATTTGAATAAATATGCTAATATCATCCGGAAAGTTGCAAAAGATCAGCAGTTGGGCCTGGTTGACCTTCGCGCTGAATTTGAAGCCTATGAAAAAGCAAACAATCCCAATAATCTCGATAAGGGCATATTAACGGCCGACGGCGTGCATCTAAACAATGCCGGTAACCTGTTTGTCGCGAAACTAATGGCAGCGGGCATCAGAAATGTGCGTTAGGGAAGGGGCGTTTTTCCAATTATCTTTGCAGCATGCATTATGTATCTGCTGAGGGTCTTGGGAAGTCTTATGGAGTTAAACCGCTTTTTGATAATATCTCCTTTCACATTGAATCCGGCGACAAAATTGCCCTGATTGCAAAAAATGGTACCGGAAAGTCCACTTTGCTGAAGATTCTGGCGGGTAAAGAAACCGCCGAAGCAGGTAAACTCTGGATTTCCAAAGAAATAAACGTTGTCTTTTTTGAACAGGAACCACAGTTTCAGGAAGAATTGTCCATACTGGATAATATTTTTCATCATCCGAATCCGGTGACAACGGCGATCAAAGCCTTTGAGGCGGCCAGTGAAACGGAGGATACGGATGCCCTGATGGATGCGATTGAGCAGATGGATCATCTCAATGCCTGGGATTTTGATGCCAAGATAAAACAGATTTTCAGCCGCCTGTATATCGATCATTTGGTTCAACCGGTAAAATCCCTGAGCGGGGGTCAGCGAAAAAGAGTGGCCCTGGCCCGAACGCTGATAGATATCAGCTTCGGAAGTAAAGAGGCACTGCTGATCATGGATGAACCCACCAATCACCTCGATATCGAAATGGTGGAATGGCTTGAAAATTATCTGAACAAAGAAAATATCACTCTGCTGGTGGTTTCACATGACCGCTATTTTCTCGACAATGTGTGCAACGAGATCTGGGAAATGGATCGCAGTGAACTTTTTACATACAAAGGCGATTACGAAAATTACCTGGAGAAAAAATCCATGCGTATTGAATCGGATCTCGCCAGCATTGATAAAGCGAAAAACTTATTTCGAAAAGAACTCGAATGGATGCGCAAGCAGCCCAAGGCAAGAACCACGAAATCCAAAAGCCGGCAGGATGCATTTTATGTAGTAGAAACAAAAGCGAAACAAAACCTGGATGAACAAAGCCTGCAGCTTCAGATGAAAATGAGCCGTCTTGGTGGCAAAATTGCCGAATTCAAAAAGGTGAACAAGAGTTTTGGCGACAAGGTGATTCTGAAAGGTTTTGACTATACATTTAAGCGCGGCGATCGCATCGGGGTGGTGGGCAAGAATGGAGCAGGTAAAACCACCTTCCTGAATATGCTGCAGTGTCTTGAGCCGGCCGACAGTGGTAAAATAAATATCGGAGAGACCATTGTTTTCGGAAACTATTCACAAACCGGCCTCGTGATCAAAGACGATGTGCGTGTAATTGAATATGTAAAAAATATCGCGGAGAATTTTCCACTGGCCGATGGCAGTTCCATGAGTGCCGGTGAATTTCTGAAACTTTTTTTATTTCCGCCCGATAAACAGTTTACTTACATCTCCTCTTTAAGCGGGGGTGAAAAAAGACGATTGTTTTTATTGTCCATTCTTTTTAAGAATCCCAACTTTCTGATACTGGATGAACCAACCAATGACCTGGATCTCCCAACATTGGCTGTACTGGAAAACTTCCTGCTGGATTTTCAGGGCTGCCTGGTGATGGTGTCGCATGACCGTTATTTTATGGACCGCATGGTGGAACATCTTTTCGTATTCGAAGGTGCGGGTGTAATCAAAGACTTCCCCGGAAATTATGGCTTGTACCAACAGTGGTTAAAATCTGAAGCTGCGGAAAAAAACATTGCTTCAAAACCAGCACCGGTTCCACAGATAAAAGAAGCAGCCCCTGCCGTATCCTCAAAACCTAAGATTTCTTACAAAGACAAACAGGAACTGGAAAAGCTGGATAAAGAAATCAGGGAACTTACCAGAGAAAAAACGCAGATCACGGAGAAACTACACGACGCATCCATCAACTTCGATGTGATTCAACAGTTATCGCAAAGATTCACCGTTGTGGAAGAAACATTACAGGCAAAAGAATTCCGCTGGCTCGAATTGAGCGAACTGGTGGAAGGATAACGATCCCGGCACCGACCGCTTTTGATCAGACACTGTATCGGAAATGGACACCTGGTCAAAGCGTGAAATTTAACTCGCTGAATATCATGATCTATTTAAGCTGGCATCGGTTTGGTACCCTGCGTTGTACAGAAAGTCTAAATTTGTACGAATGCTAACCAACCATCTTCGTTCCGCTTACCGGAACCTCAAAAGGCATAAGATATATGCGTTTATCAATATATTCGGACTGGCTGTTAGTCTCGCAGCCTGCTGGCTGATCGTTCTTTATATAAAAGATGAATGGAGTTATGACCGGTTTAATTCAAATGCTGATCGCATTGTCCGGGTTGTGCAGCATGAATCCTGGGATGGTGGCAATATGAATATTGCGGTTACTTCAGCGCCCTTTGCGCCTGCACTCAAACAACAATTTCCCCAGATAGAGGATGCCGTGCGCATTGATGCGGAGGGCGGGGATGTGATTGCCCATGGAAATGGAACACTTAAGATAAAAGATATTATTTCCGCCGATCCCTCTCTGTTCAATATTTTCAGTTATGAATTTATGGAAGGAACGGCAGCTACCGCATTAACAGATCCACAATCCATTGTTTTAACGGAGAGTCTGGCGAACACGCTATTTGGATCGCAGGATTCTTATGTGAATCAAATGGTGGTTTATCCAGGTGGTACGCCATCCCGGGTAACAGCTGTTATACGGGACATCCCGCAGAATAGTCATTTGCGTTTTTCTGCTGTTAGGCCGCTGCCCGCCGGTTTCGGTGGCAACTGGCAAAACTCTTTTCTATATACGTATCTGCTTCTTAAAACGCCGGAGTCACTGGCAGCACTTCGAAAACAAATGCCTGCCTTTGTTTCTTCCAATATTCAAAAAGAAATGCATGTTGATCAATACAGGCTGGAACTGCAACCCCTCACGACCATTCATTTGCAATCTAATCTCGATTACGAACTCAGTCCCAACAGCAGTTTAAGCAGGATCTATATTTTCAGCGCCATCGCCCTGCTGATTCTCTTCATCGCGATTATTAATTATGTAAATCTGGCTACGGCAAGGGCTTCTTCCAGGATAAAAGAGATCGGTGTGCGCAAAACGCTGGGATCGGGAAAAGCACAACTGGCTGCTCTTTTTATTACGGAAGCTGCCCTGGTTACTCTGTTATCGGGTTTAGTCGCTCTGGTGCTGGTTCGTTTTTCGATGCCGATGTTTAACGAGCTGTCAGGAAAAAATCTTTCACTCTGGCGGTTCGGAATATGGCCCAGCCTCACCTTCATTGTTTTGTTTTCCATTCTGGTGGGGATGATCAGCGGGATTTATCCTTCCGTACTCCTTTCCCGTTTTCAAACCATACCCGCATTGAAAGGCAATGCCGGAAAAATGGGAGCCACTGTATTCTTCAGAAAGAGCTTGCTTGTACTACAATTTGTTATTACCGTTTTTATGATCTCTGCTTCTTTTGTGATCTACCAGCAAATGAATTATGTGAATCACGCGGACCTGGGTTTTAATAAGGAACAGGTAGTTACATTTCATATTGACAATAAGAGCCTTCGTTCACAGATTGCCGTTATCAAAACCAAACTGCTGCAGAGTCCGCTTATTCAAAATGTGGCGGTTGCCGGCAATCCAATCGGAAACAACGACCTTGGAAAGAGGGGCTATTATTACGAAAACAATCAGCAGGCCATCTCGCAACAGACGAAATCTGTGCAGGAACTTATTGTGGATGCAGACTATCTGCCGGCTATGCAAATTCAATTGAAAGAAGGAAGAAATTTTTCAGATAAAATTCCTGGAGACCAGACCGATGCAGTACTCGTCAACGAAACGCTGGCGAAAGAACTGGGGTGGACCAGCGCACTGGGAAAAAAAGTTATTTCCAGTAACAGGGATGGGCAACCGAAAACCGTAGTGGGTGTAATCAAAGACTTCCATACTTATTCCTTTCAGCACAAGGTGGAGCCCCTGATACTCATCCTTCCGCCCAATGCAAAAGAACAGGATAATCTGTACGTACGGCTGGCCAAAGGGAAAACGAACGAGGCGCTGGGTTATCTGACTCAGACATACAAAGAATTTGATCCTGGTAATTCTGCGGAGTATCATTTCCTGGATCAGAATTTCGCCCATCAGTATGAAGCAGAACAAAAGCAGGGAAATCTTTCCCTCCTGTTTACGATACTGGCGGTGATACTATCATTGATCGGATTGTTTGGTCTGGTTAGTTTTACTGCGCAGCAAATGACCAAAGAAATCGGAATACGAAAAGTACTGGGCGCTTCGTTAATTAATATCGTTCATCTTTTATCAGGTAGTTATCTGAAACTGATCGCCATTGCGGCAGCGATTGCGCTGCCTGTTTCCTGGTTTGTAATGAACCGCTGGCTATCTGATTTTGCTTATCGAATTCCACTTCAGATCGGCGTGTTCCTGGCGGCCGGGTCTCTGGCTGCAGCGCTTGCCCTGATTACAATCGGTGCGCAGGGACTGAAAGCAGGTATGGTGAATCCAATCCGGAGTTTACGCTCAGAATGAGTGTGGAAGTCTGAAAGTATGGAAGTCTGAAAGTTGAAGGCAATGAAAAAAACTATTAATTTCACTTCCAGACTTTCAGACTTTTAGACTTCCACACTAAAACCCTAACGACTATGCCTGTAAACGACCCTGCTCCCGGCCTGGCTAATCCGGCACCTCTTGGTTTATTCGGATTCGGAATGACTACCATACTATTAAATTTGCACAACGCTGGTTTTTACGAAATGAACTCCATGATTTTAGCCATGGGGCTTTTTTATGGGGGGCTGGCCCAGGTGATTGCAGGTATCCTCGAATATAAAAAGAACAATACGTTCGGCATGACGGCATTCATTTCCTATGGATTTTTCTGGATGTCACTGGTCGCGCTCATATTGATGGGTAAGTGGGGCTGGATTGCTGCCACTTCAGGAAGTGCACTGGTTGCCTACCTGGTGATGTGGGGTATTTTCACCGGTTTGCTGTTTATCGGCACTTTGAAAATTAATAAGGCACTGCAGCTCGTTTTTGGTTCGCTCACGATATTATTTTTTCTGCTGGCCATCGGTGATGCCACCAAGCTGGAATCCATCACACACCTGGCCGGTTATGAAGGCATTCTTTGTGGCGGACTGGCCATTTACACCGGCATCGCCAACCTGCTCAATGAGGTTTATGGCAATGTGCTGTTGCCGATCGGACCGGTAAAAAAATAATCCTCAACACCCAACGCCCAACGCCCAACGCTTATCGTAACTCGGGAATGATTTCGTAGTTTTATGCATGACCAATACGCAGGTTCAGGGGAGGATTCCCAAAAGACTGGTGATCATAGGCGGAGGTTTTGGTGGTGTCAATCTCGCACTCAAACTGAAAAATGATCCTGATTTTCACATCACCCTGGTCGATAAGAACAATTACAATTTTTTCCCGCCACTGATCTACCAGGTCGCCACTGGTTTCCTGGAAAATTCAAACATCAGTTATCCGTTCAGGAAATTATTCCGTGATTATTCCAACATACATTTTCGATTGGGTGAATTGGAGAAAGTAAATCCGGCAGCCCACACGATACAGTTAAACAACGGTGAAATTGATTACGATATCCTCGTATTTTCAACCGGCGCCAAATCGAATTATTTTGGAATGGAAAATATCAGCCGCAATGCCATTCCGATGAAGAATGTGGACGATGCACTCAACATGCGGAACACCCTGTTGCAAAGACTGGAACTCGCGACCATCACACCCGATCCGGCGGAAAGAAAAAAACTGCTCACCATTGTCGTTGCAGGCGGCGGACCGACCGGCGTTGAGGTCTCCGGTATGCTGGCAGATCTTCGGCGACATAGTTTTCCAAAAGACTATCCGGAGCTCATAGGAACTGGTGCAAATATTTACCTGGTAGACGGCGGCGAACATCTCCTGGCTCCGATGAGTGCGGCATCTCAAAAAGATACATTTGACGCACTGAACAAAATGGGCGTGATCATCAAATTAAAAACACAGGTAAAAGATTTTGTAAACGACCGGGTGGAATTGTCAACCGGTGAAGTGATCGAAACAAGAAACCTGATCTGGACGGCCGGCGTAACGGCCATGGCTTTCGAAGGTATGCCCGCAGCCAGTTACGGCAGAGCAAAACGACTGATCTGCGATCCCTTTAATAAAGTAACCGGCGTAGAAGATATATTTGCCATTGGAGATACTGCTATGCAGACCCATGAGGCGGAATATCCCAATGGACATCCGCAGCTGGCACAGGTTTCCATTCAGCAGGGAAAAGCATTGGGTGCCAATTTAAAAGATATGGGAGAAGGTAAACCCATGAAGCCTTTTCATTATAAAGATCTGGGCACCATGGCCATCATCGGTCGCAATAAAGCAGTTTGTGACCTTCCGCACAATATTCACTTTAAGGGTTTTATCGCCTGGTTCATGTGGTTATTTGTACATCTGATTTCACTGATTAATTACAGAAACCGCCTGAAGACGTTGTATAACTGGACGGTCGCTTATCTCAATAAAGATCAGTCGCTGCGATTCATCGTCAGACCCAAACATCCGGATGAAAAGCCCTGATTCATATCAATTCTGCATTCCATGACCAAACAGAATTTCAGAAATCATATTCGTTATTATCCTGCCCATCATTTTATTTTTTATCCGCTGTTGCTGATTGCGCTGGGTTTTTCTGTTTCAGCCTATCGTCATCATCCCGAACAAAATAATATCTGGACGGCCATCATCGTGATTTTTATTTTTATCGGATGGAGTTCTTTCATGATGCGTCAACACTATGCATTGGGTAATCAGAATCGCATCGTCCGGCTGGAATTGCGGTTCCGGTATTTTGTACTCACCGGTAAAAGACTGGAATTGCTGGAGCCTTCGCTTTCTTTCGCGCAACTGGCTGCCCTGCGTTTCGCATCGGATGAAGAACTGTCTGCCCTGGTAGACCGCACGATAAAAGAAAAACTGAGTGCCATTGAAATAAAAAAATCCATTGTACATTGGCTTCCCGATCATATGCGGGTATAAACACCCTGGCACAATATTTTATCGATTTCAGATTCTGTTTCACTTCCCGCTAAACCATTTTTATTATGGCCTTTCTCACAAAACATTTGTTTGTCCGCAAATCTTCCATTCCTTCCGGTGGCAATGGCTTGTTCACTAAAAAATTAATTCGAAAAGGAACCCGGATTGTTGAGTACAAAGGGAAGATTACCAGCTGGAAAGAAGTGGACCACCGCGATGGAACAAACGGGTATATATATTTTATCAATAGAAAACATGTACTGGATGCCTATACCTATAAAAAGGCTCTGGCCCGTTATGCCAATGATGCGCGGGGGATGGGTCGCAGGAAAGGACTAAAAAACAATGCAGCCTACGAGACCGTGGGTTTAAAGGTTTATATAGATGCCGTGCAGGACATTCCGGCCGGATCTGAAATTCTGGTTGCTTACGGCAAGGAATACTGGGACGCAATCAGACACAATAAGAAGATTGCAGGAAAAACATAAAACCGGGCGTTCAATTCAGAGCATCCAACCTTAAATAATGTTAATTCCTAATTTCAGGCAGCTTTTTTAACCACTTTATTCTTTAAATCATTTGAAAAATATTTTGATTTCATAAAATTATTTTTACTTTTATGACAGGCGATTTGCCTGCTATTCCCCGCACTTTCCTTTCAAGCATTATTCGGCTAATGTTTTAACGGTCTGCGATCTGTATCCATACCTATGAATTGAATTACATATGTATTAAACAGATCAAACGATGCAGTTAACGCGCAAGACCTCTGGCCTGGATGAAAAATTAGACGGTTTACTTTCCCTATTAATGCAGGAATTTGAAGATCAGCCCGCCATTCCCATGGCCCGTTTTTATGACCGATATGGTGAATTTTTCGGAGAAGACCTGCACAGCCTGCAGGAAATCCTCTTTGAAGACGGACTCGTGCGTTGTTTTGTTGGAAGGGATGGACTGGAACTGGAGATTACCCATAAAGGTATTGGATTTATGGCCAAGGGTGGATATTCCAGTGAAATCCGGGAAGAAATGATCAGTCACGAAGATGCCGTACGCTCCAAACAAAAGATCCGGTTCTGGAATTCTGTGGTCACTACTTTTTTCGTCATTGCCATAGCCATTTGTTTTTACCTTCGCCACAGACCCGAATGAGGTGATCTTCACGCTCATCATTTTTATCAATTAATTTTCATTCTGATTTCTGCATCCAGAAACTGAAACTGTACATTTGGGTATGAAAAGAATTCTTACGTTTTTAGTAATCGTATTATTCGCCCATGCTGCTCAGGCGCAGGGCACAGCTGTTCCTTACAACTGGACTTATTCTGCTAAAAAAGTATCCGACAACGTTTATGAACTGCATTTTCATGTGGACATCAATAGTCCCTGGCATACATACTCGCAGTTTACGCCAGACGGCGGCCCTGTTCCGACAAAATTCATTTTTGCAAAAAATCCGCTGTATACCCTCGATGGCGCCGTGAAAGAAAATGGCAACCTCGTTCAGAAACATGAAGCAGTATTTGGAGTGGACGTGAAGTATTTCAACAGCAAGGTGGATTTCGTACAATTGGTGAAATTAAAGACCAAAGCAAAAACAAACTTCTCCGGTTCCGTTGAATTTATGGTTTGTAACGATCAGCAGTGCTTACCACCCGCCACGCAGAAATTTTCCATTGCATTGAACTGATATGAGTAAAATCCTTGTAATCGGAGCCTCCGGGCAAATCGGAACGGAGCTGACACTGGCGCTCAGGCAACAGTTCGGAGGGGAGATGGTGATTGCTGCAGATTTGAAAAGAGAAGCGGATTTGCTGAAAGGAACGGGTCCTTTTCTTCCACTGGATATTATGGACAAGGAGATTCTTCGCGTACAGGTACGCCGGCATGAAGTAAAAACGATTTATTTACTGGTTGCGATGTTATCTGCAGCAGGAGAAAAAAATCCCATGCTGGCCTGGCATCTCAATATGCAAAGCCTTATCAACACACTGGAAGTAGCGCGGGAAGAAGGCGTAGAAAAAGTTTTCTGGCCAAGCAGCATTGCCGTGTTCGGAATGGATGCACCAAAGGAAAATTGTCCGCAGGAAGCGTATGCTGCCCCATCTACTGTATATGGAATCAGTAAACTTTCCGGTGAGCAGTGGTGCCACTATTATTTTCACCGATATGGCGTGGACGTGCGCAGCCTTCGCTATCCCGGCCTGATCAGTTATAAAACTTTGCCTGGTGGAGGTACCACCGACTATGCCATTGAAATTTTTCATTCCGCCATCCGGGGAGAAACATATACCTGTTTCTTAAGGGATGACAAGCGCCTGCCCATGATGTATATGGACGATGCTGTTCGGGCAACCATCGAACTGATGGAGGCACCTTCTGCCGGAATCTCCGTTCGGACGGCATATAATCTGGCTGGCATCAGTTTTACGCCCGCAGAAATTGCCAGGGAAATAAAGAAACTGATCCCCGGTTTTCAAATTGAATATGAACCCGATTTCAGACAGGCCATTGCAGACTCCTGGCCCGAATCGATTGACGACCAGGTGGCCCGAAAGGACTGGGGATGGAAGCCGGCTTTCGATCTGAAAGACATGACCAGGGAGATGATACATTTTATCAGTCCGGGACTGGCGGTGTCTACTAGGAGGTAGCGCTGGGCGTTGTCTGAGGGAAAAGAGATCGTTTTGCCATCGGATTCAATCAAAAAAACAATTACTTTTGCAGCCCCCGTCGAGGTAGCTCAGCTGGTTAGAGCATCGGATTCATAACCCGAAGGTCGGCAGTTCAAGTCTGCTCCTCGATACTGGTGAGGGGTTCCTTAATGGAACCCCTTCTTTTTTAGGGTATTATGGGTCTGATATGACTCAGATTTCAGCGATACAGATTCGTTGATACCACTGCATCTCCCAGGAAATTCACTGCCTTCTATAACAGGATTTAGAAACAAATTATTCAGCAAAAAGATTATTGAAATCGAAATATGAAAAATGCCCGATATTCAGACAAAAATATCTCCAGTCGGGTTGAAAGTGATTCAGGTCTGCAATCGTTCATTATGCGATCAAGCATGTAACCATTTGTAGTGCGCCACATTATGATGAGAAAAATAAAAATCGCCTTCCTTCATTTCGCCAAACCCAAAGGCTTTCTCACACTCATCATTGTATTTTATCTGTTTAACGGCATATCCTACATACGCATGCAGTCTGTCACTTTTGATGAAGGTTCGTTTCTTCATTATGCAAATAAGGTACTTCACAAGCACCCGGATCGGACTGATCCTATGTCGCAAAATAGCAAGATGCCCATCGTGATGCTCAACCTAATTCCCCGGATAATTGAGCAGGTAATTCACCCTCAACTTCATAAAAGTGACGACGGGGTCTCGGATATTTTGATGGGACGATATGTGACATTATTTTTTTCAATATTTATCATACTCATTGTTTACGATTGGACAAGTAAATTATATGGAATCCATGCAGCATTATTTGCTGCCTTCCTTACAAGTGTTTGCCCAAATCTACTTTCCAATGCCGGTTTTGTTACTACAGACAGTTATTCCGCTTTATTTCTTTTGCTTTCGATGTATGCAACGTGGCTGTTTATTCGCAATTCCTCATTGAAACGATTTTGTATTTTATCATTTCTTCTGGCAACTTCCCAATTGGCAAAGCAATCATTGGCGTTTTTATATGTAATTGTACCGTTGTATATACTGACATATATTTTGGTTCAGCAGAAAAGGCCACACTGGAAAAAGATTGCTGTTTATTCCGTTTCTTTTTTAGGAATCAACTGGTTAATAATCAATGCTGGTTTTTTATTTGTAAACACAAATGTTCAATTAAAAAATTTCACTTTTATAAGTGATGCATTTCAACATTTGCAACATATTTTACCCGGAAGTTTATACATACCATTCCCAAAAGCCTTCATTACAGGATTGGATATTGCAAAACATTTTGATCAGTTGGGCGGAGGTGATTGGAATATTTGTGGTAACGGAAATGTAACCATATTGGGGAGGTCAGCGACGTTTGCAGGCATTTGGTATTATTATATAGTCTCATTGTTTTTTAAAACGCCGATAGCAATAATGTTTTTCATCGCAGGAGGAATCTGGATTATTGTTCGTTACCGCTCGGCCAAAGAGTTTTTTGCAAATGAATTTGTTCTGATTTTGCCGGTTGTTTTTTATTTGTTTTACATGAGTTTTTTTTATAAGTGTCAGGTAGGAATTCGACAGATTATTTTTATTTATCCATTGTGTTATATTTTCTGTGGAAACATAATTCCTCACATTCACACACTTAAAAGACAGATGGTTCTTATATGTTTATCATTGTATTTAGTGGTCAGCGTGTTCATATATTGGAGTAACTACTATCCATACACAAATGAATTTATCTGGGATAAGAAAATGGCCTATACATTCGTTGGAGCATCCAATCTTGAGTTTCGTCAGGGCGAAATTTTTTTGTCCCGGTACTTACTGACCCATCCGGATGTTAAAACACCCACATCAAAACCCGATACCGGCACTTTCTTTATCAACACAAATGATTTTCTTGACGTCTGGAATTTTCATCGCTTTGACTGGCTACATAAATTTAGGCCCACTGACCAGGTTGCTTATAATTGGTTGCTTATCACAGTTTCGCCGGGTGATCTCAAAGACCTGCAAAATGAGCAAAAATGATTTTTACTTTATATTCGTCAGAATTTCCGCCACCTCGCCCAAATACTGGCTATCAGAAGTGTTTTTTCCATTTGCTGAGAGAAAACCAAGATACACATGCATTATCTTATTAATGAACTTAGGTGCCTGAAGACTGGCTGTCGTTGCAGCTCTGGAAGCAAGACTCAAATGGCAAGTCCAATCGTTTAATTCTTCGTTGAAAACCGCCACAAATAGCTGATCTGTATCGCGAGCTAATCCGCTGCCACTGTTGTCGGTCCAGGTGACTGTCAATTCCCCAGCGACAAATGATTTTACAAATGGCATCTGGGCGCCAGGTAAATCACCTCTTCCCACCTTCACCATTTTGTAATCAATCTGTGGTTCGGTATGGATGCCGGCGATGGCATTTTTTACATTATAGGAATAAGCTTTATTAAATCCTGTTACCCGAATGGATTCTGTCTCAAAAGTTTGGTTTGTAAAGGAAACCAGTGGTTTCAGAAATTTGGTCATCAGGGCAAACTTCGCATGCTGTTGTAATTGCTTGTCGGAAAGCGGACCGGTCCGCTTTTTTGGGTTGGCGCGCATGACGGGAATCCCATTCCAGAGATAACCATTTACAGTTCCGACTTTTCCTGAAAACGCTCCATTAATACCGGCATACATTTTTGCCATTTTGTTTAATTTTCAATTAGGATATTGGTTTAAATGGAGGATTCCAAACTGTCTTCCTCCTGTCACTAAACGTTTTTATTATTAGGTTATTGTCAGGTCAGGTAAAGGTTAGGGAGTGTTTATGGGTCTTCACCCCCCAGGGTACCCCCACAACGTGGCCAGAAAGTCTCCAAAACCTCCTCATTCAATAAGGTTGCGATAAGATTAAAACAACCGCGCATAATTGCCTAAAAAGAAAGTCCCCTGTGGAAACAGGGGACGTCTAACGATTGCTTGCTATATAAAAAAATTAATAATGTGTCGAATGGCTTCGATTCGCACAAACATAAATAACAAATCACAAAAAACTAGTATTTATTGTGGAATTTCGACGAAAAAAATTAGATATATATTTTTTTAATGTGTACTTAGTTCGATTTTGTTTTTTGATGGGATTCTGTCGGGATATTCAATCAAAGCCGCCTGTAAAACATCCATGGCAACTTCGATCGCATCGCAATGTAGGACGTAAGCGAGTCTGACTTCATTCAAACCCGATTCCGGGGTACTATAGAATCCGGAAGCAGGAGCCAGCATAACAGTACTTCCCTGGTAGGAAAAGCTCTCGAGCAGCCACTGACAGAATACGTCGGCATCGGTTACGGGCAGGCTGGCCATCGCATAAAATGCGCCACCCGGATTGGGGCAGAAAACCCCGGACATTTCATTGAGCCGCCTGACCAGCAGATCCCGTCGTTTGCGATATTCTTCCCGCGTGGTATTAAAATAATCTTCTGGCAAATCGACGGCCGCTTCTCCCAATATCTGCGAGAAGGAAGGCGGGCTGAGTCTGGCCTGTGCAAATTTCATCACGGTATCATGCACTGCCTGATTTCGGGTAACTAAGGCACCTATGCGGCCTCCACAGGCGCTGTATCGTTTTGAAATGGTGTCCAGGAGAATCACGTTTTCATCCATTCCTTCCAGTTGCATCGCACTAAAATGGGTTCCTTCATAACAAAATTCACGGTAGGCCTCGTCGCTGAATAAATAGAGATTGTATTTCTTAGCCAGTTGCCGAAGCGTATCCCATTCCGCGCGGCTGTATAAATAACCTGTTGGATTATTCGGATTACAGATCATGATGGCCCTGGTCTTTTTGGTGATTGCTTTTTCGAAGTCTTCGGGAGAAGGCAGGGCAAATCCGGAATCGATATATGAGGTAACAGGAACAACCTGGACGCCGGCTTCCACGGCAAAGCCGTTATAGTTGGCATAAAAAGGTTCAGGAATGATAACCTCATCGCCGGCATCCATACAACCGAGAAAGGCAAATAAGATGGCTTCTGATCCACCCGTGGTGATGATGATCTGATGATAATTGATATCGATCCCTTTGCTGCTGTAATATTTCACGAGTTTGCGGCGATAGCTTTCATTTCCGCCGCTGTGGCTGTATTCCAAAACCTTAAAAGGAAAATTACGTACCGCATCCAATGCGGATTTGGGCGTTTCTATATCCGGCTGACCGATGTTCAGATGGAAAACGCGGGTACCTCTTTTCTTTGCAGCTTCAGCAAACGGAACCAGTTTACGAATGGGCGAAGCGGGCATGATCTGACCGCGTTTGGAAATATCGGGCATGTATTTTCTTTATCTCATAAAGATAAAATAAAAGCAGGACCCATATTTTCATAATGTGGTAAATGTGTAATTGTGCGGATGTGATAATGTGGAAGTTGAATGCGGAAATGATAATGTATCTAGTTGTTACCGGGATCGCGGTTTCGCGCATTCATGGCTATTTCGGGAAGAGGTTTTAGGCGTTAAGCGTTAAGCGTTAGGCGTTAAGCGTTAGGCGTTAAGCGTTAAGCTTTCTTTGAGCCCTGGGCGTTAAAAAAGCTGTTGGGCGTTGCTGAAAACCCGTTTCCGGAACTCCCTTTCTCCACGAAGTGAAAATAGGGAAAGAAACTATGGTGGATTTCCAGCAAACGGCCAACAGCCGGTACGAACTTAAATATTATTATGACTTGGGTGCCTCAGCCGGAACCACTTCTCCTGTAATACGAAGCTGGACCGGGGCATCTATACCCGCTACTTTTACTGTAATGGTTTTATTAAAAGGACCCGGATTCGCTGCATTGAAACCTGCGTTGATTTTGCTTTCCTTTCCCTTTGGAACGGCACCTTCGGGTTTAACCGGTGTGGTACAACCACAGGAAGCAATGGCAGATTCGATCACGATCGGACCGCTACTGATATTTGTAAAATTAAAATCGTGATTCACGGGAACGTTCTGCTTGATTTTACCGAAATCAAAACTCATTTCAGAAAACTTCACCACATCGGCCGCTGTTTTCTGTGCCGCAGCAGGCGTTGCATTTGTCTGTGCAAATAAAGAGAAAGACAAAATAAAAGCACTGAAAAACAATACTGCTTTTTTCATTTTACTGGTTTGTTTGTTTTAAAAATTGAACAGATGCGTTTTCAGGGGCTGCGGTAGCCGGTAGTTTATATACCTCACCGGAGATGATTAACGCTTTCGTTTGTCCATTGTTGTAGAAAATCGTAACAGTTTTGTTAAAATGGCCTTCAGAATAGGCATTGTATCCAACCTTTATCGGAACCGTTGCACCGGGTGCTATCGGTTCACGGCTCCATTCAGGTGTGGTGCAACCGCAGGAGGCCTGAACGTTTTCGAGCAACAATGGCTGGCTGCCTGTATTGGTGATTTCAAAAACATGAATAACGGGACGTCCCTGGGGAATTTTTCCAAATGAATAACCCGTTTCTTTCAGAACGAGAACTTCCGGCTTTGAAACGGCCGCCGGGAAGGGAGTGGTTACGGCATTTGTCTGCGCCCGGATGGCGATGGCCATCATCAGACTATAAATTGTCAATAAAAAAGCCTTTTTCATAGATTATTCAGAAATCTTCATAAAATTACATAGTAAACGTCACCTTTGCCAATTAATTTTAACCCTTTACAATAACGTATTCCCAGGCCATCCACCCTTTAAACGGATGATATATGGAAAATCTTATGACCAGTGATCAGCAGGCCCTGGAAAACATTTCTTTCGACCTTTTCCGCAAGGAAGTACTGAAAGATTATCAGCTGGTTTGTGAAAGCAGGGAAGCCAGTCTGCTGGGCAGAAAAGAAGTGCTGACCGGAAAAGCAAAATTCGGCATATTTGGAGACGGCAAGGAAGTGCCTCAGGTGGCCATCGCCAAGTTTTTCAGGCCCGGCGATTTCTATGCAGGTTATTACCGCGACCAGACCCTGGGTTTTGCGCTGGGCACTTCTACGATAGAACAGTTTTTCTCCCAGTTATATGCTGATCCGGATGTAGAGCACGACCCACACAGTGCCGGCCGGAATATGAATGCCCATTTTTCTTCCCGTCTGATTGGGGAAGATGGAGAGTTCCTCGATCTCATACATATGAAAAACTTCACTGCCGGTCTCGCGCCGACAGCCGCCCATATTCCCCGTTCCCTGGGTTTGGCTTATGCCTCCAAGGCATTTCGTCAGATAAAAGAACTGGGGGACCTGAAGAATCTTTCGGTCAACGGGAATGAAATCTGTTTCTGCACGATTGGTGATGCATCCACCAGCGAAGGACATTTCTGGGAGATCGTGAACGCCGCCGGCGTTCTGCAAATACCCCTGGCCATTTTTGTCTGGGATGATGGATATGGCATTTCTGTTCCTGTAAAATATCAAACCACCAAGGGATCCATTTCCGAAGTACTCAAAGGTTTTCAGAAAGAAGAAGGAACCAACGGGATCGACATCTATAAAGTGAAGGCGTGGGATTATGCGGGCATGTGCGAAACCTTTGAAGCGGCCCTGCAAAAAATCCGGACAACCCATACGCCGGCCATTTTTCATGTGGAAGAGCTCACGCAGCCGCAGGGTCATTCTACTTCGGGTAGTCATGAGCGTTATAAAAGCCCCGAAAGGCTGGAATGGGAACGTGCCTGGGATGCGATGAAAAAAATGAGGGAGTGGATCATAGAAAATGCCCTGGGCAGTGCGGAAGAGCTGGATGAAATTCAAAACAAGGCAAAAGACAAGGTGCGTATCAGTAAGAACGGTGCATGGGAAAAATGCATGGAACCCATTCTCGAGCAGGTGGGGAAATCTGTTTCGATTTTGATGGAACTGGCTGCGGCTTTACCTGAAAAAAAAGAAAAACTGGATGCCATCAACCGGCAGCTTGCCTCATTGCGTGAACCCAACCGCCGGGATATTATGCATAGCCTGCACCAGGCTTTATTAGTGACGCCCAATCAGCCAGCCGCCGCTTCTTTACAAGCTTATTATCAGGAACTAAGTCGTGAGAACACCCGACTTTATAATACCCATTTATATCACGAAGGCCGCAGGAGAATAGAAAATATTGAGTCCGTTCCGGTTCGCTATGGCGAAGAATCCGGCATACTGAATAGTTACGAAATCCTGAATAAATATTTCGATGAATTGTTTCAACACAATCCCAAAGTGCTGGCCTTTGGTGAAGACCTCGGTCAGATCGGCGATGTGAATCAGGGTTTCGCCGGATTGCAATTGAAATACGGCAAGGGAAGAATCTCCGATTCCGGTATTCGCGAGATTGCAATCATCGGTCAGGGCATTGGTCTGGCGATGCGCGGTCTCCGGCCGATTGCTGAAATCCAATACCTGGATTACATGCTTTATGCCATTCAGACCCTGAGTGACGACCTGGCCAGTCTGCAATATCGAACAGCCGGTCAACAGGCTGCGCCACTGATTGTACGAACAAGGGGTCACCGGCTGGAAGGGATCTGGCACAGTGGTTCGCCATTGGGAATGATCATCAATGCGGTTCGCGGTATGCATGTTTGTGTGCCAAGAAACATGGTGCAGGCAGTGGGCATGTATAACGCATTGCTGGAAGGAATGGATCCCGCTATTGTAATAGAATGTCTCAATGGTTATCGCCTGAAGGAAAAATTGCCATCCAACCTTTTGCAGTATCGCGTGGCATTGGGCATACCGGAAATTATCAGAGAAGGAGCGGACGTTACCATCGTTTCCTATGGTTCCACTTTGCGCATTATTGCAGAAGCTGCTGAAGTACTCAGTGAGCTGGATGTTGAATGTGAAATCGTAGATGTTCAGACACTGCTGCCTTTTGATATTCACCATCACATTCTCGATTCGCTCAAAAAAACCAACCGTATTATTTTTATTGATGAGGATGTGCCCGGCGGCGCGTCTGCATATATGTTTAATAAAGTAATGGAAGAGCAGGGTGGCTATCGCTGGCTGGATACGGCTCCGAGAACCCTGAGTGCAAAAGCGCATCGTCCGGCTTATGCCAGCGACGGTGATTATTTCAGTAAACCGAATCTGGAAGAGATCGTTGATGCCATTCAGGAGATGATGAGAGAGTAGTGTGGAAGTCTGGAAGTCTGGAAAGTCTGGAAGTCTGGAAGTCTGGGGGATTATTTAAATTTGCAGTCCTAAAATTTTTTAAGAGTCATGGGCAGGATATTCGAAGTGCGTAAAGCCACCATGTTTGCCAGGTGGGATAAGATGGCAAAGCAGTTTACCCGCATCGGGAAAGAAATCGCATTGGCAGTAAAAGCAGGCGGTCCGGATCAGAATACCAATGCAGCGTTGCGCCGCTGTTTTCAGAATGCAAAGGCAGTAAACATGCCCAAGGATCGGGTGGAAGCGGCGATCAAGCGGGCCATGGGTAAGGAGATGGATAATATGGAAGAAGTGCTGTATGAAGGATACGCTCCGCATGGTGTAGCCGTTTTAATAGAAACAGCCACTGATAATACCACCCGCACAGTCGCCAATGTGCGCGCCTGTTTCAATAAGGGGAATGGTAACCTGGGCACCAGCGGCAGTGTGAGCTTTCAGTTTAAAAAAATGGGTGTATTCAAATTAAAACCGGAAGGTTTGAATATGGATGACCTTGAACTGGAGCTCATTGATCATGGTCTGGATGAACTCGGTGAAGGCACCGGCGAAAACGGAGAGCCCCTGATTGTTTTACATGTGGCCTTTAATGATTTCGGCAATATGCAGAAAGAGCTGGAATCAAAAAACCTTACACCTGTTAGTGCAGAAGTGGAATGGATTCCTACTACAACAGTTTCACTTTCTGAAGAAGATGCACAGGAAGTTTTAAAACTGGTCGACAAACTCGAACAGGATGATGATGTGCAGAAGGTTTTTCACAACCTCATTTAAGCATAAAGCCTAAAGCCCAAAGCCTAAAGCCTAAAACCAAGAAAGGCCTAAAGCCCAAAGCCTAAAACTGTTTCTGTTTTCCGGAAAAATTATTGCTCAATAATACAAAACAAAAAAGTCCCAAAATATTTTGGGACTTTTTTACTGGTTGATTTTAAAAAACTTCTTGCGATTTTTCAGGAGTAGTTTTAGGCTTTGGGCTTTAAGCTTTAGGCTTGTTTAGGCTTTTGGCTTTAAGCTTTAGGCTTGTTTCGGCTTTGGGCTTTAAGCTTTAGGCATGTTTAGGCTTTGGGCTTTAAGCTTTAGGCCTGTTTCGGCTTTGGGCTTAAATTGATTTTCTCGCCACCCTCAGGCTGAAAACAATCAGGTGGGCAACTGCAAAAATGAGTGAGAAGTAATATATTCCCAGATCCTGACCTTCTGTTTGATGATGATGTGCAAATGCAACAAGCGCTAACAGTACAGCCAGCGCAAGACCACCCCATCCGCCAATTTTGTTTGCCTGTGCCGGTGTATCTTTTAATCCGGAAGACAGTACACTGTGCCGGATTCCATACCATAGATAAACATCAAATCCGATCAGCATCCATACGATCAAACGAATCCATGTATCCAGCGGAAGAAAAACCATCATAAACAGACAGGTGAAGACGCCCAGAATGGGAACCCACGGTACCAACGGTGTCTTAAATCCACGGGGCGCGTCCGGCATATTCTTTCGCATTACCAACACGCCGATGCATACAAGGATAAATGCGAATAAGGTACCAATGCTCGTCATTTCTCCAACCACCCTGGCCGGAACAAAGGCAGCAAATATGCTCACAAAAATCATGAACAGAAAGTTACTCTTGAACGGCGTTCTGAATTTCGGATGTACATCAGAAAAAATCTTTGGCAGAAGTCCATCTTTACTCATACTAAAAAATACGCGGCTCTGACCCATCAGCATCACCAGGATCACCGAAGTATAACCACCGAGGATCGCGACGATGATGGCGCGGTTTAACCAGGGATAGTCGGCATGCATTACTCCGCTGGCATCTACTTTCCCCATGTGCTCGATGGCCACAGCCACCGGAGCAATCCCATCTTTTCCTTTGAATATGGTATAGCTGGCCACACCGGTCATAACGTGTGCAAACAAAATATACAAGATGGTACAGATGGCCAGGGAACCCAGAATACCGATCGGCATATCTTTTTTCGGATTCTTTGCTTCCTGCGCTGCCGTACTCACTGCATCAAAACCGATATAGGCAAAAAATACAATGGCCGCTGCGCGAATGATTCCACTGAATCCAAATTCACCAAAGGTTCCGGCGTTGGATGGTATATACGGATCGTAGTTTGAATAATTGATGTATCTCCAGCCCAGAATGATAAATATAAATACAACAACCACTTTGATGATCACGATAAAAGCATTCACCCGCGCACTTTCCTGCGTGCCTTTAATCAGCAGCAAGCTTACCAGGATCACAATAAATACAGCGGGCAGGTTGATAATGCCGCCATCCCAGGGTCCTGTGGCCAGAGAGGAGGGCAGGTGAACACCGAATCCTTCCAGAAATTTAACCAGATAGCGACTCCAGCTGATACTTACGGTTGCTGCACCCACGGCATATTCCAGCACCAGATCCCATCCGATAATCCAGGCGATGAATTCTCCCATAGTTGCATAGGAATAGGTGTAGGCACTTCCTGCAACCGGAATCATAGAAGCAAATTCTGCATAGCATAAACCGGCAAAACCACAACCCAAACCGGCAACAATAAATGAAATCGTGATGGCAGGACCTGCATTATTTGCTGCCGCCATACCCGTGATGGAGAATAGCCCGGCTCCGATGATCGCGCCGATACCCAGCCCCACCAATGCCACCGGTCCCAGCGTTCTTTTTAGCGAATGCTCACTTTTATCAGAAGCCTCCGCAAGTAGTCCGGCCAGTGGTTTTTTAATAAATAAGCTCATATGATGATCGGTTATTGATTGTAGAGGTGAATATTAACTTCGTAAAATAAGGAAATATTCCGCAGCCAGATATTCTTTTTCAATTTCACCAAAATCTGCCATTTTGCAGTTCGCGGAATATTGTATTCTTTGCAGGTACAAACAAATACATGAAGAAACCCGGATTGACCGGATGGATCATCATCGCCATGATCGCGGGTATCGTGGTCGGATTGCTGATACATTACACAGCAGGCGCTTACTGGGGTGAACATTTCTCGGATTATATGTCCGTAGCCACAGACATCTTCCTGCGCCTGATCAAAATGATCATCGCACCGCTGGTTTTTTCAACCCTGGTTACGGGGATTGCCAAAATGGGAGATACAAAAGCGGTGGGAAGAATCGGGGCAAAAACACTGGCCTGGTTCCTGGGCGCTTCGTTAATTTCCCTGCTGCTGGGTTTTGTGGTGATGAATCTGGTAAATCTCGGAAGCAATCTGAACCTGCCCATTCCGGATGTTTCTGAAGCCGGCAAAATTGAAAATGGATCTGCGCTCACCTTCAAGACTTTTGTGACCCATGTGTTCCCGCGAAGTTTTATAGAGTCGATGGCCAATAATGAAATTTTACAAATCGTGGTGTTCGCGATTTTCTTTGGAATTGCCACAGCAGCCGTCGGAGAAAAAGGAAAAATATTTATCAGGGCACTGGATTCACTGACGGAAATCATTCTTAAAGTAACCGGATACGTGATGCATTTTGCACCGGTGGCGGCATTCGCTGCGGTATCGGCCATTCTTTCACTGAAAGGACCAGAGATATTATATACCTATGGAAAATTCATCGGCGTGTTTTATCTGAGTGTTTTGTTCTTGTGGTGCATACTGATGGGCATCAGTTATCTGTGGATCGGCAAAAAAGTATTTGTGGTAATGGGAAATGTCAAGGATCAGATTTTGCTTGCTTTTACGACGGCCAGTTCGGAAGCTGCTTTTCCCCGCCTGATAGAAGAGCTGGAAAAATCAGGCTGCCCGAAAAGAATCGTCAGTTTTGTTTTGCCTTTGGGATATTCCTTTAACCTCGATGGCAGCATGTTGTATATGGGATTTTCTTCCCTTTTTATAGCACAGGCTTATGGTATGCATTTAAGTCTTGCAACCCAACTCACCATGTTGCTCGTACTCATGCTGACCAGTAAAGGCGTCGCGGGTGTTCCCCGGGCGGCACTGGTTGTAATTGCAGGCACTTTATCCATGTTTCATATTCCGCAACAGGGTTTATTGCTGTTGCTGGGCATTGATCAGATACTCGATATGGCCAGAAGTGCAACGAATGTTGTTGGTAACAGTCTGGCTTCCGCCGTTATATGCAAAATGGAGGGGGTACTTGAATAAGGAAGGTATTTCATTTCATTATTTACTTTTAAATCTTAATTTGGCGGCGGTTATCGGCAATCTATGATCCGAGTTAAAGCAAGAATATGGTTACTCTTCTGACAATTACTTTCAGGGACCTGCTAAACCCGGAATTTTATATCAATAACGGCGGCCTTTGGGTGATGCTGTTTATTGTATTTGCGGAAACCGGGCTGATGGTTGGATTCTTTCTTCCCGGAGACAGTCTGCTGTTTGTAGCCGGTATTTATAGTCAGAAACTCATTGACAAACTCATCCCGGGCGGAACCGGCAGCGATTTTCTGAATCTCATCATACTCTGGATTTTGGTTTCTTTTTGCGGCATCCTGGGAAACATGGTCGGTTACTGGTTCGGTAAAAAAAGTGGTAATTATCTTTTCCAGCGAAAGGATAACTTCTTCTTCAAAAAAAAGCATCTCTATGATGCGAAAACTTTTTACGATAAACACGGGGGCCAGGCCATCGTATTTGCCCGTTTCCTGCCCATCATCCGCACTTTCGCACCCATTGTGGCCGGCATTGTACGAATGGAAAAAAAGAAATTCATTTACTATAATGTAATCGGTTGCGTTGCCTGGGTTTTCCTGATGTTATTTGCTGGCCACTATCTCGATAAATTTTTTATCAATAAATTTAATTTCGATCTGAAGAAACATCTGGAAGTGATCGTGATCGGCATTGTACTGATTACCACATTACCGGTGCTCTATAAAATGTTTTTTGGTAAGAAACCGAGCTCCCATCCGGAAGATATCTAACGAGACCTCAAAATATGCCTGCCAGTGAATAAGCGAACCCCTGGTATTTTTAATCTGGCGGTGGTTGTTGCCGCACTGGGTTATTTTGTAGACATCTACGATCTCCTGCTTTTTACTGTTGTGAAAAAAGAATCCATGCTGCAGGTGGGATCCACTGAATCCAGTATTCTGGCCGACAGCAGTAAGGTGATCAACTGGCAGATGATCGGTCTGTTGCTGGGTGGGATTTTCTGGGGCATGCTGGGAGATAAAAAAGGCCGTCTTTCAGTACTTTTCGGATCGATTGTACTTTATTCTGTAGCCAATTTCTTTACAGCTTATGTTCATACCGTAGACCAATATGCGCTTTGGCGTTTTGCGGCCGGACTGGGTCTGGCCGGCGAGTTGGGGGCAGGTATTACCCTTGTTAGCGAATTGCTTCCAAAAGAAAAAAGAGGCATCGGCACTTCCCTGGTTGCCGGTGTCGGTATCATGGGCGCCGTGGCGGCTTATTTCACTTATCAGTTTACAAAAGACTGGCGGCTCTGTTATAAAATAGGTGGGGGGCTGGGTATTATCCTGCTGGTGCTGAGAATCAGTGTAGCGGAATCGGGCATGTTCCTGGGACTGAAAAAACAAAGCGTTCAGAAGGGAAATTTTTTCATGTTTTTTACCAACGCACGCCGTTTTCGAAAATACATGATGGCCATCCTGATCGGTCTGCCGACCTGGTTCGTGGTGGGCATTCTGGTGAATCAGAGCGATCGTTTTGCCAAATCCATGTTTGGCAGCACCAGCCTGGATTCCGGCAGATCCATCATGTTTGCTTATGCCGCTATTTCCATTGCAGATTTTATTTCCGGCATACTCTGTCAATGGCTTCAGAGCCGAAAGAAAGGGTTGCTGGTATTTTATATCCTCTGTGTATTGTCGGGCATCTTGTTTTTCAGTTCGCTGAATAATAACAATACTTCCATGTATTTATTCTGTGCAATGCTGGGCTTTTCCACCGGTTTCTGGGCGATATTTGTCACCATGGCGGCGGAACAGTTCGGCACCAACCTGCGGGCTACTGCGGCCACGACGGCGCCCAATATGGTCCGGGGCGCCTTGCCGCTGCTAAACCTGATTTTCCTGAATCTCTTACAGAAAAGCTGGGGATGGACCATGATCCGCAGTGGCATTGCAACGGGCATTCTGGTAATGCTGATCAGTTTTGTGGCTTTATATTTTACCGAGGAAACCTATCATAAGGATATGGATTATGTTGAACTATAGTACGGTGGTGGTCTGAGCTAGCTGAATCCCTATCTTCGCGCCTAATTTTCCTGCAAACGCTTATCTGATGAAAGTTCTGATTATTCGCTTTTCCTCCATTGGGGATATTGTTCTCACCACACCTGTTATCCGGTGTCTGAAGAAGCAGATTCCCGGTGCTGAGATTCACTATCTCACGAAATCGAATTACCTGCAGATTCTTTCTTCCAATCCTTATATTGATAAAATACATTACCTGGAACAAAGCCTGCAGGCTGTGATTACGGAGTTAAAAAGGGAAAACTTCGATTACATCATTGACCTGCATAATAACCTTCGTTCACTGAAAGTAAAAGATGCTTTAAAAGTCAAGTCTTTTTCTTTCGACAAGCTCAATGTGCGCAAGTGGATTTATACCAACCTGAAATGGAACCTGCTGCCGGATATACATATTGTGGACAGGTATATGAATACCCTCTCTGCTCTGGGTGTAACCAATGATGGGGCCGGGCTGGATTATTTTATTTCCAGGGAAGATATCATCAAGGAAACGGACCTGCCCACGCCTCATCAGCTGGGGTATGTGGGTATCGTAATCGGCGCTGCATTGAATACCAAGAAATATCCATTGCATCATGTAAAAAAAATCTGTGAGTTACTGGATCATCCCATTGTATTACTCGGTGGATTGGAAGATGCAGATGAAGGTGACCGAATTGCTGCATCTGATAAAATCAAAATCTACAATGCCTGCGGTAAATTTGGTCTGAATGAATCTGCTGACCTGGTGAAACGGGCGAAGCTGGTTGTTACCAATGATACAGGTCTCATGCATATAGCATCTGCCTATAACAAACCGGTCATCTCTTTATGGGGAAATACCGTACCTGCATTTGGTATGTATCCTTATTATGGAAGTAAATTTCTTCAGGTTACCGCTGCTGCCAAACAGGAACTTCCCTATGATATCATGGAAGTAAAAAACCTGCGTTGCCGACCCTGCTCAAAAATTGGTTATGACGTCTGTCCCAAGGGTCATTTTAAGTGCATGGAAAAAATCGATCCGGTTGCAGTGGTTGCCAAAATCCGGGAAAGACTGGCAACTATTTAATGTGCTGCCCCGTCCATGTTCCGTTTTTATCAAATACATTATATCCCACCACGGAATCATAACATAAATAAGTTCCGTCCCAAACACCCTTCACATCAAAATGATTGTAAATGCCGGCGGTGGCTTTTACATAAAATCCTGTCCATTCTCCCTGCGCATCAAAACTCAGCATGAGCTGCTGAGTCGCGGTAGAAACGTATCCGATCAGTTCATCTGTTTTATTGAAAATGTAAAGCCCTTTCCAGGAAGGATTCTTGGGATGATATTCATTGTGATACATCGGGTTCAGCGTTTTGTTCACATCCGGGTTCAGTTCGAAATGATTGAGCGGATTGATGGTGCTGTTGAATTCCGGATTCACATCATTGTTGTGCATCGGGTTGATGTTCCAGTTGTATTTCGGATTGATGTTCGAATTCTTTTCCGGATTCAGGGTGCTGTTGTACGAGGGACTCAGATTGATATCCACTTTGGGATCATGTCTGTTTTCCAGGTTCTGGGCGAAGCCGCCGGTTTTTATCAGCAGGATAGAAACCAGGGTGAAGAGTAAGGTTTTTTTCATTTTTTAGTAATTAGGGTTTCGACAGGTACAAATTAAAAATAATTGACAGAAAAGGGGGTTTTTATTTCACGTGAATATGTGTCCACTTGCCGTTTTTATCGAACAGGTTATAGCCGCTCTGATTATCATATGCCAGAAACATTCCAGTCCAAACGCCGAAAAGTGTAAAATAGTTATACATCATCCGGCCTGCTTTCACATAGTATCCGTTCCAGGTTCCGTTGTTATCAAAAGAAAGCATCACATTCTGACTTGCCACCGAAATGTATCCAAACAGCTGGTTGGAATCGTTGAAAAGAAACATTCCTTTCCAGGTTTCGGTTGAAGGCCGCAGACTTTTCATGATCACCGGGTTCAGTACATCGTTTGACTGCGGATTCATCTGCAGGTTGATCATGGGGTTGATGCTTGCGTTCTGTGTCGGGTTCAATGAATTCTCCTTAATGGGATTCATATTATAATTCATCGATGGATTGATGGAAAGATTGCTGTCTGGATTTATCAGCCTGTTCAGAAACGGATTGATGTTCGGATCTTTTTTCGGATCGTGGCCCTTGAAAGCGTAATCTATTTGTGCCTGGTGGGCGGCGCTGTCGGCCTGCGCCTGGTGTGCGGCATTTTCTTTCTGTGCCAGTAATTCGGCTGAATCATTCCGGGCAATGAGCGCGGTACTGTCGTCCTGGGCAAAAAGCACAAAACCATATAAAAGGCAGATCAATAAAATCACAAGTCCCCGCATACGAATAACGTGTTGTAAAGACGTTGGATTCAACGCGACTTTTCGCTGGATACGAGGATATAACTTGGGGGAGAAAGACTAAAGGTAATATAGCGGTTTGATATTGTCAATAGGGTGGCAAACCTTCAGATTGGGGAGAAGATTAATGTGGCGAATGTGCAATTGTAGAAAATTAAAAATGTGGAAGTTGAATTTCTAATAATAATGTGAGCAGGTGGAGTTCGGTCATATACAATCCGGAATATTTTAGACCTAATTGCCGGTTTCGGGGCAATTCGGTCATTTTTTCATATTATCATTCGAAATTCAACTTCCACATTTTTAATTCGCTACAATTACATATCTACCACATTAAGATGAGGCCTTTAATGTGGAAAGAACATCATTCATGCTTCGCACCGCATCGGCACTTTTGGCAAACAGTGCTTTTTCGTCTGCATTCAGCTCGAAAGAATGGATTTTTTCCCAGCCTTTTTTACCGATGGTAACCGGTACGCCCAGACATATATCTTTCTGACCATATTCGCCATCCAGCGAAACACAGCAGGTAAATAGTTTCTTTTCGTCCCTTACTAAACTTTCAACCAACGCGGCACCGGCCGCTCCGGGTGCATACCAGGCAGAAGTACCAATGAGTTTGGTAAGGGTTGCGCCACCGACCATGGTATCGGCCACGATTTGTTTTTGCTTTTCTTCTGAAAGTAAGGTTGTTACGGGAATGCTGTTCCAGGTGGCAAAGCGAATCAATGGTATCATGGTGGTATCCCCATGACCTCCGATAACCAGTGCATTCAGGTCGGCCGGGCTGCATCCAAGATGCTGACTCAGCTGATATTTAAATCGGGAGCTGTCGAGCGTACCACCCATGCCGATGATTCTTTCCTTAGGCAGTCCGGATTCCTTTAAAGTAAGATAGGTCATGGTATCCATCGGATTGCTGATGATAATCAGGATCGTGTCCGGTGAATATTTCAGGATATTATCTGTAACCGTTTTTACAATACCCGCGTTGGTTCCGATCAGGTCTTCGCGTGTCATTCCCGGTTTGCGCGGAAGGCCCGAAGTAATTACCACCACATCGCTTCCGGCTGTTTTGGAGTAGTCGTTCGTGCTGCCTGTTACCCGGGTATCAAAACCAAGTAGTGTGGCGGACTGCATGATATCCTGTGCCTTTC
>Ga0206961_1056_pt1 | contig 30841 bp, 29 predicted proteins | sample Alteio_BWOrgHeat_30_FD_153238 | JGI IMG/M metagenome (GOLD analysis project Ga0206961, IMG submission 153238) | Enriched cells from forest soil in Barre Woods Harvard Forest LTER site, Petersham, Massachusetts, United States -... | ecosystem: Environmental > Terrestrial > Soil > Temperate forest >...
TCAATTCTTTTCCATTCGGGAACAGGAATTTCAATTTCACTGGTATTTCTCCCGGCGACTTCCACGCATAGTTGCGTACGATCACAGAATAGTTGGTGGTTTCGCCGGGACGATAAATATCCCGTTCAGGATATATGAAAGCATCCAGACCGGTTGAATTCAGAGCCTTTCCTCCCACATCGAAGCGTGATGTATTCACCCGGGTTGAGGTAAATGGCAGGTAATTGAAATCGTCGCCGGTTTTCGCGATGATCATGGCGGGTTTAAAACCGGCAAATTCGCGGCGTGTGTATTTTATCGTAGCCACGCCCTGATCATCGGTGGTAGCCATCCCCAGTATCTGATTGTTGGCACCGTATGCTGTCATGTTTACGCCTTTGATAGCGGTTGCATTCTGAATGGAGTTGGCAAATACCACCAGGTTTTCACTTCCTTCTTTTGCAATGATGCCGATGTCTGACAAGGAAAGAAAGCGGCTATCCTTTACCCAATAATCTTTTGTTGAACGAATCATCACATGATAGATGCCTTTGAATTCCGGGAGTTTGTCTTCCATGTCCATATGCAACAGGCGGCTGTTACCATATTTTGGCAGCAGGCTGGTATTTACTTCCTGTTCAAAAATTACATCGCCGGGTGTGGTACTGGCATTATCTTCATATTCATTGTTTGCACGATCTTTTTCCTGCGGATAGTAGCCGTTCTGCTGGGCAGACAACAGATTGTTTTCATAAATTTTCGAGATCACCAGTTTTACTTTTTCTACGTTGGTGATGCGCACTTCAATATTTTTCTCTCCTTTGCCGGATAAATAAATTCCTTTTTTATTTTGAAAACTGATGTCGGGTTCCAGCGTTCCAAACGCCAGGTTGTTCATATAATCTTCACTGAGTGTGCCACCAATTTGTCCGCGCAATCCTTTTTTAATGGTCAGCTGATAGGTCTTGTCCACATTAAACTGATCACTGCGAATCGTAAATCCTGTTTCTGTTAGTTCGGTGGTGAATTTAACTGCCGGATCAATGGTGAGAAAAGAAGCGATGTTTGCCGAGCTGATTTGCTGACTGGTGGAAATTTGTATCGTACCGCCGGCGCCTTCCGGACTGGCTTCAATTCCATTAATCCTGAGCACAAAGGGAGAAGGGATGATGGCAGTTGCAGAAACGATTTCCGTACTGCCGTTACTGCCGCCAACAGGAAGTGATCCTTTGTCGAGCTTTATTTTGATTTCATAATCTTTATCCGCCGTCGCTATGTTCGGGAGACGTATGGAGATTTTATCAGAGGCAGAAAGGGTTTGTAAAGTAAAGGCAACTGGTTTATCGTCGAGTGTCAGAGTCAGTTTCTCTTTAAGCAGGGTGGGATCTACCGGATAGTTAAAGAAGAGATCCAGCTGTGGTGTGTATATTTTACTGTTCTCATTCTGCAACACCCAGCTGCTGTTGGTGTTTTCCAGTTTTAATTCAGCGGTATGAAACTGAATATCTTTTGCATTACTGAACCGGTCGAATTTGCTGAATTGCAGTATATCGCTGTTGAGCACTGCACGATAATTGGTGGCCGGCAACATCGGCGTGGATGGTGAGAAAATCAATTCGTCTTCATGCTCCCATCGAAACTTTCCGGCGATTGCCGGTTCGAAAGAAATATATTTTGTGGAATCCCAGTGGTTGATCAGTGAATCGGGGATCAGACTTTTATCAAACCGAAAAATCAGGTTGGTCAGCGGCGCCACTTCATCTTTGGCATTTGTAAAATCGAGACTGACCAGATTGCGGTTACAGGAAATTGTAAAAAAAGCAAGTACAATCGTAAGGAGGACGGAAGCTTTGAATCGCATCTTGAAGGGTTAATTGGTTTTCTGCTGTTAATATACAAAAAACCAGTACGGTGCCGAGTGCGCCCGATGAAAATATCTTCTTATTTTTACGCGTATTAAATCAATCGATTGTATGGCCTATCAACTGCTCAAGGGTAAAAAAGGAATCATATTTGGGGCGCTCGATGAAAAGTCGCTGGCCTGGAGAACTGCCCTGCGTTGTTATGAAGAGGGAGCAGAACTGGTGTTGACCAACGCGCCGGTTGCATTGCGGATGGGCGAAATCAATAAACTGGCGGAGGCGGTAAAAGCGCCTGTGATCGGTGCCGATGTTACGAAGTCGGAGGATCTGAAGAAATTATTTGAGGATTCCATGAAACATTTTGGCGGCAAGATTGATTTTGTTTTGCATTCTGTGGGCATGAGTGTAAATATGAGAAAGGGTAAATCTTACACAGAACTCGACTATGGGTTTAATTTAAAAACCCTCGAAATATCAGCCATGTCTTTTCACCGCGTATTGCAAACGGCTTATGAGCTGGATGCCATCAATTACTGGGGAAGCGTGGTTGCATTAACTTATATCGCTGCCCAAAGGGTATTTCCGGATTATAATGAAATGGCGGATGCCAAAGCGCTGCTGGAAAGTATTGCGCGGAGTTTTGGTTATTACTATGGGATCAAGAAAAAAGTGCGTATCAATACAGTTTCCCAGTCGCCTACCAAAACAACGGCGGGCAGTGGCGTAAAAGGTTTTGACGGCTTCCAGGAATACGCAGAGAAAATGAGTCCTTTGGGAAATGCCAGTGCAGATGATTGTGCGGGTTATCTGGCGGTTTTATTCAGCGATCTCACCCGTATGGTGACGATGCAGAATTTATTTCACGATGGTGGATTCTCTTTTACCGGTGTGACAGAGGCTGTTGTGAACCAGATGGAAAAAGCGCAAAGCCTAACGCCTAACGCCTAACGCCTAACGCCTAACGCCTAACGCCTAACGCCTAAAATTGTAATTGCGAAGTTATCTAAATAAAAAAAACCCTTACTTGATTTTGTGAGGGTTTTTTATTTTTAAAAAGCGTTGGGCGTTCTGCGTTAAGCCTGCTTAGTATTCGTCTTCATTAAAAAAGAAATCTTCCTGGGAAGGATAGTCGGGCCAGATATCATCGATGCCTTCATAAATCTCTCCTTCGTCTTCCAGCTCCTGCAGGTTTTCTACTACTTCGATGGGTGCGCCCGAACGGATGGCATAATCAATGAGTTCATCTTTTGTTGCCGGCCAGGGGGCGTCTTCAAGGTAACTGGCTAATTCAAGTGTCCAAAACATCGGTATCCTTTATTTAATTTCTTCGTGTTTAATAAGGTCAGATTAACGGGTATTTCCCGTTTTAAAGCGGTAAATGGCTGCCTTTAATTTTTCGCAAAAGTAATTTTTATAATGAAACCACCAAATACCATTTATGGGCGGCAGCGGGATTTCTGCTGGTCCAGGGTTGTTATATTTGCGCATGATCCCAACCGAGGCTGGTCAGCCGATCCTTTCAGCAAGAAATATTCACAAATATTATGGAGCGCTGCACGTATTACAGGGGGTGGATCTCGACATCCATGCCGGTGAAATTGTGAGCATGGTTGGGCCTTCCGGATCCGGTAAAAGCACTTTATTGCACATTCTGGGTACACTGGATGAACCGGCGGAAGGGGAAATACGACTTAAAGGCAAGGAATTGCATAGTCTTAAGGGTAAATACCTGGCGTCTTTCCGAAATCAGCATATCGGATTTGTTTTTCAGTTTCATCATTTACTGCCCGAATTTACCGCCCTGGAGAATGTTTGCATTCCTGGCTGGATTGCTGCTAAAAGTAAACCGGCCGTAGAGGCACGTGCCCGGGAGCTGCTCGAAACGCTGGGCGTGGGTCACCGGATGGAAAATAAACCTTCTGCCATGTCGGGTGGTGAGCAGCAAAGGGTGGCTGTTTGCCGTGCGCTGATTAATTCCCCCGATATCATTTTTGCGGATGAACCCACGGGCAACCTGGATTCTGCCAATGCCAAAGAACTTCATGAATTATTCTTCGAACTGAGGTCAAAATTCAACCAGACTTTTCTCGTCGTAACACACAATGAGGCACTCGCCGAAATGAGTGACCGGGTGGTGAGGATGAAGGATGGGAGAATACAAGTGTAGGAGTATAAGGGTATAAGGGTATAAGAGTGTTAATACATTAAATAACACTCTTATACCCTTATACTCTTATACTGTTTTGTTACTTCCTCGCCACCCACTTCACCTCCTCCACCCCCAGCAGTTGTCCCAGGTAACGCGCAAGCACAAAAAGATAATCACTGAGGCGATTGACATATTTCACAATCAGCGGCTGACCCGGTGGTTGCATACTATCCAGTTCCACAATGATCCGTTCAGCGCGGCGACAAATTGTACGGCAGATATGCGCGGTGGAGACGGCCACATGCCCGCCGGGAAGAATAAATGATTTCATCTCCGGCAGCTTTTCATTCATGGCATCGATTTCTTTTTCGAGCAGAAGAATGTCTGATTCTTTCAGGTCGGGAATCTGCATGGCAATTTCTTTTTCGGGATCGCAGGCCAGTGAAGAGCCAATTGTAAAAAGCCGATCCTGTATTTCGCGGAGCATCTCACGGCTATGGGTATCCGATATCTGATCGTTTAAGAGGCCGATAAAGGCATTTAGTTCATCCACGGTGCCATAGGCACTGATGCGAATATGACTCTTGGAAACTTTGGTACCACCAATCAGGCTGGTATGGCCGGCATCTCCGGTTTTTGTGTAGATTTTTGTTGCCATTTCATTAGTTGTTAGTTGTTAGTTGTCAGTTGTTAATTGTCTTTTTAAAGGAGTTAACAATTAATAACTAACAACTAATAACTATATCAGTGCTTCTGCAAAATGCTCCCGTCGCTTGTCGGTTTCAATCAGGCCGTCGCGAAGTCTCACCACCCGGTGTGCATAATTGGAGATATCTTCTTCATGAGTAACCAGCACAACCGTATTACCGGATGCCTGTATTTTATTAAAAATCTCCATGATCTCGATTGATGTTTTCGTGTCAAGATTACCGGTGGGTTCATCTGCCAAAATCAGGGAAGGATTGTTGACCAATGCTCTTGCAATGGCCACACGCTGACACTGACCACCGGAAAGTTCATTGGGTTTGTGGTGGCTTCTGTCTGTCAGACTTACCTTTTCCAATACCTCCATGGCCATTTCTATTCTTGTTTTTTTGCTGATGCCCGCATATACCAGCGGCAGGGCCACATTCTCTGCTGCCGTAAGACGCGGCAGCAGATTAAACTGCTGGAATACAAATCCAATCTCTTTATTTCTTACCTCGGCGAGATCATCATCCGGCATCTGGCTTACATCCTGACCGTTCAGAATATATCTTCCTTCTGTGGGTGAATCCAGGCAACCCAGAATATTCATCAGTGTACTCTTGCCGGATCCGGAAGGACCCATCAGGGCAACATATTCATTTTTGAAAATTTCCAGGCTGATGCCTTTTAAAACCGGGACGGCCTGCTTGCCCATGAAATAGCTTTTCACAATCCGCTCCAGATGAATAATAGCCGTAGATTCCATGATCAATTTTCATTTAACTCCCCGGGGGAGGCGGCAGGATTTTTTACTACCTGAGGCACTTTAAAAAACCGCTCATCAGCTTTCGGTGCGTTGGCCAAAGCTTCAGTCCGGCTAAGTGGCGTCTCTGCGATATCATCCCGCAATACATTTACTTCGTCACCCATATATAAAAGCGGCTCCACGTCCTGCAGGTCGAGTTCATTCAGCTTCTCTACAAAGCCGATCATTTTTTGCAGATCATTTTTGATTTCCTGCTTTCCTGCTGCGTCAAATTCCAGGCAGGCCAGTTTACATAAATTCTCTACCAATGCATCATTCACTTCCATGAAAAGGGATTAGGACAAAAATAACGGTTTCAGGGAGATTTTGAGTCCCTCTTCATTATCTTCGCCTTCCTCTATGGAGAAAAATAAAGAAATTGTTTTAAGCGGTATCCGGCCCACCGGATTTCTTCACCTCGGTAACTATTACGGGGCGCTGAAAAACTGGGCCCGCATGCAATATGAATACGAATGCTATTTTTTTATAGCAGACTGGCATAGTCTGACCACGCATGCCGATACCAGTGAACTGCAACTAAATACCCGCCGTCTGGTATCTGAATTAATTGCGGGCGGCCTGGATCCTGAAAAATGCACCATTTACGCGCAGAGTGATATTCCGGAAATTCCGGAACTCTATCTTTATCTGAATATGCTTGCGTATAAAGGTGAACTGGAAAAGACGGTGACATTTAAAGACAAAGCACGTAAGCAGCCCGAAAATATCAATGCCGGTTTACTCACTTATCCGGTGTTGCAGGCCGCAGATATTCTCATTCACCGTTGTCATTATGTGCCGGTGGGAAAAGACCAGGAACAGCACATCGAGATGACAAGGAATTTTGCGGAACGTTTTAATCACCGGTATGGCGATGTTTTCCCGATACCAAAAGCATTTAGTTATAGTGAGAACCTGGTGAGAATTCTGAGCCTGGACGGTTCCGGTAAGATGAGCAAGAGCGAACAGCAGATGAATACAATATACCTGCATGATGACGATGAGCTGATCAGGAAAAAAATCATGAAGGCAAAAACAGATCAGGGACCCGGTTCACCCAATAGTGAAAAGCCGGATTATATACAAGGGCTCTTCACGTTACTGGGCCTGGTGAGTACAACAGAGGTTCTTGCGAAATTTGAAAGCGATTTCAATCATTGCCAGATAAGATATGGAGACATGAAGAAACAACTCGCGGAGGATATGATTCGGTTTATAAGTCCGATTCGCGCGAAGGCAGCCGCTTTGCAAAATGATCCGGTGCTGATTGATGAAATACTGGCGGAAGGTGCAGCCAAAGCAAGAGTGAGTGCTGCAGGTACGCTGACAGCAGTGCGTAAAGCCCTCGGTTTTAAATATCTCTGAGGATGATTTGATTCTTTTTATATTTCGCTCATAAGATTTTACATTTAGGAATGGCAAAAACGAAGAAACCAAAGCATATCGCCGTAGCCGGTAATATTGGTGCAGGGAAAACCACGCTCACGGAATTGCTCAGTAAACATTACAAATGGATTCCGCAGTTTGAAGATGTTGACCACAATCCTTATCTCAACGATTTTTATGAGGACATGCCGCGCTGGAGTTTTAATCTTCAGGTTTATTTTCTGAACAGCCGCCTGAATCAGTTGCTTGAAATATACAGTGGTACCGAAACCGTGATTCAGGATCGCACCATTTATGAAGATGCACATATTTTTGCCCCTAACCTGCATGATATGGGGTTGATGAGCAAGCGTGACTATAATAATTATTTTCAGTTTTTTCAGACCCTGAAAAGGATGGTGCAGCCGCCCGACCTGATGATTTATTTACAGGCTTCCGTACCTACGCTGGTGGGTCAGATTCAAAAAAGAGGACGTGAGTATGAAGAAAATATCCGCCTCGATTATTTGAAAAGACTGAACGATCTGTATAATAAATGGATTGACGGATACAAGGAGGGGAGCCTGCTGGTGATCGATGTTGACAAGAATAAATTTCCTGAAAATGAAGAGCACCTGGGAGAAATTATTACAAGAATCGATGCCCAGTTATACGGGCTGTTCTGAAGATATTTTGAAAGAAAAAGCTCCTTTTTTGGAGGAGCTTTTTATAGCAAACAACGTTAGAGGTCGTTAGGTGGTAAACAATTGGGTGCCAAGATGACGAAAATATTTTTAAAATAACAAGTTTTCATTAAATTTTTTTTCATTTAGCGCCTCCGGGACCGTTTTTAGGCCTAAAACTGCTGGTTTAGCCTATCCAGCCTACTTTTAAGGATGAAATATCTACCATTAAATCCCCTGATTTTCACACAAAACCGCCAGCGTTTTATAAAGGAAATGCAGCCGGATTCGATCGCCATTTTCGTCAGTAATGATGAAATTCCGAGCAACGGAGATGCGCTCTATCCCTTCAAGCAAAACAGCGATCTCTACTGGCTGACCGGGATTGCGCAGGAAGATACCATGCTGGTATTATTTCCGGATCATCCCGACCCAAAATACCGTGAAGTGCTGATACTGGTTCGTCCCAATGAACTAAAAGAAAAATGGGATGGCAGGAGACATCGCGCAGAAGAAGGGAAAAAAATTTCCGGTATAGGAACGGTTGTATGGCTGGATGCCAGCGATGCTTTGCTGCAGGTATGGATTCATCTGGCAAAAAATATTTATCTCGATTCCAATGAAAATGATCGCAAGGCGAACTTGCTTCAAACCCGCGAGTACCGTTTTATAGAAGAAACGAAGAAGAGATATCCGCTGCACCGGTATCTGAGAGCCGCCACGATATTAAAAACTTTACGTGCGGTTAAGACAGCAGAAGAAGTGGTGGTGATTCAGCAGGCAATTGATATTACCGCCAATGCTTTCCGGCGCGTGATGAAATTCATGAGGCCCGGCGTTTTTGAATATGAAGTGGAGGCAGAGATACAGCACTCATTTCTTTCGCAAAGAGCAACCGGCCCGGCGTATGGAAGTATACTTGCCTCCGGCGAAAATGCATGCACATTACACTACGTTTCGAATAATCAGGAATGTAAGGATGGGGATCTGATGCTGATGGATTTCGGTGCGGACTATGGCGGATACAATGCAGATCTGACAAGAACGATTCCGGTGAATGGCAAATTCACCAAAAGGCAGAAACAGGTATACAATGCCTGTCTTCATTTGCATAACTATGCGAAAAGTCTTTTGAAACCCGGCATCACCATCAACGCCTATCATATCCTGGTGGGTAAAGAAGCAGATATCATATTTCAGAAAATTGGTTTGCTGACGAAATCAGAAGTAAAAAATTCCACTCCTGAAAATCCTGCGTACTGGAAATATCTCTATCATGGCATTTCCCATCACCTGGGCATTGATGTACATGATCTGGGTCCGCGTGCGGAACCGCTGAAAGCCGGAATGGTGTTAACTGTTGAACCGGGTATTTATATCCAGGAAGAAAAAATGGGTGTCCGTATTGAAAATAATATCTGGCTTACAAAAACCGGGAGCAAAGACCTGATGAAAGACATACCCATTACAGTAGAGGAAATAGAATCTTTTATGAAGCTTAAAGCCTAAAGCCCAAAGCCTAAAACCAATTCAAATGATTTTAACTTCCAGACTTCCTTTCAGACTCTCATACTTTACTAAATGAAGCAAATTCCAAATATATTCACCCTTCTCAACCTGTTCTTCGGTTGTATCGCCATTGTTTGTATTCTGCAAAACGGGATCACTATTATTTATTCGAGCGACGGGACGCAGTTTGCAGATATCCCTGAAAAAATCTGGCTGGCTCCTTTGTTCATTGCGCTCGCTGCGGTGGTTGATTTCCTCGATGGGTTTTTAGCCCGTCTTCTGAAACAGGTTTCCCCATTGGGGAAAGAACTGGATTCACTGGCCGATGTGGTAAGTTTTGGCGTGGCACCCGGCATGATCATATATCAACTATTGAGAATGAGTTTTATGCGCCAGGAAGATGGTGCCGATGTTTCCATGATCTGGCTGCTCCCCGCGTTTATCCTGCCGTGCGCGGCTGCATACCGGCTTGCAGTTTTTAATCTGGACACTACGCAGTCGAAGAGTTTTAAAGGAGTGCCTGTGCCAGCCGTTGGTTTAATGGTAGCGTCTTTCCCTTTGATTTACTGGACCCGAAACAGCGAACTCATTACATCCATATTGTTAAGTAAATGGGTGCTGTATGCCGTTGTTCTTCTTTTATCTGCACTGATGACCAGCCGTATTCCGATGTTGTCCATGAAAGTCGGCGGGAAGCAGGACCCGCAGAATCTGCCGCGCATTGTTTTAATTGTGTTATCGCTGCTGGCAATTATTTTTTTACACTGGCTTGCAGTGCCTTTTATCTTCCTTTTTTACATTGTCCTATCTTTGGCCTTCAAAAACAGGATAGCATGAATTTTTCGATACAGGTAAAAGTGATGCCTCTCAAAGAATTGTTGGACCCACAGGGAAAAGCCGTTATGGGAGGTCTTCAGAATCTGGGTATACAGACGATACAGGATGTACGGATCGGGAAAACAATCCAGCTGCAGGTGAACGCCGCAACGGCAGAAGAAGCCAAACAAATAGCTGAAGACGCCAGCAAGAAGTTATTGGCCAATCCGGTGATGGAGTATTTTGAGATTACTGTTTCTTAAACTTCCACACTTCCAGACTTTCACACTTCCTCACTATGCTGTACCTCGTTCCATCGCCGATCGGCAATTTGCAGGATATCACCTTTCGGGCGCTGGAAGTTTTGAAAAAAGCGGATCTGATTCTGGCAGAAGACACCCGGAACTCGATGAAGCTTTTGAATCATTACCAGATCATAAAGCCGCTCACGCCTTATCATCAGCACAACGAACATAAAGTTTTACGACATCTGGTGGATCAGATGTTGCGGGGGAAAGTGATGGCGATGTTAACCGATGCCGGTACACCCGGTATCTCTGATCCTGCTTTTTTACTGGTACGCGAATGCATTGGAGTGAACATAAAGGTGGAATGCCTTCCGGGCGCTACGGCCTTTGTACCCGCGCTGGTCAACAGCGGACTGCCGATGAACCGCTTTTGTTTTGAAGGATTTCTTCCCATTAAAAAAGGAAGACAAACCCTGTTGAAAAAATTAGCGGAAGAAGAAAGAACCCTGGTTTTTTATGAATCCCCCATCCGCCTTGTCAGAACACTGGAAGAATTTGTCCTTTATTTTGGAGCGTCCAGAAAGGCCTCCGTCAGCCGGGAACTCAGTAAGCTTTATGAAGAGAATGTGCGCGGATCTCTGGAAGAATTAATCACTCATTTCAAAGAGAAAACAGTAAAGGGTGAAATCGTCATTGTGGTAGAAGGCAAAGGATAACCTTTCATCACTTCCCGAAGGAATTTCGCGTTCATCTGGTTAAATTTGCGCAAACAAAAACACGATCCGGACAAAATCTAGTTCTGGCGTTTAAGTTTTCAGTTTATAAAAATTTATGCATGAAGATTTTCAGTAAATCATGTCCCGCAATTGTTATCATCGTTGTGTTGCAGTTTTTCGCATCCGATACATCGGCACAGCCCGGGTACTGGCAGCAGCATGTGAAGTATGCCATGGACATCGACATGAACGTAAGCAGTAACCGGTTCACAGGAAAACAGGAACTTGAATACACGAATCATTCTCCCGATACATTGAGAAAAGTGTATTATCATCTCTACTGGAATGCATTTCAGCCGAATAGCATGATGGACAACCGCAGTCGTGCACAGGGACAGATCATGGTAAACAATTCACCGGACTGGGATGGAAGGGTAACTGATCGTATCCAGCATTTAACACCCGAAGAAATCGGATACCAGAAAATCATTTCCTTAAAAATGAATGGCATTGCCCAGCCTTTTCAGGTGGAAGAAACGATCCTGGAAGTGAAGCTCACCAAACCCATTCTTCCCAATACAACGGTTCATTTTGAAATGGAATTTGAAGCGCAGGTTCCGTTGCAGGTTCGGCGCAGCGGTCGCGACAACCCCGATACCAAAGTGCGTTATTCCATGAGTCAGTGGTATCCTAAAATCTGTGAATACGATGTGGAAGGATGGCATGCCACACCTTATATCGGTCGTGAATTCTATGGCGTCTGGGGCGATTTTGATGTTACCATCCACATTGAAAAATCTTATATACTGGGCGGCAGTGGCTACCTGCAAAATCCCCAGGAAATTGGTTATGGATATGAAGCCGCCGGATCAAAAGTAAACCGGCCGGTGGGTGCCAAACTGAACTGGCATTTTTATGCACCCAATGTGCATGATTTCGTATGGGCCGCAGATCCCGAATTCAAACACGTCACAAAGAAACTGCGAAATGACCTCACCCTTCACCTGCTGTACAAAAATACCAATGAGAAGGAGGAAAAATGGCTAAGCATTCTCACCACTGCTGAAAAAGCACTTCCTTATATGGAACAGACTTATGGTCCTTATCCCTATAAACAATATTCTTTTATACATGGGGGTGATGGTGGAATGGAATATCCCATGGCAACGCTGTTGAAAGATGCGGGTGGATGGATGCATGAATGGATGCACAGCTGGTATCAGGGCATGCTGGCCACCAACGAATTGAAATATCCCTGGATGGATGAAGGGTTTACACAATATGCAGCCGCACGCAACTGGGGTTTTTTAAATAAGGATACTTCTGCAGAGCAGACTTTCAAAAAAGAATACAGCAATTATTTTTACCTGGCGAAAAGCAACTATCAGGAACCGCTCACAACTTATGCGGATTATTTCAGTACGAACATCGGCTATGGCCTTTCCAGTTATTATAAGGGACTGGTTTTTATGGAGCAGCTGGGATATATCGTTGGCCAGGAAAATCTGGACAAGATCTTACTGGAATATTATCGGGAATGGCATTTCAAACATCCGAATGCAGATGACTTCGTTCGGGTAGCTGAAAAAGTGAGTAATATACAGCTTGACTGGTATCAGGATTTCTGGATCAAAAGTATAAAGAAGATCGACTATGGCATAGATAGTTTATGGGAGGTGAACGGCAAAACGAGGGTTCGTTTACGCAATCTCGGACAGGTTCCGATGCCCATAGATGTAATGCTTCAATTCGGCGACGGGTCCAAAGAGCAGGCTTACATACCGCTGTATTCCATGTTTGGTGCCAAGCCGGATGAGAATAAAAACATTCCGCGTTTTGTTTACGAGCCGTGGAAGTGGACGAGCTCTACTTATGAATTTGACGTGAACCATAAATTAACGGATCTCAGGGGCATCGAAATTGATGCTTCCCATCGCATGGCTGATGTGAACCGGAATAATAACCGGCTCGAACTAAAATGGTAGGTAAATAATTCAGGGTTGAAAATATAACCGGGATCTTCTTTCACGATCTTCTGAAATATTTATTGATGGCTTCCACGCGGTTTCCGACATGCAGTTTTTCGTAAATATGATAAACGTGTTTGCGCACGGTTTCTGAACTGATAAATAACTTGGCTGCGATTTCTTTATACAAGAGGCCAAGGGCAAGCTGCTGCAGGATTTCATTTTCCCGGTTCGAAAGAGAAGCCAGCGCCTTCCCTTTTTTTGCATGCAGTGGATTCCATCCGTCGCCACCGCTGTCATTCACCTGGAATACGCTGACTACTTTTCTTGCTATCAGTCCGCTCATCGGTGATCCGCCATCGTATACTTCCCTGAGTGCCCGCAGCAGCTCACCGGAAGAGGTTCGCTTCAGCATATAGCCATTCGCTCCGGCGCACAGGGCTTCGAATATTTTCTCATCGTCATCGAACACTGTACAAATCATGAATAGTAATTCAGGATAATCCGGTTTCAGTTTCCGGATGCAGTCAATGCCGGATTCACCATTGCCAAGATGAACATCGATCAGCACCACATCGGGTTTTATCAGCGGTATCAGAACGATCGCTTCCTGAAGATCTCCATAGCTTCCCATTAATTCGAATCCCTCTGCATCACTGATTAATTTTTCCAATGCCGCACGCACTTCTGCGTTGTCATCCACGATGGTAACTTTTATCATTTTTATATTTTTTACTTTTATTTACTCAGCGCGCCTAACGCCTAACGCCTAACGCCCAACGCCCAACGCCCAACGCTTTCCGTCGGCAATAAAAATAGAATGGACAACAAATGATAAAAAAGTAAAATCACCTTTTTACAGGGAGAAAAATATAAACGGTAAGCGTAGAGAAATCGGAAATGAAAGAGGAATAAGCGAAAAGCGCAGTCAGGTTTTTACGATACGTTCGTAGGGAACCTGGAGAATGTATTTTTCACGAAATGATTCTTCCGGAAAAAGATCATAAATATCATGCACCCGGGGACGGGTACCGCTTTCTGAAATTTCAGCCGCCAGATCTCCGCCTTTCAGGCAAATCAGCCCGCTGGCATTGGGCAATGCATCGGTTTCACCGGGATGTATATTTTGCGGCCTCACTAAAGGTCTTGCCCATAACCAGAGATCCTTCAAAGGGGCAACCGCGCGTGAAATCGCAATGTCAAATTTTCTTCCCCTGATTTCCTCCGCCCTGATTTGTTCAGTGCAGATATTGGTCAGGGAGATGGCAGCGGCCACCGCATCCACTACTTTCAGTTTTTTTGCTGTGCTGTCAACCAGTTGAAATTTACATTCGGGAAATAAAATAGCCAGTGGCAAGCCGGGAAATCCACCACCGGTACCAATATCAATCACCTGCGATCCGGGAGGGAAATTATATACGGCCGCAATACTCAGGGAGTGAAGTACATGTTTTTCATAAAGACTTCCAATATCTTTCCGGGAGATCACATTGATCTGCGCGTTCCATTCATGATAAACAGCTTCCAGCGCGGTAAGCTGGCGAATTTGTTCAACGGTAAAATCAGCAAAATAGCGGGTGATTATCTCCATTCCGCGCGCGGCTTCTTCCATAATGAAGGTGCAAAGATGATATAATATCCGATCATCCAGATGTCCAGCAGCCACCAGACCGGAAAAAGATCCGATTCTCCCAGTTTCGTCATGCACCTGAAATAAACCAGGCCCTGAACCAGGAAGCGCGCCAGGAAAACAATCAGTGTCGCCTGCCAGGGTGCATAAATCAGGCAGAGTATAAACAAAGGATAAAATAAAATATGACTGATGGAATAAAGGGTCAGCAGAAACTTATGACGTGGTTTGTAATATTTCCCGGTGGTATAATGTCGCGTTTTCTGCCGCACCCATTCACCAAATGTTTTTTTCGATTCTGAAAAAGTAAATGATTCCGGATCGATCACGATTCTCGTATTGGCAGGGGTAGCCACTTTGTTAATGAACAGATCATCGTCTCCGCCGGGTACATGATTGATGGATGAAAATCCTTTATTCTTCAGAAAAAGTTCTTTTTTATATGAAAGATTTCTGCCGACGCCCATATAGGGCTGTCCGGCGAGGGCATAGGATAAATACTGAATGGCAGAATGGAAGGTTTCGAACCGGACCAGTTTGTTCAGAACGCCTGGCTTTTTCTTATAGGGACTGTAACCCAGCACGATCTGGGTGCCGTCAAGATAGCCGTCCTGCATTTTTTCTACCCAGAATTCGCTGGCTGGCAGGCAGTCGCTGTCGGTAAGTACCAGCACCTCATGCCTGGCTTCGCGAATACCCATACTCAGCGGATATTTTTTTCCAGGGATACCTTTGGCTTCATATTCCAGGTTCACGATATGGAGTCCTTTGAATGTTTTTTTAAATTCTTCCAGCAGGTAACGGGTATCGTCCTGGCTGTTGTGATTCACCACAATCACTTCGTGGGTACTGGGATAAGTTTGGGAAAGAGCGCCGGGCAGATTCTCAGCCAGATTCGCTGCTTCATCCCGTGCACAGATGATCACGCTGACCGGATGCTGTTGTGATTTTTCTCTGGAGGGTTTGCGGAAAAACGCCAGACGCATAAAAAACCAGCCGTAATAAAAGAGTTGAATAAAACAGATCAGACAAAACAGGGTAAACCAGATTTCACTCCAGGACAGATAGGGGGGCAGTTTATACATCGAACACAGTTAGTTAGGGATGGTAAAAATACGGGTTTTAAGCCCAACGCCCAACGCCCAACGCCCAACGGGCAACGGTCAAAGATTCGCGTTCTAAGTTTTAACTTGCGCCCCACATGGCGCAATTAACTTTTGAATTGAACGGGAAGGATCCACTCTCTTCGGCGAGAGCGGGACTGATACGTACAGATCATGGAGAAATTCAAACCCCGATTTTCATGCCGGTAGGTACCGCCGGCAGCGTGAAGGCCGTTACCGGTGATCAGCTGGTGAATGATATTCATGCGAAGATTATTCTGGGCAATACATACCATTTATACCTGCGTCCGGGCACAGAGGTGCTGGAAAAAGCCGGAGGATTGCACCGGTTTATGAACTGGGAAAAACCCATCCTGACTGACAGTGGCGGCTATCAGGTTTTTTCACTGGCAGGTACCCGAAAAATTACAGAAGAAGGCGTGGTTTTTAAATCACACATTGATGGTTCACCCCATATGTTCAGTCCGGAAAAAGTAATGGACATTCAGCGCAGCATCGGAGGCGATGTCATCATGGCTTTTGATGAATGCCCGGCATTTGGCACGGGCTACGAATATGCAGAGAAATCCATGCATCTCACCCATCGCTGGCTGGACCGCTGTTTCGCCCGGTTCAATGAAACACCCGACAAATATGGTCATACACAAAACTTATTTCCCATCGTGCAGGGAGGGATTTTTGAAGACCTGAGGCGACAGTCATGCGCCTATATTTCTTCCAGGGAAGCCGTCGGAAATGCCATCGGCGGACTGAGTGTGGGTGAACCGGAAGATGAATTATATGCGATGACTGCCTTATGCTGTGAACACCTGCCTTCTTCAAAACCACGTTACCTGATGGGCGTGGGAACGCCATGGAATCTGCTGGAATGCATCAGCCTGGGCATTGACATGTTCGATTGTGTCATGCCCACCCGAAACGGTCGGAATGGAATGTTGTTTACTTCACATGGTGTAGTCAATATCGACAATAAAAAATGGGAAAATGATTTTTCACCGATAGACGATGGCATTGAATGTTCTTTCAGCAATCAGTTCAGCAAAGCATATCTGCGGCATTTGCTAAAGAGCAAAGAACTGACTGGTCTTACGATCGCCAGCGCACATAACCTGGCCTTCTATCTGCACCTCGTCGGCGAAGCACGGAAACATATTCTGGCGGGGGATTTTTCTTCCTGGAAATCGCAGCAGATCCTGATATTGAAAGAAAGATTATAATTATACCCGTGAATACGGATGCAGCGTTTGCATTTTATGAAAGAAATAGCAGCGCCGAATCAGATAATCTGCTTTCTCTTTAATACTTTGCGCCGTTCATTTCCTAAAAAAACAATACGAACAGACTGGATTTTATTTTTAATTATCAAGAAATGATCCCAAAGAAATTACTCAGCCTTTTTTTTGCGGCCGCCATGCTTTTCGGCTGTCAGTCTAAAACAGGATATAAAAAAATATTCGATAACCCGGCATTGTATTGCAGCACGGTGCACGAGCTCAATACCATTGTGATGGGAAATAATTTTTCGCCCATGGTTGCGTCCAGAAATTACCTGTATGCCGCCATCGCGGGTTATGAAGTAATCGCCGCGGGTTATCCTGATAAATACAATTCACTGGTAGGGCAGTTGCACGGACTTCAATTCGTACCCAAACCAACGGCGGGTCAGAAAATAGATTTTGAATTCAGTGCATTGCTGGCCTATTGCAAACTGGGAGAAGCAGTAACATTTCCTGCAGGCAGCATGCAATATTGGGTTGACAGTCTGAAGCAGATGGCCATCGATAACGGCATGCCCGCTGATGAATTGGAAAACTCAATCTCTTTCAGTGATACGGTTTCATCTGCCATTATGAAATGGAGTAAGAAAGATAAATATCTGGAAACCCGTGGTGCTACAGAATACGAAGTGAAAGATTCACCGGGCCGATGGGTTCCGACACCACCCGCTTATTCTGCAGCGGCTGAACCACATTGGAGAGAAATCCGAAACCTGGTGATTGACAGCGTGAATCAATTCATGCCACTCCCTCCTTATCCATTCAACGTGACTGACAAGAAAAGTCCTTACTACCAGGAAGTAAAGAAAATAGAAAATACGGGAGACAGTCTCACGACTGAACAGACCTGGATCGCTGATTTCTGGGACGACAATCCTTTCAAATTAAATGTGTCCGGTCATCTGATGTTTGGCACCAAGAAATTTTCGCCACCGGGTCACTGGATGGGTGTTGTGGGCATCGCTGCGCAAAAGTCAGGTGCTGATTTTCCTGAGACGGTTTATGCCTATGCAAAAACGGCCATCGCACTCTTCGACGGCTTTATTCAATGCTGGAATATAAAATACACGTATAACACGTCGAGACCCGAAACTGTTATTAATAAATACTTTGACCCGAACTGGAGGCCCCATTTACAAACGCCGCCATTCCCTGAATATACCTGTGGTCACTGTACCATTTCAGCCGCCGCCTCCGAAGCATTAACCAGTGTTTTTGGTGACAACTTTTCCTATACAGATTCTACCGAGCTTGAGTTTGGAATCAAAAGCCGGTCATACAAATCATTCAGGGATGCTGCGCAGGAAACTAAAAAATCCCGCTCCTACGGAGGGATTCATTATTTCTATTGCTGCGACCGCAGTACCGTAATGGGAACCATGGTTGGCGCGCTGATTGTCGACAGGCTGAAAATGAAAAAAGGGAAAAACTAATCGCGCTTTTTTCAGCATTTTCACTCTACATCTGAAGTTTTGACAGACACTTCGGAAGCAGGCGCTTCTGCATGATCCCACTCATCGTAATTGCGCTTGAGACTCCAGACCCTTGCCAGAAGAATCACAGAAATGATTCCTCCGATTACCAGTCCGATGAATAGAAAAATCAGAGAAGCAATGATGATCGAATAAACAACAATCCCTACTTTTTTATATTCTTCTTCATACAATTTGTATGAACATAACTTGTAGGAGATAATTCCGGCCCAGGTAAGAAAGCCCCAGGAAACAATACCGGCAACAGCTCCGACTACCGTGTACTTTAAAAGAAGTAAACTCAACAGCAGTCCGATAATACTCAGGCAAATGGCAACAATGGAAACGGTGCGAATGGTTTTTGGTTGAAACATATGTAAGGGTTATGCTTCAAGTTAAACAATCCTAACTGAACATCAACCATCAACCGTCAACCATCCACTGCCAATATTTAATTTCCCTTCCAGACATTATTGGTTTCATCCGCGTCGGGCAGCATCCTGTCCGGATCAATGGTTACCGATTCAATCTGCCGGGTGGAAGGATAGGTAAACTTCCAGTTGCTTCCCTTTTCCCAGACTTCCACAGGCAATGTTAACCTTCCGGTCTTTCCACCAACTTCTTTGACTTCGACGGTTACCGGCATAGGCAGTTGTTCTTTATTTTGAATCGTAATGATCGCGCCATTTGCAGGATTCGTCTGAATATATTCTACTGACGTTACCGCCTGATCCACCTTCCAGTTATACATGAACCATCCTCTCCAGAACCAGCTCAGATCTTCACCTGCGCTGTTTTCCATGGCATGAAAGAAATCCCAGGGCGTAGGATGTTTATAGGCCCAGCTGCGTATATAATACCGAAAGGCTGAATCAAATCGTGCTTCCCCCAATATATCATAACGCAATAATTCAAGGCCCATGCCCGGTTTATCATAGGCGTTCGCTCCAAGATAGCGGGCATTGGTTACATCCGGAGTTGTCAGAATGGCTTCCGCGTTGGATTTGAAAAAACGGGCTGAACGTTCGCGATACTTTGGGGGGGTATTAAATTCGCCCTTATTGAATTCTTTATCCGCCACAGAATTGATGAAAGTATTAAAGCCTTCATCCATCCATGCGTATTTTCTTTCGTTGCTTCCGACAATCATCGGAAACCAGGTGTGTCCGAATTCGTGACTGGTAACGCCCCATAATTCACTTCCTTTTGACGTGTAATAGCAAAATACAATGCCGGGATATTCCATACCGCTGACAGAACCCGCTACATTCACTGCATTTGGATATGGATAAGGAAACCATTTGTTTGAATAACCTTCAATGGCGCCCTTGGTGAATTCAGTAGCGCGAACCCAGCCCTGCGGGTCTTTGGCTGACTCCACCGGATACACCGACATGGCCAGCGATTTTTTTCCATCCGGTAAATTCATTCGTGCTGCGTCCCAGATAAATCCGGCGGATGATGAGAAGGCGACGTCTCTCGCGTTATGACATTTGAAATGCCAGGTCAGTTTATTTTTGCCTGAACGTCCTGTTTTATTTTTTACCTCTTCTTCTGTACGGATGAGTACGGTCTTGTCGCTGTTGCGCGCATTCTCCAGCCTTTTGATCTGCTCTGCGGTAAGCACTTCTGTTGGATTCACAAGTTCTCCTGATCCAACCACCAGCTGGCTGCCGGAAGTGGTAATGGTGTAATCATAATCTCCATATTCCAGGTAAAATTCTCCCGCTCCGATATATGGATTGGTGTTCCACCCCAGCACGTTGTCATACACGCACATGCGTGGGTACCATTGGGCGATGGTGTAAATCCAGCCATTGGAAGTTTCGATGCGTCCCATCCGGTCCGTGCCGCGTTCGGGAATTCCAAAACTGTACACAATGCTTATCACCAGGGAATCGCCATGTGCTTTCAGACTTTCAGGCAGAAAAATCTGCAACCGGGTATCATTGATATTGTAATGAATGCTTTCTTCCCTGCCCCGGTATTTTACGGAAACGGATTGAATTTTATAACCGCCTTCAAAACCGGGATTTGCATAACGCCCACCCTCAACCGGAGTCGTGGCTTCACCGCGTGAATCGGTTTTGTAAATATTCTGATCCAGCTGTAGCCACAAAAAAGGAAGTGGCTCCGGACTGTTATTTTTATAACTGATTTGTACCGTTCCTGAAATCTGCTGATTTGCGTCATCCAGTGTGGCCTGAATATTATAACTGGCCTCATTCTGCCAGTATTTCGGTCCGGGCGTGCCGGCAGCCGTTCTCACTTCATCGCCGTAAGCGGGATAGAACATGGGCGCAAAGGCCTCATGCTGATCGAAATTGACAGCAGATTGCGAAAAAGAGGCCATAGAAATCAACGAACAAATGGCCAGTAACCAGCAGTTTTTCTTAACAAACATCTAAAATGATTTAAGCCTGCGAAGATATATGGTAAAGTGGATCTAAAACCCCTAAAATGTGACAGGTGGTTACGCCGGATAAGCTAATTTGCAGGCTCGAAAGCATGAAAAAACTGGACTGGTACATACTGAAGAAATTTCTGACCACTTTTGTGTTCACCATGCTGTTAATTACGGTGATCGCTGTTGTGATCGATACCAGCGAAAAAGCCGATGATTTTGTAAAATCAGGGCTCAGCTCCTGGCAGCTGGTCACCCATTATTTTATCGGGTTCATTCCCTTTATCATGTCCATGATCTTCCCGCTGATGGTTTTTATCGCGGCGATTTATTTCAGCTCAAAAATGGCAGCCCAGTCGGAATTTGTAGCCATCCTGGCCGGCGGCGTACGATATAACCGCATGCTCAGGCCGTTTCTGATCGGAGCCATTGTACTGGCCACCCTGTTCTGGTTCGCCAGTCAGTACTGGGTGCCCAAGGCCAATGAAATCAGGACCAACTTTCAGTCAACTTATATAGATCCGCACAGTTCTTATAACAGTGATCCCTATCGTTCCAATAATTTTTATTTAAGGGTGAATGCTGAATCTTATGTGGGACTGCGTTACTATGATACGGCCAGAAAAACAGCGGGTGCATTTTTTCTTTCCAAAATAAAGAATAACAATATTTATTATAATCTGCGTGCTGAAAGCATGCGATGGGATACTTCGAAAAAGAACTGGCAGCTGACCAATGCCGTGGAACGAACCAATGATGGAATAAAGGAAACGGCCCGTTTGATTCCATCCATGAATATTAATCTCAATGTGAAACCCGAAGAATTGAGAAGGGATGAATACCTGAAAGATAAATTCACGACGCCGGAGCTTAAGAAATTTATCAAATTGGAAGAAATCCGCGGAACGGAAGGACTGAATACCTACAAAGAAGAAAGGTATCACCGGGATGCGACGCCTTTTTCGGTGATTATTTTAACGATGATTGCCGCTGTTATTGCAACCCGGAAAGTGCGGGGAGGCAGCGGACTGCTGCTGGCCGTAGGACTCGTAATGGCTGCAGTATTTGTGATCATGGATAAATTCTCCATCACCTTTGCCACCAAGGGAAACTTTTCTCCCATGCTGGCGGCCTGGATTCCCAATATTATTTTCAGTTTTGTGGCGCTCTGGTTATATTGGAGAGCTCCTAAATAAATATTATTCTCTGGTTAAATCTCAATATTCAGATTCAATGATTTGTTCCACCGGCAATCATGGATTAACTTTAGCAGCTTATACCAGATCATCTTTTTAAACGCGCGTCATGCCCATCAAAGAAAGGTTTAAGGTCAAAGCGGACAGTCTCAGTGCAGAGATAAAAGATATTCTCAAAGAGCATGGCTCAAAGAAAATAGGAGAGGTAACACTATCGCAGATCTACAGCGGTATGCGGGGTATGACGGGCCTGGTGACCGAAACATCCTTACTGGATCCGCAGGAAGGCATTCGCTTTCGGGGCTATTCGATTCCTGAACTGCAGGAGAAACTGCCCCATGCGGCGGGAGGTGGGGAGCCACTGCCGGAAGGATTGTTTTATCTGATGCTCCTGGGAGAATTGCCTACGGAAAAAGATGTGCAGGAACTTTCGGCCAACTGGCAGCGCCGCAGCCATGTGCCTAACTATGTTTTTGACGCCATTGAAGCGATGCCGGTCTCTACGCATCCAATGACGCAATTTGTCATTGCCATCATGGCCCTCCAGACAGAAAGTGCCTTTGCAAAAAAATATGCAGAAGGCATGAATAAGAAAGATTACTGGGAGTGGACATTCGACGATTGCATGAACCTGATCTCGCGCCTGCCCAGAATAGCCGCTTACATATACCGGAGAAAATATAAAGGCGGAGATCATATCCAGCCCAACGGACTACTCGACTGGTCCAGCAATTTTGCCCATATGCTGGGCTATAAAGATGAGACCTTCCACGAACTCATGCGGCTCTACATGACCATACACGCAGATCATGAGGGCGGCAATGTGAGTGCGCATACGACGCACCTGGTGGGCTCCGCACTCAGCGATCCGTATCTCAGCTTTGCAGCAGGCATGAACGGACTGGCCGGCCCATTGCATGGATTGGCGAATCAGGAAGTGATCAAATGGATCCTCGAACTGCGCGAAGAATTGAATACTGAACTACCAACACAGGAGCAGATTGTCGCCTATGTAAAGAAAACACTGAGTGAAGGAAAGGTTGTACCGGGCTATGGTCACGCGGTGTTACGTAAAACAGATCCGCGGTTCACGGCCCAGATGGAATTTGGAAAAAAACATCTGCCCAATGATTCACTGGTAAAAACAGTCTGGAATATTTATGAAGCAGTTCCACCGGTATTGCAATCACTCGGAAAAATAAAAAACCCCTGGCCAAACGTGGATGCGCACAGCGGCGCTCTCCTGGTTCATTTTGGCATGAAGGAATACGAATTCTATACCGTATTATTCGGCGTCAGCCGCTCCCTCGGCGTGCTGGCAAGTCTCTGCTGGGATCGGGCCCTGGGATATTCTCTCGAAAGACCAAAATCCGTTACGACGGAAAATGTGAAAGGCTGGCTGGCAGGGAAGGAAGAAATTTGGGGGGAGTAAAAGATTGACAGTCCAGGTAATATTTATATTCATTCTTTTTTAATGTGGCGAATATGTAATTGTATTACCCGCCGAAGCTTTAGCGTTGGTGGGTTGTGAATAAAAAGGTGGAAGTTGAATGGTTAATGATCCCGCACATTTGCAGCTATCTCAGGCGTTTTTCTTTGCAGATATGATAATCCTGGAAAGGATAGCGATGATTTGATTTACTTCAACCAGTAATTCGTTTTGAAAACCTGTCAGATTCGTTTTCTCGCATACAGACAACCAATACATTGATTCACTGGCTTCTTTCGCGGCAATTTTCATTTTGTGAATAAAATCCAAACGACTCTCGGCCTGTTGTGCTTCGGAGACATTCGCACCAATGGCCATTCCGCAACGCATTAGCTGGTTTGCAATCGTTGATTCTTTTTGGTTGTAAAGTACCTTGCAGTAATTTTTTATGCCTACGGAAAAATCGATCGATTTACTCAGGATAATATTTTCTTTCATCTTCAATAATCTTGTCCTCGAATGGAGCAATATTATGGAAGATCATTTAAGATTCTATAGGCATTTCACCCGAAAAAGGAAGTTTCTTAACCCCTCATTCCCATCCTGCACGTGCGGGATCATTAACCATTCAACTTCCACCTTTTTGATTCCTGCAATTACAAATTTGCCACATTAAAAAAAATATAGCGACAGCAGGATATCGACTATAAAACTATAGTGCCTGCAGTATATCATTTAAAATATCCTCCCGGTATTCCAGCCCGCACGAAATGCGTATGAGCCCGGGCGTTATATTCACGGCGATTCTTTCTTCTTCAGATAATTTCGCGTGTGTGGTGCTTGCCGGATGCGATGCAATGCTGCGGGTATCGCCGAGGTTCGCGGTTCTGGATAACATTTTCAGCTTGTCAAGGAATTTTCTTCCACTATCAAGCCCGCCTTTCAATTCAAAACAGAAAAGGCCGCCGCCATTTTTCATCTGTTTTTTTGCGATCTCATATTGGGGATGGGATTTTAAAAACGGATATTTCAACCAGCTGATGGCCGGGTGATTTTCCAGTTTCTCTGCCAGATAAAAAGCATTGGAGGAATGACGCTCCATCCGTACTTCCAGGGTTTCCAAACTTCGGCTCAGTACCCAGGCGTTAAATGGAGAAAGTGCCGGGCCGGTACTTCTGCAGAAAAGATATATTTCATGTATCAATTTTTTGGTGCCCAGCACGATGCCACCCAACACGCGACCCTGTCCGTCCAGCCACTTGGTCGCTGAATGAACCACCAGGTCGGCACCATATTCTGCGGGCAGTTGTCCGATGGGCGTTGCGAAACAATTGTCCACGCAATAGATCAATCCATGTTTTTTTGCAAATTCACCCGCCGCCTGTAAATCGATCAGATCCAGTCCCGGATTGGTCGGCGTTTCCAGGTAAATCATTTTGGTATTCGGCTGCACGGCCATTTCCCAGGCAGCGATATTGCCGGCTGGAACATAGGTATATTCAATTCCGTACTTCGGTAGAATTTTGGTGATCACGGTATGGGTACTGCCGAAAATGGCATTGCAGGAAATCAGGTGATCGCCTTTCTTCAGAAAGGTAAGCATGGAAGCGAATACGGCACTCATGCCGGATGCGGTAGCGAATCCCGACTCCATGCCTTCGAGTACACACATCCTGTCTGTAAACTCCTGCACCGTGGGATTGGAGAAGCGGGTGTAAATATTGTCATCCGTTTCGTCGGCAAACGCTGCCCGCATTTCTTCTGCACTGTCGAAACTAAAACTGCTGGTGAGAAAAATCGGCGAGGAATGCTCCATTTCATTGGTTTGCTCCACGCGCGTGCGGATCATCCTGGATACGGGGTGTAAGGGCATATTTAAAGTGTTTAGGCTATAATTTTTATTTCCCAGTCAATTTTGCAACCGGCACCCATCAGCGTGGCGGCCACAGAACAATATTTTTCTATGGAAAGCGCACAGGCTCTTTTTGCTTTTTCCGGTTCTATCGGTCCTTTCAGTTCAAAAATCAATTTAATATACTTCCAGATGGTCGCCTCTTTGCCTTCCTGCCTTTCCCCGTCGATCAGAATGCGAAATCCGTCGACGATTTGCTTTTGTTTTTTCAGGATCGAAATGATATCGATACCACTGCAACTGCCAAGACCCATCAACAGCATCTGCATAGGCCGGATTCCAAAATTGTGTCCGCCGCTTTCCGGGCTGGAATCCATTTTCACGGTGTGACCATGCGCATCTTTCCCTTCAAATCCATAATCATTATTCACCCGAAGTACTTCAACGTGGATCATAAAAAGATTTTTGCAAAGGTAATTCATGCTTGTCCTTATTTTGCACTCATAATTTTGAATGGGTAGCATGGAGGAATTTCACAGTTACCAGCCTTTTCAGCTGGAAAACGGGCAGGTTTTACCGGATATCAGGGTTGGCTATCACACATTTGGAAGTCTGAATGCTGCCGGCGATAATGTCGTATGGATTTGTCATGCGCTCACAGCGAATTCCGACGTCATCCGCTGGTGGCCTGGTATGGTGGGCGAACATCGCTATGTGGATCCCGAAAAACATTTCATCGTTTGTGCCAATATCATCGGCTCCTGTTATGGAAGTTCCGGACCATTGAGTGAAAACAAAGCGACGGGTGCACCGTACTTCAGCAGCTTTCCCATGATTACCATCCGCGACATGGTAAAAGCGCATATCCTTCTGAGAAAGTTTTTGGGAATCAACCGGATTCATTTGCTCATGGGAGGTAGTATGGGGGGCTATCAGGCACTGGAATGGGCGTTGATGGAACCAAAAATCATCCAGGATCTTTTTCTGATCGCCACTTCGGCCGCAGAAAGTGCCTGGGGCATTGCGGTGCATGCTTCCCAGCGATTATCGATTGAAGCTGACCCGACCTGGATGGACAGGCATGCGGATGCGGGTAATAAAGGACTTCAGGCAGCCAGGGGAATCGGCATCCTTACGTATCGGAATTATGCCATCATGAAAGAAAAACAAACGGATCCCGATACCGAAAAACTGGATAATTACCGGGCCGCTTCCTATATTTCTTATCAGGGGAATAAGCTGTCGCGAAGATTCAATGCCTATAGCTACTGGCTGCTCACCAAATCCATGGACAGTCATCACATTGCACGCAACCGCGGCGGTGATCTTAAAAAAGTACTGGCCTCCATCACGCAGCGTACCCTGATTGTGGGTATCACCAGTGATATTCTTTGCCCGCTCACAGAACAGGAATTTCTCGCAAATCATATTCCCAACAGCAAACTGATTTCCATCGATTCACTTTACGGCCACGATGGGTTCATGGTGGAAACGGAGAGGATTGGGCATTCACTGAAGGAATGGATGGAAAAACTAGTATAAGAGTATAAGAGTATAAGGGTATAAGAGGATAAAGGTGTGTATTTCCACTCCTATACTCTTATACCCTTATACTAATTCAAACTCAGCCTTCCCTGGTAGTACTCCAGAATCTTTGTTCTGAAAATATAATTGTAACGCGCGGCGCTGAGGTTGGTATTGGCGCGGTCGTAATTATTTTTGGCGATCACATAATCTACGGATGTGATTACACCGGCATTGAATCTTATTTCTGCTGTGCGGAATGATTCTCCGTAAGCATGCACCTGATCCAGGTATCCTTTGTATTGTCCGTAGGCAGAACGAAGATTCTGCCAGGCCTGCTCTACCAGTTGTTGCAGCTGGTTGCGGGATGCGTTGGACAACACTTTTGCATTTTCATAATTCAGTTTGGCCGTCTTTACATTGTTTCTGGCTGATAAAAAATTGAGGATCGGGATGTTCAACTGCAAACCCACATATTGATAGCGATTATTCTTCACCTGATCACCGAATGTTGTTTTCTGTGTTGCCAGTCCGGTGGTAAAAACATCTGTGTTGGGAGTGCCCGGAATATAATATCCGGTCGATTGCTGAAATTCAGAACCCGGGATATTGGAAGTAGCAATACTTGAGTAATTTGAATTGACCGCTCCGAACAAAGAAAGTGTCGGATATAATTTGCCTCTGGCAACTGCAATGCTTTTCTGATAGGATTGTACGCGCAGATCAGTGGCTTTGATATTCGGTATCACCTGCAATGCCGTTTGAAATATGCTGTCAGAGGGTGTTCTTAAATCATTTACATCGGCGTTCATGCTCACCATTTCATAGGTGGCATCTTTCTGATAGGGCACATTCAACACGCCGAACAACGTTACTTTCGAAACTTCCAGGGCGTTCACGGCATTCACTACATTCACTTTATCGCTGGCATACTGCCCTTGCAGGTCGTATAAAGTAGCGGGTGGAATCGCCCCTTCCTGGTTTTGAATTTCAAGCCGTGCTACCTGGCTGGAATCTACAGATGCCTGACTGCGGGCTATATCCAGTAGTTCCTGGTTGCTCAATACCGTCAAATAGGCAAGTATGACATTGAGCGTGATATTGTCTTTCTGCTGTTGCAGATCCATTTTGCTGGCATTATAGAACAGGTTATTTGCCTTGATATTATTCATCAGCGACAGTCCGTTGAATAAAACCAGACTTCCATATACCTGATAATTTCCGGATCCGTTTTGTACGTCCACATAAGCATTGTTCACATTGCTGATGCTTCTTCCGTAATTGTTCTGCTGCTGAATGGTTCCATTGATCTGTGGCAGCAGATTATCTTTTGACTGCTTATAAGCCACGCCGTTTTGATCCAGCTGAATCTGACTTTGCTGCACCTGCAGGTTATTGGTGATGGCGAGATCCACGCATTGTTTGATCGTGAGGTATTTGGTACTGTCCTGCCCAAATCCTTTTAATGAAAAAATCAGAAATAAAATAAAAATCCAGGAACTATACCTCTTCATCATTTCGTCTTTTAATTTGTTACCGTTTTTTCGATCCGGCCATCGAGCAGGTGAATAATCCGTTTCCCATATCCTGCATTTTTTTCTGAATGGGTTACCTGAATGATCGTTACCCCATCCTGCTTATTCAGCAGGGTAAACAATTCCATGATTTCCTCGCCCTGTTTTGAATTCAGGTTACCGGTTGGCTCATCCGCGAGAATAAGTTTCGGCTTTGCCACCAGCGCGCGTGCGATGCCCACCAGCTGTTGCTGACCGCCGGAAAGCTGTGTCGGGAATAAATCTTTTTTACCCACCATCTGAAAACGATCGAGGATATCGGCCACAATGGCTTTGCGTTCGGATCCTTTGATGTCCTGATAGATCAGGGGTGTTTCAATATTTTCATATACCGTGAGCTCATCAATCAGGTGATAGGCCTGAAATACAAAACCGATATGGGATTTGTACAGATTGGATCTTTGTTTTTCTTTGAGTTTGAAAACTTCTGTATCGAGAAACTGATAGTCGCCTTCTGATGCGGTATCCAGCATGCCGATGATATTCAGCAGACTTGATTTTCCCGAACCCGACGGTCCCATGATGGAAACAAATTCTCCTTCTCCGATTTCGAGGTTAATATCTTTCAGAATAAAATTCCGGATGTTTCCCTGATTCACCCACTTTGATATATGCGATAGTTTGATCATTATTTTTTAAATTCTATTTGGTTGTCAGTTGACGGTTGACGGTTTTTTATTTTAATAGTTTTGGGCTTTAGACTTTAGACTTTAGACTTTGGGCTTTGGGCTTACTCAGATCGCAGGCTCTTTACCGGATTCGAAACCGCCGCCTTGATCGCCTGAAAACTCACGGTGATGATGGCGATCATCGCAGCAGCCACCGCTGCGATCACGAAGATCCACCAGGATATCGGTATGCGATAAGCAAAATCATTCAGCCACTTGTGCATCGCAAAGTATGCGATCGGCGAAGCGATCACGATGGCGATGCCTACCAGTTTTAAAAATTCTTTGGACAGCAGATTGACAATATTCGGAATCGTGGCACCCAGCACTTTCCGGATACCGATTTCTCTTGTCCGCTGCATTGTACTGTAAGATGCCAGTCCAAGCAACCCCAGGCAGGATATGATAATCGCCAGGATCGCAAAATTCAGGAACAGTTTTCCGAAGCGCTGTTCGGATTTATATTGTTCGTTAAAAAATTCATCCAGGAAAAAATAACTGAAAGGCTGTGACGGAATCATTGTGTTCCATTTGCTTTCAATGGCCGCGATTGTTGCCGGTAAATTATTTGCCGCCACTTTAATAGATACCAGTCCGGTGCGCGTGGGCTCTATACGAATGGACAAAGGAAGTATTTGTTGTTGTAATCCCCTGAAGTGAAAGTCTTTCATCACACCAATGATCTTACCTTTTCTTCCCCACTGGTCAAAATCACGACCGATGGCATCCTTGGGAGAAAGATAACCGAACATCTTTACGCCCGTTTCATTCAGGATCATCGCCTGTGCCGTGTCGGTCATGAACTCTCTGGAGAAAGAACGACCGGCAACCATCTTCATATCATATTGTTTGATATAATCGAAATCCACGAAATAAACATCCAGGTTGGCAACCTGCATGTCACCTTTGGCATTTTGAATTTTCGAGTAGGCACCACTGTTACCGCCGCCGGGAACACTGGAAGAACCAGAAACTGATTTTACATTTGGAATGCCTTTCACCGCCTGCATAAAAGCATCCTTGGCGGGATCGCCGTTTGAATCAAGCACCATCATCTGATCCTTTGTGAATCCGAGATCTTCGTTGCGCATGAAGTTCATTTGTAAATACACCACGATCGTTGAGATGATGAGTGCAATAGAGATCGTGAACTGCGCGATCACCAGGCCCTTTCTTAAAAAAATTCCTTTGGTGCCAGTGGAGAATCTTCCCTTCAATACCGTCACAGGTTTGAAAGAAGACAATACCAGGGCGGGATATAAACCGGCCAGCAAACCGATTCCGATGCTGGCAATAAATAGTATTCCGATAAAAGACGGATTGCTGAAAACACCCGTGGTGAGCGTTTTGCCTGCCAGCAAATTAAACGAAGGGATCAGCAGGGCCGTGACGCCCAGTGTCAGTAAGAAGGCGATGAAGCAAACCAGAATGGATTCACCCAGAAATTGCGCTGTGAGTTGCTGCCTGCCGGCACCCACGACTTTGCGAATGCCCACTTCCTTGGCGCGTTCCGTAGAGCGGGCCGTCGTAAGATTTACGAAATTAAAACAGGCGATCAGTAGTATAAATACAGCAACAATCGAAAATATATATACATTTTTTATGCTGCCGGAATCACCACCGTTGCGGCTTGAGTGCAGATAGGCTTCGGGAAATTTTTCCAGCATCAGCGTCGGGTACATACTCATCTGCTTCATTTCGCCGCCATTCATTTTTTCAAGAAAGGCAGGAAGCCGTTTTTCAAAAGCCGTGGCGCTGCTGCCCGGTTTAAGTAATACATAGGTTCTGTTTCCATAATTTCCCCACTGGTTATCAATTCCCGGATTAAATTTTCGGGTGATCGTACTCATAGAGATCACCAGATCTGCTTTGATCATGGAATTCTCCGGGATATCCTTCATCAGA
>Ga0206961_1057_pt1 | contig 30663 bp, 30 predicted proteins | sample Alteio_BWOrgHeat_30_FD_153238 | JGI IMG/M metagenome (GOLD analysis project Ga0206961, IMG submission 153238) | Enriched cells from forest soil in Barre Woods Harvard Forest LTER site, Petersham, Massachusetts, United States -... | ecosystem: Environmental > Terrestrial > Soil > Temperate forest >...
ATTAACGGTTGATGAAGATATCGAGTAAAACAAATACCGCAAATACAACAGAAGCAATTCCATTTGCGTTCATAAATGCCAGATTAACTTTTCTAAGGTCGGTGGGTTTTACAATAGAATGTTGATAGATAAGCATACCAATAAAAACAGCAACGCCTAACCAATAGGCCCAGCTAAAATGACCGTGTATGCCTGCAAATACAACACAGGTGGCAGATAATAAATGTAATAATTCAGATACCCTTAAGGCATTCGTTTTACCTACTGCTGCGGGAATAGAATGTAGTTTATGTTCTTTATCAAAGGCTTCATCTTGCAGCGCATAAATAATATCAAAGCCACTTACCCAAAATAGAACGGTAAAAGAAAATAGTACAGGCAACAGATCAAAGTGACCGGTTACTGCAATGTATGCACCAATAGGAGCAAGGCTTAACCCAACACCTAATACCAAATGGCATAAAGCTGTAAAGCGTTTTGTATAGCTATAAAATAAAATAACAAACAACGCAACGGGAGACAATGCCATGCACAATGGATTGATAAAAAAACAAGTCACAATAAAAAGTATAGCAGAACCAATTGTAAATAGCAATGCGTTTTTGCTGGTAATGATTCCCGCAGGAATTTCCCTGATCGCTGTGCGCGGATTCAATGCATCATACTTAGCATCTAACCAGCGATTGAATGCCATCGCCGCACTCCGCGCTGTTACCATGCAGATCAATACTAAAATAAATTTTAATACCAATTCGTTGATCGTTTGAGGAGTAGTTAGAGAATATCGCCCTAAAAAGAATCCGATCATTGCAAAGGGTAATGCAAAAATGGTATGACTAAACTTTACAAGCGATAAATAATTTTTTATAGTAGTTACTGCCATGATATAATTTTAAGCAATTTAATTAATTTTATTTCTAACGATCTCCCATAAAACAATTCCTGCCGCTACCGAGATATTTAAAGAGTGTTTCATACCCAATTGAGGTATTTCTATGCAGCCTTCACAAATGGCAATAACTTCCTGCTGAACGCCTTCTACTTCGTTGCCAAAAACAACAGCTGTTTTTTCGTCGGCACGTATGCTAAAATTTTCTAAAGAGATACTGCTTTCTACCTGTTCAATAGCGTATACTTTATAGCCGTTTTGCTGTAGTGCTTTAACCGCTTCAACCGTTGTTTCGAAATGTTTCCAGGTTACCGTTTCTGTGGCGCCCAAGGCCGTTTTATTGATATCCCTGTGTGGTGGCTGGGCAGTATAGCCGCATAAATAAATAGCTTCTAACAAAAAAGCATCTGCCGTACGGAAAACACTGCCTACATTGTGCATGCTGCGAATATTGTCCATCACCACAATAACCGGTATCTTTTCCGACCTTTTAAACTCATCAACCGACTTGCGGTTTAGCTCATCCATGCTTAATTTTCGCATCTTCCAAAATTATATACAAAAGTAATTCACATTGGGGAGAAATGAGGTTTATTTAAGTGGCGAAAGCCCTTATTTTTGTCGTAATACGACGACCGACGACTGACCACCGACGACCGAAGAACATAGCGTAATTAAAAATTCATCGGTGGTCAGTCGTCGGTGGTCTGTCGTCAAAATTCAATTATGGCCAAGGCAACCGGGGAAACTCCATTAATGCAACAACATAGTGCTATCAAGGCACGCTATCCTGATGCTATTCTACTATTTAGGGTAGGCGATTTTTATGAAACTTTCGGTCAGGATGCAGTTAATGCATCTGCGGTTCTGGGGATCACTTTAACCAAAAGAAATAATGGAAACGCTGATTCATCTCAGCTGGCAGGATTTCCTCATCATTCTTTAGATACTTATTTACATAAATTAGTGAAGGCAGGTTATCGTGTAGCCATCTGCGATCAGCTGGAAAATCCTAAAGACGTAAAAGGGATTGTAAAACGCGGCGTAACGGAATTGGTAACACCCGGTGTTGCTACCAGCGATAAATTATTAGAGCATAATAAAAACAATTTTTTAGCAGGTTTACATTTTAATGAAAATAAAATTGGCATCGCTTTTTTAGATATCAGTACAGGAGAATTTTTTCTCGCCGAAGGCGATAAAGAATATGCTGATAAATTATTACAAAGCCTGCAGCCGGCAGAAGTAATTTTTCAACGCAACCAACAGAAAAATTTCAAAGAGACTTTCGGCTCTAAATTTTTCACCTACACTTTAGATGAATGGATCTTTGCGGATGCGTATGCGACTGAAAGTTTGTTAAAACATTTTGGCACACATAGCTTAAAAGGTTTTGGTGTAGAAGGGATGTTTGCGGGCATTGTTGCGGCTGGTGCCATATTGCATTATTTAAAAGATACGGAGCATCCTAACCTAGGACATATCACTTCTATTCAACGAATAGACAGAGAAGAACATTTATGGATGGATCGCTTCACTATCCGCAACCTCGAATTATTTGGCGGAGCCGAAGGAAGCAACACTTTATTAAAAGTGATAGACAATACCGTCTCGCCAATGGGTGCACGTATGTTGAAACGCTGGATGGTATTACCATTGAATAATATTATCAAGATCAACGAACGTTTAAATACGGTTGAGTTCTTAATAAAAGAAGTAGACGTTAGAACACAGATAGCGGCACATGTTAAACAGGCAGGTGATATTGAAAGACTGGTAAGTAAAGTACCGTTAAAAAAAGTTAACCCACGCGAAGTATTGCAAATTGCCAAGGGCTTGCAACAGGTAGATGCGATCAAAACGATCTGCGCATCAGTTGATAATGATTATTTGAAGCGTTTGGGCGATTCATTAAATGCCTGCAAATTGATTTTAGAAAGAATAGCGAAAGAGATCAATGAAAATCCTCCGGCTTTAGCCAATAAAGGCGGTGTGATCGCCATGGGGATCAATGAAGAGTTAGATGAATTAAGAAAAATATCCAGTGGCGGTAAAGATTATTTATTAGAGCTGCAACAAAAAGAGGCGCAGGCAACAGGCATATCTTCTTTAAAAATAAGTTTCAATAATGTGTTTGGTTATTATTTAGAAGTAACCAATATGCACAAGCCAAAAGTGCCTGAAACATGGATACGTAAACAAACACTCGCCAATGCAGAGCGCTATATCACTCCGGAGTTAAAAGTTTACGAAGAAAAGATATTAGGTGCAGAAGATAAAATATTACAGATCGAATTACAGCTATTTGAAAAACTGTTGAATGAATTGCAGGATTATATTGCGCCGATGCAGATCAACGGAAATGTTTTAGCAACACTCGATTGCCTCACTTGCTTTGCCAATAACGCACTTCATTTCAATTATAAAAAACCATCGATCAGTGATGGCAATATATTAGACCTGAAAGACAGCAGGCACCCGGTGATCGAAAGAAATCTGCCGGTAGGCGAATCATATATTTCCAATGATATTTTTTTAGATCCTGAAACGCAGCAGATCATTATTCTGACCGGCCCGAATATGAGTGGTAAAAGTGCCATCCTTCGCCAGACGGCACTTATCACATTGATGGCGCATATGGGAAGTTTTGTGCCGGCATCGGATGCGAAGATTCCTTTAACGGATAAAATATTTACAAGGGTAGGAGCCTCAGATAATTTAAGCGGCGGCGAAAGTACTTTCATGGTAGAGATGAATGAGACTGCCAGCATCATCAATAACATCACTTCCCGAAGTTTGATATTATTAGATGAGATCGGAAGAGGAACTTCCACCTACGATGGTATTTCTATTGCCTGGAGCATTGTTGAATATTTGTACAAGAGTCAATACTCACCTAAAACATTATTCGCCACGCATTACCACGAATTAAATGAACTCGAAAATAAATTCGAAGGCGTAAAAAATTATCATGTTACGAATAAAGAAGTAGGCAATAAAATCATTTTCTTACGTAAGCTGGCACCGGGCGGAAGTACACATAGCTTTGGTATTCACGTTGCGCGTATGGCCGGTATGCCGCCATCATTGATCGACAGAGCAAATGAAATTTTAGTACAATTAGAAGAAACGCATGTAGGCAGTCCGATAGAGGATACAGTAAAACAAATTGCAGCACCTAAAATGCAACTCAGTATTTTTGATGCACATTCAGCAATCTTTGATGAGATCAGAAAATTATTAGAAAGTACAGATATTAATAGGTTAACGCCGGTGGAAGCGTTGTTGAAGTTGCAGGAGATAAAGGGATTTTTAAAATAATGATAAATGGTAAATTGTTAATGGTAAATGAAAGAAATAATATTGAGCATTGATAATTAAACATTAAAAAAATAACCCACGAAATTTCGTGGGTTATTTTTTTAATAATATCTGGTAACATTTACCATTAACAATTTACCATTTACAATTAGTTACGGTCTCTGCTATAAGTTCTTTTTCTCCCTTCGCCGCTACCACCACGATCACCGCCGCCGCGATGTTCTCCGCCTCCGCGGTGTTCACCACCACGATCACCGCCTGGTTTAAATCCGCCATCAGCTTCGTTCATGCGTATTGCACGACCGCTGTGTTTTTTACCATCCAATGCACTGATCATTTTTGCTGCAGAACCTTTATCCACTTCTACCCAGCTATTCATTTCTTTCATATCAACTCTGCCAAGCACTTCTTTTTTTAAGATTGCTTTCATCTAAAATGAATTGCAAGAAATTTGCTTTGTAGAAACCATCTTTCGTTCCCAAGTTGATAAATAATCTTGTATAACCATTATCGCGTTGGTTGAAATTGCTTCTTTCTTTTCTGCTGTCATTATCTCTTGGAGTAAAATTGCCATCCATGGCCGGAGCACGCATGTTTGTATTCAGATCCTGCGCGTTTTCATAATATTTCAAGAAATGATCGAACTCTAATGAAGCAACTCTTTGTAAAATTTCTTCTTTAGTAATGTCTTTGAATTTTTCCTGAAGATCAGGCATGTAAGTTTCATAATCACCGTTAGATACATCGGCCGACATTAATTTATCCATGAAATGGAAAAACTGTTTGCGACAAACTTCTTTACCGCTTGGTACGTCTATTTTATGGAACTGAGAGTTAACCATTCTTTCCAATTGCTTGATCTTGAATGTTTCTCTTGAATGACAAATTGATAAACAGATACCTGTTTTACCGGCACGAGCTGTACGGCCACTTCTGTGCGTGTACACTTCAATATCATCCGGTAATTCGTAATTGATAACGTGCGTGATACCATCCACATCAATACCACGAGCCGCAACATCCGTTGCGATCAATAGCTGTAAATGTTTTTGACGGAAACGGCCCATTACTTTATCACGTTGTTGCTGAGTTAAATCACCATGCAACGCTTCAATTTCATATCCTTCTCTTGTTAATTTTTCCGCTATATCCTGTGCATCTAATTTAGTACGGGTGAAAATGATACCATACATACCAGGATTAAAATCGATCACTCTTTTCAAAGCTTCGTAACGTTGGTGTGCAGCAACCGTCATGAATTGATGATCGATATTTGCATTGCCACTGTTCTTTTTACCAACTGTAATTTCTTTAGGATTTTCCATGAAGTTCTTAGCGATCGCTCTAACTTCAGGTGGCATCGTTGCACTGAACAACCAAATGCTTTCTCTGTTGATGGTGTTCTTTAATACAAAATCAATATCATCTCTAAAGCCCATGTTCAACATTTCATCGGCTTCATCTAATACTACATATTTTACTTTTTGAAGATCGATCGCTTTACGTTCGATGAGATCAATTAATCTACCCGGAGTTGCAATAACAATATGCACACCTTTTCTAAGATTTTTGATCTGCATCATAATAGAGGTACCGCCATAAACCGCTTCTGTATAAACACCCTTGGTGTGTTTCATAAAGATCATCAGGTCATTGGTTATTTGCAAACACAATTCTCTTGTCGGACAAACGATCAACGCTTGCGGATGTCTCTGTGCAGGATCAATTAAATGTAATAACGGTAAACCAAACGCAGCAGTCTTACCTGTACCGGTTTGTGCCAATCCAACAAAATCTGTTGTTCCTGATAATAAAACCGGGATAGCTTGTTCCTGAATAGGGGTGGGGTTTTCGAAACCTAGATCGGTTATCGCTTGTACTAATTGTTCGTTTAAGCCTAAGGCTTGAAATGCGTTCATGTAAAATGTTTTATGTTTACATGATATGCCACTTACCTGTTGTTAATTTGCTAAAACGTCCTTGTGTAAAGGAATGAAAATCAATACTAAATTCAACAGCCATTAAGGCAACTCATGCAATACTCGTAAATAAAGCGCAAAGGTAGGCTATTTTTTTCGGATAACCCAATCTATCACAAGTAAAGTAATTGTTACGCCTTCCAAACAATGGCTAAACAACGGTTTTTATTTTTTGTTTTCCGGCATTGGTATTTCAATTTAGCTGCAATGGCGTCGCACATTTCATCATTTACTTTGCTATTAAACTTTGGCATTATTTTTCGGTCTATCATTAATAAAAGTTATACTACATTATAACATCATAGTAACAATCCAATTTTAAACATATATACTTACTTATATTATCTTAGAGGCACAAATCATCAATATGAAACGTATTATTTTAACACTCCTAATAATAGCATCAATTTTTTCCGCAGCCAATGCGCAGACATTTACTTTCGGAATTAAAGCTGGGGCTAATATCAATAAATTAACCGGCGAAGCATTTAAAGATGAATTCAGTTTTGGTTACCATGCCGGTGTTTTTGCAAACATTGGATTAGGAAAACACTGGGCCCTTCAACCGGAAGTTTTATTCAGCCAGGTAAATATCGATACGGCAAATAGCACAACAGCCATTTACAATCCTGATTTCGATAAATTGTCTCATATACAAATGAGTTACCTGAGTATTCCTCTTTTATTGGAATTCAAATTGTCGAAAGGAATAGCATTGCAAGCCGGTCCGCAATACAGTATCCTCTTAAATCAAAATGAGAGCCTGGTACAAAATGGTAAAGACGCATTTAAAATGGGCGATTTTGCTGTACTTGGCGGAGTAGAAGTAAAAGTTTCCAGTCTGCGTGTATATGCGCGATACGCGTTAGGATTAACAAATATCAATAATATAGGCGATCAGGATCAATGGAAAAGTCAAAGTATCCAGGTTGGTTTAGGGTTGAGCCTGTTTTAATTAAGAATTTAAAATTAGTAATTAATATTCCTTCATTTTAATAACGAATCCTGACAGAGAATGGTGTATAAGTTAAAAAAAATAATTATTAATTACTAATTATTTTTTTGATCAGGGCCTTATCACATCAAAACTTCCATCCGAGTTCCATTGAACGATAGCTGATGGTGCTGCCAAAGTTGTATCATCCTGCCGATAATGCACCACATAATCAACTCCTTCTTTAATCAGGATATCAATATCTCCAAATATTTGTGGCGGCGGATAGCCGGAAACGTTAGCTGAGGTAGATACGATAGGTTTACGAAAACGTTTCAACAAGTGCTTGCAAAATACTTCATTAACTATCCGGATGGCAATCGTTCCATTTTTATTGACAACATTTTCTGCTAACCCGATCGCATCATTATAAATAACCGTTGTTGGTTTATTTACTTCATTTAAAAATTCAAAGACACCCAGGTCAGGTTGAGCTACATAATGTAAAAGATCTCTTTGTTCTGCCAGCAGAACGATCATACTTTTTTCATCGGCTCTTTTCTTTAACCGGAAGATCTTTTCGACAGCCGCTTCATTGGTAGCGTCACAACCAATACCCCAGATCGTGTCGGTTGGGTATAGTATCAGTCCGCCGTTTTGTAATACAAGCAGACAAGCTTCAATATCATTTGTAAAATCTATCATAGTATTTTTTGATAAACCTTCATTATACTATCAGCGTATTTTTGGGTAGTAAAATTCTGCGCCTGTGTAAATCCTTTTTCCCTCATAGAAATGACTAGATTATCATCAGTCGAAATCTGTAACATCTGCGCAGCTAAAGCAGCATGGTCATGCGGCGAAAAATACATTGCCGCATCACCGCCAACTTCCGGTAAGCAAGATGCATTACTGCTAAGCACCGGCAAACCGCTGCACAAAGCTTCTAACAAAGGTGCGCCAAAACCTTCAAATATGGATGGGTACACCAATGCTAAACCTTGTTGATATATAGCAGGAAAATCTTCAGCGGTGGTAAAATGAAGCGCTCTTGATTGCGGCAAGTCATTTAAAAAGATCAAACGATCGGCAATGCCATTCGCCTGCATTAGATTTTTAGCTTCTTCCTTTTCTTTTTTGCCGTTGCCAATAATAACAAGAGGAATATTTATTTTGTCTTTCAATATCACAAGTGCTTCACAAACAGCGATCAGGTTTTTTCTTGCGGTGATAGAGCTTACAAAAAGAAAATATTTATCTGGCAGATTGTATCTTTTCTTTACTATAGTTTTTTCTTCCGTACCAACTACTCTTTGAAATATAGGGTTACAGCTTTGATAGCAGATCGAGATCTTATTTTCATCAACCCTATAAAAATTCATCAGGTCATCTTTTGTCTGCTGACTGATAGCGATAACCGCATCAGCTTTTTTGCAGGCATGTTTTATTTTCCAACGGCTTACGTAGCGTACATCTAATGTATATGTTTCAGGAAATCGTTCATAAATAAGGTCATGTACTGTAACAACTGTTTTTACGCCGGTACGTTCTATGCCATTCGGTATCTCGTTACTAACCCCGTGAAAAATATCAACCTTACTATTTACAATATCTTTCAGCATACCGCTCCTTCGCCATAACGCAGGGAATTTTTTACCGATGGCAGTTTGTGGAAAAATAGCTGTTGTATTTGGAAATACTGCAGTATCAAACAGATCTGTTTGTTTTGGTGCAAATAATATATACTCGTTTTGTGGATAATGAGTGGTAAGAATAGCAATGAGCGAACGGATATAATTACCCAAACCTGTTTTGTTTTGGAAAGCCCTCTTTCCATCATACCCTATTTTCATAATAATTCCCTTTATAATAGAACAGCGCAAAGGTACAGTTGCTTTTGAGAAGCGCAAAGGTTGATTTAAAGTCTTTTATCTTGTATATTGCACGCTTTAAATGGAGAAATTATCAGCTATCATAATAACCTACAATGAGGAGCAAAATATTGCTGCCACTATTGATGCTGCATGGAAAGTATGTGATGAAATTATTGTGGTAGATAATGGAAGCACTGACGGTACCAAAAAGATATGCATTGAAAAAGGGGTAACATTCATTACACATGCATGGATGGGTTTTGGCAAGCAGCGCAATTTTGCCGTAACGCATGCCGAAAACGATTATGTTTTGGTATTGGATTCGGATGAAGTGTTAGACGAGGACCTGATCAAAAGTATCCTGGAAGTAAAACAACAAGGCTATACACAACAAATATACCTGCTAAAAAGATTAAATTTTTATTACGGAAAATTCATCCGGCATGGCATGGAAAATCCTGATGTAAAGGCAAGGCTTTACCATAAATCTTTTGCCAAATGGAACGATAAACTGGTGCATGAAGACCTTGAGTTCAGGCCGTATCTTAAAACCATTCAATTGAAAGGATTTTTATTGCACTATACTTATAGAAGTGTTTCAGAACATTTTATAAAGATGGATAAATACAGTAGCCTTTCAGCAGAGGAATATTTCAGAACAGGTAAAAAAAATCCCGGTTTCGGAAAGCTGATGCTGAGCCCGGCATTTACATTTATAAAAGCATTTATATTAAGAAGGGGATTTTTAGATGGCTGGAGAGGATGGTTATTGGCCATATTACACGCCAATACTACCTTACAGAAGTACGCCAAATTAAAGATGATCTACCTGCACGAAAAGCATCCGGTAAAGGATTAAGCATCAAAATTATTTTTTACACTTACTATTAATTATTTTCGCGAAAAATAAAATACAATGGATCTACAAGAATTGATACAATCGGCATTTACCAACAGAGAATTGCTAAAAGACACAAAATATACCGAAGCAGTAAAAACGGTAATTGAAGAAGTTGATAAAGGAAGATTACGTACCGCCGAACCAACCGCCAATGGCTGGCAGATAAATGAATGGGTAAAGCAAGCCATATTAATGTACTTCGGTATTCAAACTATGGAAACATTAACAATGCCTCCATTTGAGTTTTATGATAAAATGAAATTAAAAAGCGGTTACGCCGCACTGGGAGTAAGAGCAGTGCCCGGCGCTGTCGCAAGATATGGAGCTTATGTAGCTAAGAATGTAGTGCTGATGCCCAGCTTCGTAAACATCGGCGCTTATGTTGATGAAGGAACAATGGTCGATACATGGGCAACAGTTGGCAGCTGCGCGCAGATAGGTAAAAATGTTCACTTGAGCGGCGGCGTAGGAATTGGCGGCGTGTTAGAACCTTTGCAGGCAAGTCCGGTTATTATTGAAGACGGCTGTTTTATCGGTAGCCGTTGTATTGTAGTAGAAGGCGTTAGGGTTGAAAAAGAAGCTGTGCTCGGAGCAAACGTGGTACTGACAAAATCTACTAAAATAATTGACGTGAGTGGTGCTGAACCGATCGAGTATAAAGGAATTGTTCCGCCAAGAAGTGTGGTGATACCGGGATCATATACTAAAAAATTTCCTGCAGGAGAATACAGTGTTGGTTGCGCATTGATCATCGGCACAAGAAAAGCTTCTACGGATTTGAAAACAAGTTTGAATGATGCGCTTAGAGACTTCAATGTTGCGGTGTAAAAAATAAATCAGAAGTTAAAAGTCAAAACCCATAAGTTAATAGCTATGGGTTTTGACTTTTAACTTATAAGGCAAGCAAGCTACAACCCCTGATATCACTATTATCTAGCCTGCCCAATACTTCAAAACTATCATCTGGAAATAGCTTGCCTGCATCTTCTGTTGCGATAAAAGAACAGGAATATATATTGGCGAGATCAATAACATTAATAGCCCCGCTAAGCGTTTTGTTTTGGGTAGATGTGTGAACGGTTAATGGATCATCTTCATCCCGTATCAATATTTTCATCCAGGGCGGACAATTAAAAGAGCCATCACCTTTTGAGTATGCCTGGCTCAATAATTCCGTCATGCCATATTCAGAATGAATATTTTGTACCTGAAAGTTTTTACACAAGATATTATGTACTTCCTGGCGCGTCATTTCCTTTCTTCGCCCTTTCATGCCACCGGTTTCCATAATGGTTGTGTATTGTAAAGGCAATGAATATTTTTCAGCAAAATCAAGCAAGGCAAATGTTACACCGATCAGTAAAGTTTTTTGTTGTTTGTTTTCCAGTGAAACGATGGTTTTGTACAAAGCCGCCGTATCCTGTAAATAAAATCCGCTTTGCGGATGTTTGCTTTGTTGTATCAGTTTATCGGCCATCAATACCAACGATGAATTATTTCTTTCGAGATAGGAGGGAAGCAATGCAATAATGCACCATTCTTCCGGCCTGCCGTAAAATAAATTAAAGCAATTGGTAAAGATTGTTTCGTATACGCCGATATCTTTTATTAAATGTTTACTGTTGATGGTTTGTGTGGTGCCGCTGCTTTCAAATATTATAGCAGGCATAAATTCCGTCGTAGTGATAGGGTGGGTCTTAAAAAAATTGATCGGCAAAAAAGGTATCTTTTCTATCGAATCAATTGCATTGGCCACCACCTTAAGCGTTTGACAATATTGGCGATAAATGGCATTGTTACTGTACTGATAATGAAATAACTCCAGCGCCAGGCTGTTAAAGCTCCCTGAGGTAGCCGTAAATATCCTTTCCGGGAGATCCATATTTTTAACAGCAGTATTCAATTTCTATCATTAAATTTGGTAATTAATACACAAAGATGCGGTACACAATTTTAATTGTAGCAATTAGCTTGATATTTCTTGGTTGTAAAAAAGATAAATCAACCAGACCGGTCTTAACTTTCAAGTCTGTAAACAGTACAACGATCAATGATGGCGACCTTTTGATTTTTACACTTTCCTTTAAAGATATCCAACCAAATGTAGCAGATACCCTGAATGTTCAGGAAATAGTTCCTTGCGCGTTTAGTCAGTTTTCTCAAAATTATGGGCTACCTGTATTTTCTGCAGCAAGTAATCAGGGCGGCGATATTATTGTTAGTTTTATAAATAATGTTACGGGAACTAATTATCCGATTATAGGAGCAAAATGTGATAGCGATGATATTTGTCATTTTAAATTTATATTGATCGACAAGAATAATAATAAAAGTGATTCCATACTTTCTCCCGCAATAACTATCAAACAATAATTCTTAATTAATAGCAATGGCAAAAGCAGTAAAAGCAGCAGTAAAAACTAAAAAAGCAAAAAGTATACTGACAGAAAAGTCTTACACGTTCTTAAAAAAAATATATCAATAATCCCTCGCCAACAGGTTTTGAAAGTAGCGGACAAAAAATGTGGCTGGAGTATGTAAAACCTTATACCGATTCATTTTTTACAGATCCTTATGGAACGGCCGTAGGTGTTATCAATCCTTCTGCACCATTTAAAGTAGTAATAGAAGCGCACGCAGATGAAATAAGCTGGTTCGTTAATTATATTTCTGCAGATGGTTTGATCTATCTGAAAAGAAACGGTGGCGTAGATCACCAGATCGCACCTTCTATGCGTGTATTGATTCACGGGAAAAAGGGTGCTGTAAAAGCAGTGTTTGGCTGGCCGGCTATTCATACAAGATTAAGTGCCGATAAAGAAACACAACCTAAAGTGGATAATTTGTTTTTGGATTGCGGGGCAAGAACTAAAAAAGAAGTGGAAGACCTTGGTATACATATCGGCGCTGTTGCAACCTATGAAGATGGGTACGAAGAATTGGCATACGATTATTTAATAGGCCGTGCATTTGATAACCGTGTCGGCGGCTTTATGATCGCAGAAGTTGCAAGATTATTAAAAGAAAATAAAAAGAAACTGCCTTTCGGTTTATACATAGTAAATGCTGTTCAGGAAGAAATTGGTTTACGCGGTGCAGAAATGATCGCGCGTAGAATTAAGCCTGATATTGCTATCATTACCGATGTTACGCATGATACATCTACACCGATGATCAATAAGATCATACAGGGCGATACGGTTTGTGGTAAGGGTCCGTCATTAACATTTGGCCCCGCAGTACATAATAAATTATTGGATGTGGTACAGGATGTAGCTGCCAAGAATAAGATCCCTACACAGTTACACACCGTAAGCAGAAGCACAGGTACAGATACTGATTCGTTTGCTTACGCCAATGAAGGTTGCCCTAGTGTATTGATCTCCATCCCGCTTCGTTATATGCATACAACAGTAGAAATGTTGCATAAAGATGATGTAGAAAATACGATCAAGCTGATGTATGAAACATTGCTGACACTAACACCTAAGACTAACCTCAGTTATTTTAAATAAAATATTTGCCATAGATATTTATAGAATGGATCATTAGGGTCCATTTTCTATATCGGGAATTCTGTTTTCATTATCGGGAATAATACCCAACCTTTTATTGCCGTAGCTAGTATATGTAATAAATAAGTTCTATCATTGTTTAGCGAACGGACCATTACTAAACGATTAATATTGTTACTATGATCAAACTACTCACTGTATCAACTTGCTTTGTTTTGTTTTCTTTATCTGCCAGCGCGCAATGTTTTGTTGGTCTTTCAACAGGTATTTCAAAAGATATCAGCGATAATGTTAACCAGGCATTCTATCATATCCCGGTTACTTTGCAATGGAAACCAACCCGTAAACGTTGGAACGTATTTTTTCTGGAAGCGAATTATGATATTCCAATAGCAGGAAACAGTAATGTAAAAGCTTATACTGTGAATCCGTCTTTACCACAATCAATAAATGTAACAGAAAAGGTGCGTCCCTATATTTTTACTCTCTTTGGTGGAACAACCGTCCATTTTATTGTTGATAAAGAGCGGCAAGACTTTATCTATGTTAATCTGTTACTTGGTATTTGCAATCAGACTTTTATTGTAAAATATGCTAATCCCGATAAAAATAATTACACGGTATTGAACCCTGACGTCAACTTCGATAATACATCTATTGTAGCCGCTTTCGAAGTAGCATACAAATTCCATAATAACTTAATGGCTATGCTACATATCCAAACCGGAATGGATGCAAGTGAAGGAGGATATCCATTGTCTTATAAATTTGTTGCACCGATGCAGTTGACCCTTGGGTATAATTTTTATTATAATAAACCAAAAAATACAAGGAGGTACCAATGAGACATACTTTATATATAATTGGAGGCGTAATGTTTTTTTTAATTGCAGGATGTGTTAAACCAAAACCGCCGCGCAATTTCTTTCCTGATCAAAATGATCCGAACTTAAGCAGGTTAACTAGCTATGGCTATAATATCGCGAGCAACTACATTAATAATGTTCCATATAGTAATCCGTATCTCTATAATGGTAATACGGTTCCTACACTAACTAAGACTGTTACCTCAAGCCCATTTGATACACTTGCTATATCTTGGCAAATAGCTCCTGATGCAGCCATTGCTTATGATTTTTTTCCACAGTATACGGAGATTTCTATATTACTGCCAGTATCCAAAAATTTTAGCGGGAATGATTTTTTGGCATTGAGCGGACAAAGATTTGCATCAAATACATGTACGCTCCATTTATTACAACAAAATAGTTTCAATAGCGATACACTGTTAACAGGCACCGCGAATATTTATTTTGTAGAAATTGGATTTGGAAGTTCGGAAAGCACAGAGGGGAAATTACTTTTTTCAGGATTGTATAATGGTAATATCGGAGATAGTATTACAGTCGCAAATGGCAGGTTCGATTTTTCTATACCAATCAATTCCATAAATTTTTGATGGTAACTAAAACCTTGCGATCAGTTTTAAATTAAGCAATCTTGGCGTTAAACGATTGGGTATCGCGTAAGTATTATTAGCAAAATCTTTTATCAGTTGATAAGAAATTGTATTGGCCCTGTCTAAAAGATTAAATATCTCCAAACTTGCCCAAATAGTTTTGAATGGTTTAAACGGACTATGACTTCTGCGTTTAGATTCTTCACCCAATAACAAAGCACTAAATCCAATATCAACCCGTATGTATGGATCAATGGTTAAAGCATCACGGAACTGAGGAACATTGGGAATACTGTAAGGCATATTGCTGCCATATATCATATTCAAATGCACGCGTATATTTTTATTGGTAGATAAATAATCCTGCAAATACATACCTAATGTTATCAAACGGTCTGTTGGACGGCGTATCCAGCTAATGGTTTCTTTAGCGCTATCTGCTACAACTTTATCTGAAGATTGTGACGTGATAAATTGTCCCGCTGCATTTTCATAGCGGTAATAAAAATCGTTGTCAATTTTTTCCTTCGTGCTTCCAATGCCTAAGCTTATCCAGCTTTCTGCATCTTTTACCAGCTCTCCGTACAATCTTGCTTCAGCACCAACGGCGTATGCCTTCGCATCATTCTCTCCAAAATATTGAATGCGTAAATTATCTATGTCGTAAGGATTAACATCCCACAATCTTTTATAGTAAGCTTCTGTAGTTAAGCGAAAAGGCCTGTCACCATAGTTAAAGTCATATTCCATACCTGCAACAAGCTGATAACTTTTTTGCGCTTTCACATCAGGATTAACCGTTCCATCAGGCCTTCTTAATTCTCTGTAAAAAGGCGGCTGGTCGTAAATGCCCGCAGCTAATTTGTAAATGATATTCTTTTTTGTCTTTAAACTTAGCTGTGCCCTCGGACTTACTAAAAATTCATGGTTGAGTGAATTGTAATTGTATCTCGCGCCAACTTGTAGGATCACGTTTTGTTTTGCGTGCGTTAAATTGATATTGTCTTGCAAAAAACCGCTGTATTTTTGGATAGAAAGATCGGCAGTAGAATTAATAAAGCTGCTAAGGTTATTGCCATTTTGCGGAATAGAATAACCGGCGCTATCCTGAAATTCAAATTCGTATAATTTATCTTTGATATTTGTCTGTTCCATTGTAACACCCCATTGTATCAAGTGGATGCCTGTTTCATAGCTGCCTTTATGTGTGATGTTCCATACGCCGATATTCAAAGCATTACGCCCATAATTCTGGTAATAGCCCGCGCCTAAAGGATTAACGATCTGTCCGTAAGTGCTGCTGCCTTTATCAAAATCTCTTTCACCAAATAAGTAAGTACCTGCGATATCAAAATTCTCTGTCTCAATATCCTGGTAATGGCTCAATAAAAATTTCAATTTTAATTTGGTTGAAGGCTCATTGATAGCAGTGAGGCCAATAAAATTTGTTTGGTAGCCATCTTTCTCTTGTCCGTCAAATAAAATATCCAAACCAATATTGCTGGTGAAAAATGGAGATATCACCGAAGATGTTTTTGCAACGGATTGAGGGATGAATAAAAATTTAGTTGATGAAAGGGTGCCCAATAATTCCAGCCGCCATTTTTCTGCCAGCTGATAAGTAATATAGGCCTGGATATCAGAAGAGCTTGGTACGTAAATGCCTTGTGTTTCCTGAGAGCTAAGCAGGTCCTTCGTACTACGGTTCCTTGCGCCAAGCAAATAAGTAAGCCGGTGTTTTTTTGAAGCACCTTCGATATGAAAACCCTGTTCTAATAACCCGATATCGATAGAGCCTGCAAATTGTTTAGGATCTTTATATTGTATATCGAGCACACTGCTCATCTTATCGCCATACTTTGCCTGAAAGCCTCCGTTGTAAAAACTGATATTCTTTGTAAGCTCGGGATTAATGAAACTTAAACCTTCCTGTTGTCCGCTTCTTACTAAATAAGGACGGAAAATTTCAAAGTCATTGATGTAAATTAAATTTTCATCATAGTTACCACCCCGCACGCTGTATTGATTGGTCAATTCATTATTGCTGCCAACTAATATCTTTATTAACCCTTCAACGCCGCCCGTTGTTGTAGGCAATGTAGTTGCGGAAACAGCATTTAGTTTAGTGATGCCAACATCTCTTTGTTGATTATCTGCGGCTGCAACTGTTACCGTATCCAGCGACTGAGCGTTTTTTTCAAGGCGGACGATTTTTTTATCTTCTTCGTTCTCACTTAAAAAAAAATTGAACTGTGTTTCGGTATAACCGGTGTAAGAAAAAACGATCGCTATTGCTTTATCTGCAGCAACTGTTATTTTAAAGTAGCCACTATCGTTTGTGGCAACGCCGCTTCTTTTGCCTAAAACGATCACAGAAACATTGGCGAGGGGCCGCTCATTTTCATCTACCACACGACCACTCACAAACGCCGATCTCTTCTGGGCTGTTGCATGTAAAAATAACAGCGATAGCGTTAGGGCTGTAAGTAGTCTCATAGTATGAAGATAAATGTTTTATTATAATGGATAATTGGAGAATGGAGAAATGATAACTGAAAGTTTCTAATCATTATCACAGCTTTATAATTATCCATTATCAATTAACCAATTATCCATTCACATCTTTACCTTTATCGAATGAAAATCCACGATATCACTTCTTATTTAGAAATAATTGCTCCGCTTAGCTTACAAGAGCCTTATGATAATGCAGGCTTGATAACCGGCAATGGCCAGTGGGAGTGCACAGGAATTATTACAGCCCTGGATGCCACCGAAGAAGTGGTAAAAGAAGCCATTGCAAAAAAATGCAACCTCATCGTGGCACACCATCCAATCATTTTTGGCGGCTTGAAAAAGATCACCGGTAAAAATTATGTGGAGCAAACGATCATTACAGCCATTAAAAACGATATTGCCATTTATGCGATCCATACAAATCTTGATAACATAATAGATGGTGTTAATGGAAAGATCGCTGATCAACTTGGCCTGGTCAACAGGAAAATATTACAGCCTAAAAAAGATATTCTTAAAAAACTCATCAGTTTTGTTCCGATAGAAAAACTGGAAGCCGTCCGGGATGCTATTTTTTCTGCCGGAGGCGGACAAGTAGGTAATTACAGCGAATGCAGTTTTACGGTTGCGGGCGAAGGGACTTTCAAGGGTAATGAAAGCACCCAGCCTTATGTAGGCAAACCGGGCGAAAGACATACTGAAAAGGAGACGAGGGTAGAAATCATTTTCCCGGGATGGATTGAAAACGACATTTTAAAAGCCATGAAAACAGCCCATCCTTACGAGGAAGTGGCTTATGACGTTGTTTCTTTGGATAATATTCACCAAAATATAGGGGGTGGCCTGGTTGGAGAACTTGAAAAACCCGTTTCTGAGGGGGTTTTTCTTGACCTATTGAAAAAAGCCTTTAAATTATCAGTTATTCGGCATACGCCATTACTGGGTAAAAAAGTGCAAAAAATAGCCCTTTGCGGAGGTTCCGGCAGCTTCCTGACGGGGGCTGCAATAGCTGCTGGCGCAGATTTCTACGTTACAGGAGATGTGAAATACCATGAATTCTTTGATGCCAACGGGAAGCTGGTAATTGCCGATATCGGGCACTATGAGAGCGAACAATTCACAATAGACCTATTATTTGATATTTTGAGCAAAAAATTCCTTAACTTTGCCGTCCTTAAAACAGGTATCATAACTAATCCTGTTCTATATTTCTAATTAAAAACTACAAATAAACTACATATGGCAGCCGTAAAAGATTTCTCTGTTGAAGAAAAATTAAATGCACTGGTTTTGTTACAAAAAGTTGACAGCAAATTGGATGAAATTTCAATTTTGAAAGGAGAATTGCCAATCGAAGTAAAAGACCTTGAAGATGAAATCGAAGGTTTACACGCTCGTCAAACTCGTGTAGAAGAAGAAATTAACGGTATGCAGGAGTTCATTAACACAAAGAAAGAAACCATTAAGGAATCTGAAGCATTGGTTAAGAAATACGAAAAACAAAGCGATAACGTTAAGAACAACCGTGAGTTTGAAGCGATCAATAAAGAAATTGAAATGCAGACTTTAGAAGTAAAGCTTAGCGAAAAGCATATTAAAGATGCAACGGATGATATTGCTGAAAAAGCAAAACAATTGGAAGCTGCTAAAAAGGCGGTTGCTACCAAAGAAGCTAACCTAAGTGGTAAAAAAAGTGAACTGGAAAAGATCATTGCTGAAACTGAAAAAGAAGAAAAACAATATAATAAAGAAGCGAAAGAAGCAAGAAGTCATGTTGATGAAAGATTGTTAATGAGCTACGATCGTATCCGTAAGAATTATCGTAACGGTTTAGCGGTTGTTCCCGTAGAAAGAGATAGCTGTGGCGGTTGTTTTCATGCTATTCCTCCTCAAAAACAAAGTGAGATCAAATTGCGTAAAAAAGTGATCGTTTGCGAAAACTGCGGACGTATCCTTGTTGATACTGATTTGAACGATACTATCGAAGTAAAATAATCCCAAAAAATATAGTACAGAATAGCTCGCGGTTTGCGGGCTATTTTTATTTTAGCACAATCCGAAATAATTGTAAAAAATACCCAACGAATTTGCTAATTTGCTAACGGCTAATTGCAATCTATGCTTCAGAAATTACACATACAGAATTACGCGATCATCGATGAAATAAGTATTGATTTTTCATCCAAACTGAATATCATCACAGGTGAGACAGGTGCAGGTAAAAGTATCCTGGTTGGCGCCCTGAGCCTTGTTTTGGGAGAAAGAGCTGATAGCAGCGTATTGTCAGCCAAAGATAAAAAATGTGTTGTAGAAGGCTTCTTTGGATCTGCAAAAAGTAAAGAGATAAAAGACTTTTTTATTGCTAACGATCTTGAGGTGGATAGTGAAGTAATAGTGCGCAGAGAAATTACTGCCAACGGTAAATCACGTGCATTCATTAATGATACGCCCGTTAATTTAAACCAGTTAAAAGAACTGAGTTCAATGCTGGTTGATCTGCACCAGCAATTTGATACGGTAGAATTAGGTGATAATGATTTTCAAAGAGAAGTGTTGGATGCTTTAGCAGGAAATGTAGATCTGTTACAAGAATACAGCGGCATTTTTTTTCGCTATAGTAAAACAAAAAAAGAACTGGAAGCATTGCAGCTGGAACAATCTACTGCCAATAAAGAACTCGATTATAATAAGTTTCAATTTGATGAATTAGAAGAAGCAGGATTAAAAGAGAACGAACTGGAAGAGCTGGACGCGGAATTAAAATTATTAAGCAATGCAGAAAGTGTAAAGCAGGAGCTGGGCGGCATTTATGGAGAATTAAAAGAAACGGAACAACCGATCGTTCAGCAATTAAAAGTATTAAGCAATAAGCTTCGTTCGTTGGAGCAGTACCATAGCGATATTCCTGAATTGACAAAACGCTTGCTAAGCTCACAGGTTGAATTACAGGATATCGCCGACGAATTGGAAAGAATAAACGATGGCGTACAATACAGCGCAGAACGTATCCAGATCGTAAACGATAAAATGGCACTGGGCTATAAATTATTAAAGAAGCATGGTGTAAATACAACCAATGAATTATTAGCGATCAAAGATTCATTGCAGGAAAAGCTGACAGCGATATTTAATATCACTGAAACCATCATAAAAAAAGAAAAAGAAGTTGCGCAATTATTGCAACAGGCAGAAAAATTAGCCGCTACAATATCAACCAACAGAAAAAAAGCAACAGAGCCTTTTGCTAAACAGGTTAATATATTATTAGCGCAGGTCGGTATGCCAAATGCTCAGATAAAGATACAAGTAACAACGAGTGCATTGAACAGCTATGGATGCGATACCATCGAGTTTTTATTCGATGCCAATAAAAGCAATCGCTTTGAACCATTGCGTAAAGTGGCAAGTGGTGGAGAGTTAAGCAGGTTAATGCTTTGTATCAAATCATTGGTCGCAAAAAAATTACAATTACCTACATTGATATTTGATGAGATAGATACCGGCATTAGTGGTGAAGCTGCCAAGCAAGTAGGTTTGATCATGAAAGAGTTATCTGCTTCTCACCAATTGATATCTATTACGCATCAACCGCAAATTGCCGCTAAAGCAGATGCGCATTATTTTGTCTACAAAGAAATCAAAGGAGATAAGATCGCCACATCTATTCGCCAGCTTTCAGGTGACGAGCGTATCACAGCCATTGCGCATATGTTGAGCGGTGAAAAGCCTACTGCTGCTGCGTTAGCGAATGCCCGCGAAATGGTAGGAAACTAGTTTAATGGTAAATGGTTAATTGTAAATGGTAAATGTGATGAGCTGTTTAAAATTTTAAAGTATAAAAAAACGCCCGATTTTAATTGGGCGTTTTTTATTATAACGATGTTTTCATTTACCATTAACTAAGCGCAATATCAAGCACCTGCTGCATCGTTTTTACGTAATGAAATTTAATGCCTTTGATGTATAAGCGATTGATCTCATCAACATCTTTTTCATTTTGCCAGCACATGATGATCTCTTTTAGGCCCGCACGTTTTGCAGCCAATACTTTTTCTTTTATTCCTCCAACCGGTAACACTTGTCCGCGTAAGGTCATTTCGCCGGTCATTGCTAAGTAAGGTTTTATTTTTCTTCCGCTGAATGCACTGGCTAAGGCGGTTGTCATAGTTATACCTGCACTCGGACCATCTTTGGGTGTTGCCCCTTCGGGGATATGGATGTGAACATTTTTCTTATTGAATAATTCAGGATCGATATTTAATTTTTTCGCATTGGCCTGTAACCAGGTATAACCGGTGATCGCACTTTCTTTCATTACGTTACCTAAGTTACCTGTTAGTTTTAATTCTCCTTTACCATCGCTTAATAAGCTTTCAATAAATAGAATATCACCACCAACATAGGTCCAGGCTAAACCAACGGCTACGCCCGCCATGTTTGCGATCTTGTACATTTCATTGCTGTACCTTGGCTTGCCTAATATTTTCTGAATATCGGCTTGCGTTACTGTTGGCTTTAATTTATCTTTTAACGCATACTGTTTAGCAAGGTTGCGCATTACGCCGGCAAGCTGCCTGTCTAATTCTCTAACACCGCTTTCTCTTGTATGATCTTCAATTATTTTTTCCAGTACCGCATCGCTTACTTTTATGTTAACGTCTTTTAAACCATGTGCTTCCTGTTGCTTTGGTAATAAATATTGTTTAGCGATCTCAACTTTTTCTTCAATGGCATAGCCACTCAGGTCAATGATCTCTAAACGATCACGTAATGCAGGTTGAATATTGCTGATATTATTTGCTGTTGCGATAAATAATACTTTACTTAGATCATATTCCAGCTCTAAATAATTATCATAAAAATTATTGTTCTGTTCAGGATCCAATACTTCCAACAATGCAGAAGAGGGATCGCCACGTTGATCATTACCAACTTTATCGATCTCATCCAATATCATTACGGGGTTACTTGATTTTATTTTACGGATAGATTGTATGATTCTTCCCGGCATAGCGCCGATATAGGTTTTACGATGTCCGCGTATCTCGCTTTCATCATGCAAACCACCCAGGCTCACCCTTACATATTTTCTGTTAACAGCATTGGCAATGCTTTTGCCCAAACTTGTTTTACCGATCCCCGGAGGGCCGACAAAACATAAGATCGGACTTTTCATATCGCCTTTTAATTTCAATACGGCTAAATATTCCAGTATGCGTTCTTTTATTTTGTGCATGCCGTAATGGTCATGGTCCAATATTTTTTTTGCTTTCTTCAGATCGTATTGATCAGCAGTGATCTCATCCCAGGGCAGGTCAAGCATCAGATCAAGGTGATTGTACACAACAGAATAATCAGGTGTGCTGGGGTGCATCCTTTCTAATTTTTCTGCGCCCTTGGTAAACATTTCTTTGGCAGCTTTCGGCCATTTTTTGCCTTCAGCTTTTTTTAGCATCTCTTTTACTTCAGCAATATTATCGCCACCCAATTCTTCTTTGATAGCCTTCATTTGTTGTTGTAAAAAATATTCGCGCTGTTGTTTATCTAATTCAGCTCTTGTTTTGTTGGTTACTTTATTTTTTAATTCTGTGTATTGCAATTCAGTTTGCATCAGGTTCATTAATAATTCGGCGCGCGCTTTGATATTATTAATTACGAGCAAGCTCTGCTTTTCTTTAATATCAGTATTTAAATTGCTGCTAACAAAATGTATCAGGAAAGATGGGTTTTCAATATTGCGTAAAATGATCGCCGCTTCGCTGGGAAGATTGGGCGATAAAGTGATTATCTGCGAAGCCAGGTCTTTAATGCTGCCAACCATCGCATTAAAATCTTTATCATCTTTTAAAACATCTTCTTCAAGTGTTTTTATTTTGGCTTTGAAGTACGGATCTTCAGCAGTAATTTCTTCAACTTTAAAACGTTTTTTGCCCTGGATAATGATCGTTGTGCCACCATCCGGCATTTTTATTAGTTTGGCAATCTTTGCCACAGTCCCAATTTCTTCCAGATCGCTAACTGTGGGTTCTTCAACGCTACTGTCTTTTTGCGCTATTACGCCTATCAATTTGTCAGCCTTATAAGCGTCGCTTACGGCTTTAATGCTCTTGTCTCTACCAACAGTTATAGGTAAAACCACGCCGGGGAACAGCACGGTATTTCTTAATGGCAATAGGGGTAATTCGTCTGGAATTACCTGTGTATCGTTGTCTTCACTGGCGTCTTCATTCAAGGGCATGATCGGCATAAACTCCATTTCCTCCTCAGTTCCATCCAAAAAAAATTTCTTATTCATAAGTATCAATATATAGTCAAAATGTCAAAACCCACAGTAAATTCTGTTAGTTTTTGGTTGATACCTATATTGACAAGATTAATGCCAAGTAATGGCTGATTGCTGATTTACGATCGCTGATTTCGATAGTGCTATTAGAATAATGACTATTCAAAATCATAAATCAGACATAGCTATCTCCATTTGTTTCTAAGGTGTTATTTTTGTACGATGTACATCAAATGCACCGATAAAGAACTTCTTATTTTAAAAAAAATAGCTGCTGCTGCTGAAGAGTTGCAAGTGCCCTGCTATCTGATCGGGGGCTTTGTGCGTGATAAGATCATTGGGAGAAATACAAAAGATATTGATATAGTTTGTATAGGAGATGGTATTGCTTTAGCACATCGGGTTGCAGAAAAATTTAGTCCGGTTTCATCGGTAAGTTTCTTTAAAAATTTTGGTACGGCACAAATTGTTATTGAAGATATTGAAATAGAATTTGTAGGGGCAAGAAAAGAAAGTTATAGTCAGGACAGCCGTAAACCCGAAGTTGAAATTGGTACTTTGGAAGATGACCAGAACAGAAGAGATTTTACGATCAATGCTTTGGCAATTAGTTTGAATAAAGAAAATTTCGGTGAGCTTATTGATCCATTTGGAGGCATAAAAGATATAGAGCGTAAAAATATTCAGACGCCATTGGCGCCGGCGCAAACCTTTAGTGATGATCCATTGCGCATGATGCGTGCCATTCGTTTTGCCACACAATTAAATTTTACGATCGAAGAAAAAACTTTTGCCGCCATCACCGATAATGCGAACAGGATAAAGATCGTGAGTAAGGAACGTATTGCAGATGAACTGAATAAAATATTATTATGCAAAAAGCCTTCGATAGGTTTCGATCTTTTATACAAAAGCGGATTGCTTAAAATTATTTTCCCGCAGATGGTTGATCTGGCCGGAGCAGAATATATTGATGGAAAGGGACATAAAGATAATTTTTACCACACTTTGCAGGTCGTAGATAATATTTGCGAGAAGACGGATGATCTATGGCTGCGCTGGGCCGCTGTTTTGCACGATATAGCAAAACCGGTAACGAAAAAGTTCGAAGAAGGTCATGGTTGGACGTTTCATGGCCATGAAGTAGTAGGAGGCAGAATGGTGCCAAAGATATTCACGCAATTAAAGCTGCCGCAAAATGATAAAATGAAATTTGTGCGTAAGATGGTAGAATTGCATTTGCGCCCTATCAGCTTAACCAAAGAAAATATAACGGACGCGGCTATACGCAGATTATTGTTTGACGCGGGCGAAGATATTGATTCGCTAATGACTTTATGCGAAGCGGACATTACTTCTAAAAACAAACAGAAAGTACAGCGTTTCTTAGATAATTTTGAAATGGTGCGCAAGCGCTGTTTAGAAGTAGAAGAAAGTGACAAATTGAGAAACTGGCAACCTCCTATAACCGGCGAATTAATTATGGAAACATTTAAATTGACTCCGGGAAGATTGGTTGGGGATATAAAAACCGCTATCCGAGAGGCAATATTAGACGGCGTTATACCTAATGATTATGATGCTGCCTATGCTTTTATGGTAAAAAAAGCTACTGAATTGGGGGTTATAGGTAGTAAGTTATAAGTTATAAGTTATAAGTAATAAGTAAACTCAGGTATATTATTTGCGGACTTATTACTTAGAACTTATAACTTACAACTAACTTGTTATTTAAAAACTAAAAAAGTATTTTTGCGCCATGGCAATATTACGTTTCAGGATTTATTGGGAAGAAGATGATAGCGTATACAGAGATATCGTTATCCGTCATAAGCAAACATTTGCTGATCTGCATGCCAGCATATTGAAGGCTTACGAGTTTGATTCAAAGTTTCAGGCTACTTTTTTTCGTAGTAACGACAATTGGTTACGCGGAAGAGAAATTTCTTTAGAAAAATATCCTGATAAAGTATACAAGGCAGAACCCTTGATCATGTCAGAGACACCGCTCGGTTCAGAAATAAAAGACCCGAATCAGAAGTTTATTTACGAATATGATTTTACAAAGCATTGGACCTTCAATATAGAACTGATCAATGTAGATAAAGAAGAAGATAAAAAGATCGACTATCCAAAAAATGTACGGTCAGAAGGTATTGGCCCGTCTCAATATGGAACAAAGGGTTTGATCGATAAACGCCTAGCGGAAGTAGAAGAGAAATACGATCTAAACGCTGCGGCGATGCTGGAAGGATTTAGTGAACAGGATGAAGATGGCGAGGAAGCTGCTCCGGAGGAAGATCACAGCGAAGAAAGCGGCCACGAAGAATTTTAAATGACCACATAAAATAAGTTTGTTGAGTTCTTTACAAACTCAAAACTACACATGAACAAAACCTGCATTGTTATTGTTGGTCCAACAGCCGTTGGCAAGACAAATATCTCGTTACAACTTGCACAACATTTTTCTACCCAAATTATTTCGGCAGATAGCCGCCAGTGTTTCAAAGAGTTAAATATTGGCGTAGCTAAACCTACAGCTGAAGAATTAGCATCTGTAAAACATTATTTCATTAATTCTCATTCTATACAGGATGAAATGAATACGGCTATTTTTGAAAAATATGCTTTAAAAAGTATCAACGAAATATTTAAGACAAAAGATATTGCCATCATGGTTGGTGGTACCGGTTTGTATGTAAAAACATTTTGTCATGGTATTGATGAAGTGCCAAATATTTCTCCTGAAATAAAAGAAAAAGTGATTGCTGACTATGAATGGGAGGGATTAGAATGGCTGCAAAAAGAAGTAGAAAAAGTTGATCCTGTCTATTATGCAAAAGGAGAAAATAAAAATCCTACAAGATTGATGCGTGCCTTAGAAGTAAAATTATCTACCGGAAGATCAATACTCGATTTTCAAACCCACAATAAAAAAACGCGCGATTTTGATATTATTAAGATAGGGTTGGATATGCCGAGAGAGGCTTTGTATGATAGGATCAATACCCGCGTAAATGTGATGATGGAAGATGGGTTAGAAGCAGAAGTAAAAAGCTTAGAACAATATAAAAAACTAAATGCTTTACAAACCGTAGGCTATAGAGAATTATTCAGTTATTTGGAAGATGATATTTCTTTAGAATATGCCATACAAATGATCAAACAAAATACCCGCAATTATGCCAAGCGCCAGCTTACCTGGTTTAAAGCAGATGAACAGGTGCAGTGGTGTGATGTTGATTTGCAGCAAGTGCTGAAGCAAATAAAATTATAAAACAAAAAAATCCAGAAACATTCCGGACTTTTTTTATTTTGTCGAACCGCGATCTTTACAATTCGATTAATCAGTTAATCCCTTCCCATCAAGGATCTGCGGAATAGATTTTTCAACTCTTGACTCCCGCGTTTTGGATTGTTTGGGTGCAGAAAAATAAAGCAGGTAGGCTCTTTGTCTTCCTGGCGTTAACGCATAAAAAGCTTTTTTTAATGCAGGTTTTTTATCTAGCTTATTTTTAAATTCTTCAGCCATGCTGAATTCTGTTGCCTTTTTTAAAGTTACTTTCAAGCCGGCTTTTTCTACTTCGATCGCTTCATAGATATAGGACTTCAATATTTTTTTCTGCTTAACTATTTCTTTCACATTGGTGAACCGGATCTGTCGCGCTGCTTGTACATTTTCTGTTTGTTGGATCAAAATACCATGGGGATCATTTAGTAAAGCGCCTTTAAAAAATAACAAGGCACAGTATTCTTTAAACACATGTATCAAAACGATATTACTTTTTTGAAGTGTGTAACAAGGGCAGCCCCATTTTAATTCTTCGGTTAACCCGCAGTCAAGAACGATCTCGCGCAATTGCTCAATTTCTTCCTGCCATTTTTGGGCTTTGTCAAAATAAAAATCAATTTTGGGATTCATAGTATTCATTATTAAAATTGACTGATCTTTCTATCAGCAGGCCTGAAATACCACGACAAGATAATAAAAACAGTTTGCATCAATGGCCCGATAAGCCCTTTTATACTATAATCGCCACTTGCCAGATGCGAAACAAAAGCTCCCGTCATAACAAAAAAGAAACCTGCATAGGCCCATTCTTTAAGTAATTTAAATCGCGGGACTAAAATAGCAATCACACCTAATACTTTCCAGGTTCCAATGATAGACAGGAAATATACCGGGTAACCTAAAGGAGTAACCAGATCGATCATTGCTTTTGTATGAAATAATTGTGCCAGTCCGCTTGTCAGCATACCAAAGCAAAATAAGGCTGTCGCGATCCAATAAATTATTTTATTTCTCTTTTCCATAGTGTATTATTTTACTTTTTTAAGATGTCTTGTAATCGGTTATGTGCGAAGTTGATGCCCTGGGCAAAAGGTAATTTCAGTACCTGGTCCCTTTGTGCAACTGATTCATATATCACGTGCATTGTTAGTTTGCTGGAGTCGTCGGTCAATTTTTCAAATGCATAGATCTCGAGCTGAATGCCATACGGCGTGTTCTCCATTTCAAATGTCCTTATGATTTTCTTGTTAGGGCTAAACTCATGTATCACGCCATTGAATCCATATTTATTTCCTTTAGGATCTGTAGTTTCAAATTGGTAACTGCCATGCTTTTTGCTTTCAAGTTTCAACACTTTTGTTCCCATCCATTGCTCAACAATTTCTGCTTCTGCATAGGCTTTAAAAAGCAGCTCCAATGGCAGATCAAATTCTCTTGTGATCGTTAATTCCTGTTTGCCGTCTTCGGCATTGATCTTAGTTTTCTGTTCCATAGTATGTTATTTTTTCGATTTGTATTTTTTCATTACGGTTTCTAATTTATTAAATCTGTCATCCCACATTTTGCGGAACGGTTCAATAAAATCTGCTACTTGCTGCATTTTTTTTGCATTGATATGATAGAAAATTTCTCTGCCGTTATGCTCTTGTCCAAGTAATTCGCATTCGGTGAGTATTTGTAAATGTTTTGAAACTGTGGGCCTTGCGGTGTCAAAGTTTGCTGCTATTGCACCTGCTGTCATGGATTGTGTGGCCACCAATAAGAGTATGGCCCTTCTTGTTGGGTCTGCTATGGCCTGAAATACATCTCGTCTTAAATTCATTATGTAGCTATTTGACTACAAATATATGTGTAGTTATTTAGCTACGCAAATATTTTTCTGTTTTTTAGGATTATTTGGATAGGGGAGATTGGATTGTTGTCTACGTCGTCGCTAATAAAAAAACTTCACCGCTTGCGGGTAGTAAATGATCGGGCCTATTCAAAAAATAAAGTTGCTCTATATCTTTTGTAGATATTGTTTTTGCTTCTTTAAAACCTGCTTCGTGTGCTAAAGCCAATATCTCATCTGGCGCAAAAAAACTTATAAATGGCGTTCCTGCTTCGCGTGCTCCTTTTTCACCTAGCTGCTGCAAAAATTTATCCTCTTCATCCAGCAGATCCATGGGTAAATAAAAACTCATCGCAAGTGTTGAACCGACTGCCAGTGTAGCGAGCGGCGCTAATGTAGAAATAATCGCTTCCCTGGTAAGGTATAATGTAACACCTGTGCATGAAACAACAGCCGGTTTGTTGCTATCAAACCCTGCTTTTAATAATTGTTCCCACCAGGATGCTTTTTCAAAATTGACAGAAACAAAATGCAATCCTTGCGGAATGCCAAAACCAAGTTCGGTCAGGCGGCGTTGTTTCCAGCTTTGTGTATCGGGCTGATCAATTTCAAATATTTGGAGTTGAGATGCAATGTCCGGCCTGCGTTGCGCAAAACTATCTAGTCCTGCACCAAGAATAACATACTGTGTAATTCCTTTTTTACTTTGTTCAATGATCAGGTCCTCAATGAAACGGGCACGTGCTACGATCGATGCACGTAGCCGTTTTGTAAACTCCGGATGCATATCAGGACGTTGTTGCCAATCCTTATCCGGAGCAATTAATTTAAAGCCTATTTCATCTTCCAATATATGCGGCTTTGCATCAACCAGAATATGCATTGCTCTCCATAAAGCAGTTCTTACCGCTGTATTGTCCGGCTCTGTTTTTTTTTGTTCATCACCCATATATTTTATTATTTGGGAACATTGAACATCCAGCGAATACCAAACCTGTCAAGACAAACACCCCAATAGCCCCAAAATTCATCGTGAGGTGCAACAAATTCAGTTGCTCCTTCTGAAAGAGCCTTGTAAATTCTGTCGGCCTCTTCTTTTGTATCGGGTTCAAGACTAATGGTCGTGTTATTACCAATTTTAACATGATGTCCCATACTTTCAAGCATATCTGTACCCATAATATTTGTACCGCCTAAAATCGGAAGCGATACATGCATTACTTTGTTTTTATCAGCAGCAGAAAGTTGCGGCATTCCTTCTTGCGTTGGCATGTCGCCCATGCGCATAATCGGTGCGGCCCAATCTGTTTTAAAAACTGATTTGTAGAGATTAAATGCTTCTTCGGTATTGCCCTGAAAGTTCAGGTAGATATTTGTTTTTGCCATGGTATTTTTTATTTTGTAAAGTAATTAATTTTTGTTGCCGATTATTTAAAGAGTGTATGTTTTTTATATTAATTCTTCGAAAGGCTTTCATAAATAAAGATCAGCGAGGACAAATATTAAGTTTTTTTCTATAAAATCTGATAGCTATTTTTGGAATATGCACGAATCACTACCATTTGTTTTAGCGCTAATAGCCATCATCGTTTTGATAGAAATGCTGGCCAATAAAATAAAGATCGCTTATCCGATTTTATTGGTAGTAGCAGGGTTAGGCATTAGCTTTATTCCCGGCTTGCCGGCTATCCACGTTAACCCGAACATGATATTTTTTATTTTTCTGCCTCCGCTATTGTTCGAGGCATCCTGGTCCATCTCGTTAAAAGATCTGAAAAAATGGTACAGGATAATTGGAAGCTTTCTCCTTCTAATATTGAAGCTGTGCTCTTTTGCACTTTTACAAATTTTAAAATGGCGCCTGCACT
>Ga0206961_1049_pt2 | contig 30591 bp, 34 predicted proteins | sample Alteio_BWOrgHeat_30_FD_153238 | JGI IMG/M metagenome (GOLD analysis project Ga0206961, IMG submission 153238) | Enriched cells from forest soil in Barre Woods Harvard Forest LTER site, Petersham, Massachusetts, United States -... | ecosystem: Environmental > Terrestrial > Soil > Temperate forest >...
CTATACTATCGAGCCTAGTATGGGCTTCTATAACCTATTCAATTTTGCCAACTTTAACCTGCCACCCAACACCATGAACGGCATTTTGTTCGGATCAGGAAGCGGTTCCATCAACGGAACCACTCGATCGGACCAGGAATCGTTCCGGGTGGGCAATGGAACCGGCGTTTACTCGCTCGGTTCGCAACGGCAATTGGAGTTTGGCTTGCGCCTAACGTTCTAGGCTCAAGCTGGACTTTTCGCAAGACCTGCCACCCGTCCTTTGGGACGGGTGGCTTTTTACATGGTTCTAGTAGTCGGAGTTTGGATTGCAGATGGATCGACTTTGCGCTAACATCGCCGTCTCGGAGGGAATCCCATGTTTTGCCGATGGCTAAGTGCGTTCGTTGTGGTGGTTTTTATCTCTTGTGTGCCAGTCTCGAATGCCCAACAAGCAGCCAGCCCTGCGACCGCCCCGAAGGTAGCGGCGCTTAAGGAGAAAATTGTTTTCGTGCGTGCGGATCCGTCCATCGGAGTGTCTTCGATGCGCTCGATCACGGTGGCGACCGTAGATCCGAACAGTGCTGGCGGGTCAGCTAACCCCGGCATGATGACTACTGAGACTCACGACGCGCCGGATATGGCAGCGAGCGCTGCAGCTAATCCCAAGACCAGCCAGATTGGAATCATGAACCCGGACGGCTCCGGAGCCACGGTTCTCCATGTCTACGGTTCCGATCCTTCGCTCTCCCCGGATGGCACCAAGATTGTCTATTGTTCTTTACGAGATGAGATCTACTCCCAGATTTATGTCATGAACTCGGACGGCTCCGATCCGAAGAAGATCACAAACATCAAAACCGGCGACGCCTGCGGTCCAGTCTGGTCGCATGATGGAAAGAAGATCGCGTTTTACGCGTTCTCATTGACCAATCCGAACCGTAACCCTGAGATCTGGGCAATGGATCCGGATGGCTCGAATCAGAAGAAACTGACGGACCATGGAATGGATCCGACGTGGTCGCCGGACGGCCGGCAGATCGCGTTTGGTTCCAAGCGGGATGGCATCTTTCAAATTTATGCGATGAATTCAGACGGCTCCAACGTGCGCCGACTCACTAACCATAAAGCGGAGGACTCGACTCCGGTATGGTCGCCCGATGGCACATTCATTGTGTATATCTCGGCGACGGCAGACGATCGCCGCGGGCTTTACATGATGAAGCCTGACGGTTCAGAACAGCAGGGGTTGGCCCACTCTAAACACCAGGATTTTTGTTTTGCAACGATATCCCCGGACAGCCGGACAATCGTATTTTCGGCCCTCAATCGGATTGGATCACAGGGGATCGTGCAAGGTGAGGAGAAGCCCAAGTGTGAGCAGTGGAGCGGGGAATACCAAATCTTTACCATGGACAGTGAAATGCAGACGCATCTGATCAGCGATGCGAAGATGATGGCTACGAGGCCTTCGTATGGGCGGGTGGCCGCTCACTAGGGGAACTCCAATTAGATTCGGATATCTGAAGGACGGGCTGAAACTCGTCCTGCATTCATTGGTAGATTCTCGAACGCAACTGCTTGGCCAATTTTTCAATTCTCTTGAGTTTCTGATCCAGGTCCTTGGGCAGGAGCCCCTTGGTAGTTTGGTTTACAGCGGGTGGGATGGACTGGGCCAGGTTTGCGAGTTCATCCGCGTCCTGCATCAATTGTGTCAAATTGGCACTCTGAGGTTGGAACGCTGGAGGGGGAACAGTTTTGTCGAACTGCGCCGATGCCTGTCCAGCTTGTGTCTGACCAGCGGGTCGCACGCGCTGGGCCAGGAGCAGTGGAACGAAAAGCAGGAGGGTAAACAAAAGAACAGTGGTTTTCATGGCGAAACCTCGATAGCAGTGCCTGTTGCCCTGCATTCTACTCCTGTCCGGCTGCGCCCGAAATGGGTTTTCGCTCTCAGTCTTCTGAGCTTTTGAGCAATGCCAGCAGGGTCCTAGGTGGCGCGTGTAGAATGCGTGATATGGCGCTTCATGGACAATCCGGTTTGAACGGCCCTCGCAAAGTGAAAGTCACTCCTCCCGAAGAAACCTCAGAAGAGGCGGCATATCTGAAATCCCTGGGTGAGAAGCAGAAGCCGGTCAGCATTAAGCTAGCGGACGGCGAAGTGGTCCACGGGTGGATCGAGTATTACGACAAGAACATGGTGCGATTGACCCGGGAAGGCCAGCCCAATCTTTTCATTTTCAAGCACGAGATTATGTATATTGCCGAGGGCAATCCCAAACGTGGCGGATAGTTTTCAAACTCCGGTCGCCAACAACCCAATGAATTTGTCCTCGAAACCCGGCGATTTTGTTTCCGCCATGAGTGTCATTGCGCGTGAAGCGGGCGCGCTACTGATGGAGTATTTCGGTCAACGGGTTGAGATCGAATACAAAGGTGAAGCCGATCTGGTCACGGTAGCGGACCGCAAATCTGAAGCTCTGATACGGGATCGAATCCGTCAGCAGTGGCCCGAGCACGACATCCTGGGCGAAGAAGGCGGGTTGCGGGACAATGGTAGCGAATACCGCTGGTATGTAGATCCGCTGGACGGAACTACAAACTTTGCCCACGGCTTCCCGGTATTCTGCATTTCCCTGGCCTTGGAGCATAAAGGTGAGCGAATCGCAGGAGTAATTTACGATCCTACCCGTGACGAATTGTTTGCAGCGGAACTAGGGAACGGGGCATATTTGAACCAGCAGCGTATTCATGTCTCCGCAACTCCGCGATTGGAGGAGTGTCTTGTGGCCACTGGATTTCCCAGTCACAAGCGCCACAAGAATCCAAACATATTTTTCTACCATCAGATAACTTTGCACACGCATGGCGTACGGCGGGCGGGTTCTGCTGCGCTGGACTTGTGCTCCGTGGCTTGTGGCCGCTTCGACGGGTTCTGGGAGTTCAACCTGAAGCCCTGGGACACAGCGGCGGGCGTCCTGATCGTGCAGGAGGCCGGTGGAAGTGTTACAGACTTCAAGGGCGGGCAGTTTCAACTAGACGGCTGGGAGACGCTGGCGTCAAATGGGATCGTGCACGGAGCGTTGCTGAGTGAGTTTGAGCAGATTCTGAGCGGTCGCGATCTGGAACCGTTACCAGAAATCCTGTTGTAGGGGAATTGATTTGCTTCTCGGATGCATGAACTCAGAAATACAGGCAAGGTGAGAAACATGGACTCTGGCTTGAAAAGACTAAGTGCAGCAATTCTGTTACTGGCACCGTTGTCGCTGGGTGCCGCTAGTGCAGACAAGACTTCGGCAGGTTCCACGCCTGATGCGGCTTACGTCCAGTCGTTCGAGAAATGGAAAATCGAACTGGTAGATGATCTCAAACAAAATTGGCTACCGCTGGCGGGGTTGTTCTGGCTCAAGCCGGGAGAGAATGCCTTCGGCGCCGATGATAGCAACGCTGTTGTGTTTCCCAAGGGACCCGCGCATGCAGGCGTCTTCGAGTTGCAGGGAACGGAAGTGACGGCAAAGTTCTCGCCCGAGGCGCACGCCATGATTGAGGGAAAACCCGCCACCATGGCCAAGTTGCAACCCGATACGTCAGGAAACCGAACGGTGGTGGAAATGGGCTTCCTGCGTTTCCATGTGGTGGTACGGGGCCAGCGCATCGGAATTCGGCTCAAAGATCTGGACAGTGACATGGTGAAGAACTATCGCGGGCCGATATTTTTTCCGATCGATTTGTCGTATCGCGTGACGGCAACATGGGTTCCATCCGAGGGCAAGAAGACTGTGGATGTGCCCAACGTTCTGGGAGACACCACGCCGACTCCGGTGGCTGGGACAGTCGTTTTCACGATCAATGGTCAGGAAGTGACGCTGACGGACCTGGGAGGAAATCCGGCGAAGGGCTTATCGTTTGTGTTCAGTGACCTGAGCAGCAAGACCGACACCTATCCCGGCGGACGATTTCTAGAAACTGATCCGGTCGTGGACGGCAAGGTAGTTATAGATTTTAATCGGGCGTATAACCCTCCTTGTGCGGTGACACCTTATGCTACTTGTCCGTTGGCGCCTAAAGAGAATCGGTTGGCGGTGGCAGTTCCGGCGGGAGAAAAGTACGACCGGGTGCACGGGCACAAATAGGTGGCCTGAGTGGTCAGAGAGTCTGTATTTCTCTGTGTTAGATCGCCACGATCGCCATAACCCTCCTTGAGGACGTTTCGGAATCCACGCGGTTTCTAACCTCGACCATCGTGGATTTTGATCGAAAGTCGCGCGTGGCGGCCCCAGCCGCTCAGGTTACAATAAATTAAGACTAATTGAGTACTCGCAACTTAGCCATTGAATCATGATCAGTTCACTACTTGAGCGCGCAATCGAAAAGCGGCCGGACAAAGTTCGGCTGCAAGGACGCATTCTGTTTCTTACCGAAGACCCCGAACTCATCAAGCGGCAGCTTGGCGGGGAAGACCTTCCCTGGGACACCAAGAATCCAGCGAACAATCCCAAACTGCGCGACGACATCTCGACCGACGAAATCACGCCAGCACACTACTGTTTTTATTTCGACGAGACCCTGGGCGAAATCCCTTATCTGGGGCTGAAGTGCGGGGATGTACTGCCCATCGGCCGCTCTGACGTGAAAAAGGGCGGTTTTGTTTGCGCTGTGAGCGGTAAGAGAAGGGGCAAAGGCTCTAGCCGCGAGCAATCTCCTTACGCGGAGATGTGTGCAGGCATTCGTGTGGTTATTGCGGAGAACATCGAGCGCATCTACAAGCAGAATTGTCAAAACCTAGGGTTACTGACTTCGACGAACTTCTCATTGATTAGCAAGATTCGAGTGGGAGAGGAGATCGCTTTGTCGGAGTTTACCTCCGGCGAGGACGAGATCACGCGCCAGGTAATTGAGTACGGTGGACTGTTCCCGTTCAATGTAGCCCGGATGCAGAAGAAAGTATTTCTGCCACCGATCAATACAGCGGGTGAGGGTGCCCGCGCCACGCGTCCTATGACGCTTGCGGAGAAGATCTTCGCGCGACACATGATGGACGAGAAGGGGAACATCGGCGTCCCCTGCGTTAAACCTGGGGACACTGGTTTTGCCCGCGCCGACCTACGTTTCAGTCACGAGTACGTCACGCCCATGGCGGCGATCTTTTTCGAGCGCTATGTGGGGAAAGATGCCAAGGTCAACGACGCCTCCAGCATCATTTTCTTCCGTGATCATCTGACTTTTCTTGATGAAGTCATCTCAGAGGAGAAAAAAAAGCTCGGCCTGCTCGACTTGGCAACCCAGCTTAAGCTCAAGCAGCAGGACTTCGCGGCGAAGCAGGGAATCAAGCTCCACGGCGAACTCAAAGACCGCAAGGGCTCCGAGGGAATCTGCCACTCGATTGTGCTGGAGAGTTACGCGCTGCCTGGGCAGCTGAATATCGGTTCCGATTCGCATACGCCGCACGTGGGCGCGATTGGATGTGTGGCCTTTGGCATCGGCACGACTGACGTTTTCAATTCGTGGATCACGAAAGACGTTCGCGTGAAAGTGCCAGACTCGGTGAGAATCATCGTTCGCGGCAAGAAGCATCCTAACGTTACCGCCAAGGATTTTATTCTCAAGATTCTGAGCCTGGACTATGTACGGAGCGGCAAAGCCCTGGCCAAGGTAATGGAATACGCGGGCGAAGCAATCGAGGAACTGAGCGTGGATGAGCGCGCCACCATGACTAACATGGCAGCGGAAATCGGCGGGTTCACTGGAATTGTTGCTCCTGACCGTAAGGCCGTAGATTTCCTGATGGAGCGCCGAGGCATGGCCCGCAAGAAAGCTGAGTCCATGATCGAGGGTCTCTACAGCGATCCGGAAGCGCAATATGCGCACGTCATCGAACTCGACGCCGCTGAGATTACACCGATGGTCGCGACACCGGGCGATCCAGGAAATGGCAAGTACGTCCGCGAACTGAATACGCCGGTGCCGGTAGAGTTGGCCTACGGCGGCACCTGCACGGCGGGCAAGAATGAAGATATGGACATGTATGCTCGGGTCCTCGCGGATGCGCTGAAGCAAGGAAAGAAAGTCGCGGACTCGGTCAAGTTCTACATCCAGTTTGGCTCGCAGGAGACGCGCGATTACTGCGTGCGCAAGGGCTATCTCGATGTGTTCCAGAAAGCCGGAGCGCACGTGATCGAGCCGAGTTGTGGCGCGTGCATCAACGCTGGGCCGGGAGTGACGACGCGGCCAGAGCAGGTCGTGATCAGTGCGCAGAACAGGAATTTCCCTGGCCGTAGTGGTCCTGGGCAGATGTACTTAGCCAGTCCGCTGACTGTGGCGGCGAGCGCTGTGGCAGGATACATCGTGGAGTACGAGCCCAGTCAAAAGGCAGAATTGGTAGGGGCATAGAAGGGGTTCATCCCCGGCACGGGCAGCGCTGTACCGAAACCATCATTCTTGCTAGAATTACGGGTTCTGTTAGTTGGCATACATTTCAGGGAGACACAGACTTTATGGCATATGTAATTGCAGAGCCCTGCATCGGCACCAAAGACACAGCATGCGTGGATGCTTGCCCGGTGGATTGCATCCACCCCAAGAAGGATTCGCCGGCGCACGCGGAAGAAGAGATGTTGTACATTGATCCAGTTGAATGCATTGATTGCGGTGCGTGCGTGCCGGTGTGTCCGGTGTCGGCGATCTTCGCGCTGGATGACCTGCCGGAAAAGTGGGCCAGCTTCACGGAGCGCAACGCAAAGTATTTCGGGCGATAAGATTAGGAGTTCGATAACCGAACCAGGCGCGCGTCTTTTCTTTGACAGACGTGCGCTTTTTCTTTTTACTGAGCCTACCCTGGCTGCTTTCTATCTCCTCGTCATTTCATTAAAATCGGGCCGTGTCTAGTGGGGTCTCATGGCGCTAAAGGAATCGGAAGCGATTGTCTTGCGGACCTATCCGTTGCGCGAGGCCGACCTGCTGGTCACGCTGTTCACGCGTCTCGAAGGCAAAGTCCGCGGAGTAGCGCGGTCCGCGATGAAGTCACGCCGCCGGTTCGGCGGGGCGCTCGAGCCTCTCACTTATGTTCGTGCTTACTACGAGGATCGTGAGCGCCAGGAGTTAGCGCGGCTGGGTTCCTGCGAAGTGTTAGAGTCGCCGTTAGCAGCGGAAGTGAGCTATGGGCGGGCGGTTGCGCTGGCGCATGTGGCGGAGTTGCTGGACGAGTTGCTTCCAGATCGTGAAGTTAATGACGACGTCTTTCGCCTGGCGCTAGCGGTGCTGGCCGGGCTACGCGGACCTGATATCTGGATGCCCGTCACCTATTTCGAGCTTTGGATGACACGGCTGATGGGCTATCTCCCGGACCTTTCCGAGTGTAGCGTGTGCGGCAAGACGCTGAACGGCAGCCGGGCGTTCTTCCACGCGCTGAGCGATGGCCTGATGTGCGCCGCCGACAAGCGGTTGGCGTCGTCGGAAATTTCTCCTGAATCCAGGGCGCTGGCGGGAAAGATGTTTCGAGCTCCGATCGAGAGCTTTGCCGGCAAGCCCTGGCCTAAAGCCCAGGCGGCCGATTTGCGAAAATGTGTCTTACAGATCCTGCAACGGCATATTGAGAAGAAATTCGTGACCGCGGGAATGCTGGAGAAGGGTGGTTTCTAGCTGTTGATTTCGGACGCTCAAAGTTTAACGCAGGAAGGTCAAGCTATGACGGACAAATGGGGAAGGCGGCTGTTCAAGACTGGCGCAGTGGTGCTGTTGCTGCTGGGGTTAGTGCACTCGCTGTCTCTATTCGAAAAACCTGCCCCGGCGAATGATACCGAAAGGCAGCTGCTGGACCTGATGACAAACTACAGGTTCAACCTTTTGGGATCGATGCGCAACATGGCTGAGCTGTTACGAGGTTTCAGTATGTCATTCATGCTGGGCGCCCTAGGCATGGGAGTGCTCGACCTTCTGTTATGTCGCGAGCGCGCGGCATTGTTAAAGCGAGTGGCGCTGATCAACACCATCTGGCTGGCTGCTCTGACGGTCGTTTCGCTACGCTACTTTTTTGCCGCGCCAACCTCGTTTCTGGTGGCTGGTTTCCTGATCTTTTTCCTGGCCTGGCTAAAGCTGCCGAGCGAGCATGCCTAGCTGACGGCTGTGCGCCGCTTCCATTACAATCATGGATTACCTGCAAGGCTGCCGGACTAACGGTGAACCCATCCCAGTCCAATTCGCTGACTTTTCAGGAGCTTATCCTGCGCTTCCAGAGCTTCTGGGCGGAGCGTGGATGTGTGCTACAGCAGCCCTATGACGTTGAAGTGGGGGCCGGAACCATGGCTCCAGAGACGTTTCTGCGAGTGCTGGGTCCGCAGCCCTACAAAGTGGCTTATGTGCAGCCTTCGCGCCGGCCTGCGGATGGGCGCTACGGCGAGAATCCGAACCGGCTTTATAAGCACACCCAGTTACAGGTGATTCTGAAGCCTCCGCCAGAGAATGTGCAGGAGCTTTATCTGGAATCGCTGGGTGCGATTGGGATTGATCTGCGCCAGCACGACCTGAAATTTGAAGAAGATAATTGGGAGGCCCCTACGCTGAGCGCATGGGGAGTGGGCTGGCAGGTCATGCTCGACGGACTGGAAGTGACCCAGTTCACATATTTTCAGCAATGCGGTGGGATTGATCTGGACCCGATCTCGGCGGAGTTGACCTACGGATTGGAGCGCATCGCAGCGTTTTTACAGGATGTAGATTCGATTTACGACATTGTCTGGGCACGCGATCCGGATAGTGGGCGCGTGACGACATATGGCGATGTGCGGCTGGCGGAGGAGTTGCAGTTTTCGGTGTACAACTTCGAGAAAGCAGATGTGGAGAAGGCTTGGAAGCATTTTGAATTATGCGAAGCCGAATGCAAGGGGCTGCTAGCAAGCTATGCGTCACATGGCGCGAAAACGGCGGACAAAACTCGTTTCCCAGTGCTTGCCGCGTACGACCTTTGCCTGAAGTGCTCCCACTTGTTCAATATTCTTGATGCGCGTGGCGCGATCTCAGTGACCGAGCGTGTAGGAGTAATAGCGCGAGTGCGTGCGTTGGCCGTGGGGATTGCGAAGGCGTATGTAGATCAGCAGCGGGGCGAGACAGAGGTAGAACCGACGCCAGACAATTCGTCGAAAAGGAAAAAGAAACTCGAAGCTGTTCCGGCAGTTTCGTAACGCGGGGTGAATTTCGGGAGGAAACTCCCTGGTGCGATTTCCTCGGGGTGAGATATTAGGGGTCCTTCGACTGCGTGGGAGCCTCGCTCTGCGATGCGCTCACTTCGCTCAGGATGACATGTATTAGGGATAGAAAATGCCAGACTTTTTACTCGAAATCGGATGCGAGGAGATTCCTGCGCGGATGATTGACGCGGCGTCGCTGGAGTTGCGCGAACGCGTGCAGAAGCTACTGGAGCGCGAGCGCCTTTCTCCCAAGGGAGCGATTTCTTATCTCGATACACCACGACGCTTGGCGGTTTTTGCAGCCGCGGTTCCTACTGCGCAACCTGATGTAATCGAGCAAGTCAACGGGCCTTCGGTCAGTGCTGCATTTAAAGACGGCCAACCCACGATGGCTGCTCAATCCTTTGCGAAGAAAGCAGGAGTGGATGTTGGCCGTTTGGAGCGGGTGACCACACCGAAGGGGGAATACCTGGCCGCGACGGTCACGAAAAAAGGACGTCCGGCCGCCGAGATTCTCGCCGAACTGCTTCCAAAGGAAATCAACTCCATCTACTGGCCGAAGAATATGTACTGGCACAGGCCTGCCGAGAAGTTTGTGCGTCCGGTGCGCTGGCTGGTGGCAATGCTCGATGGGGAAGTTGTGCCGCTGGAACTTCACGGAGTCAAGGCCAGTAACCAATCACGCGGCCATCGAATTTTGTCCAACCGTGCTATCCAGGTATCTGCTTCGGGCACCGCGTATGTCGAAGCGTTGCGGGCTGCGAAGGTTTTGAGTCGTGCCGAGCGCGAGCAACAGATTCGCAAGGCGTTGGATGCCGCTACCCGCACGGTTCCGGGCGCTCACTGGCGGGAGGACAAGAATCTTCTGGATACTGTGGTCAACCTGACCGAGTGGCCGTCCGTGGTTTTGGGTAACTTCGACCGGCAGTTTCTGGAGTTGCCGGAAGAAGTGCTGGTCACGGTGATGCGGGATCACCAGAAGTATTTCGCCATCGAAGACGCGAATGGCAAACTGCTTCCGCATTTTCTTGCAGTGCTGAATACTGACGGCGATGCGCAAGGAATCATTCGCCACGGGCATGAGCGCGTGTTGCGGGCGCGTTTCAATGATGCACGTTTTTTCTGGCAGACCGATCAGAAGCATCCGCTGCGGGAGCGGGTTCAGTGGCTCAAGCAGGTTACGTTTCAAAAAGACCTCGGGAGTTACTACGAGAAGACGCAGCGAGTGCAGCGGCTCGGCAGTTGGTTGTGCGAAGGCATCCGGCAGAAGGGGATGGCAGTACGGGCGGGAATCGTCCACAAAGCTGCATGCCTGGCCAAGGCTGATCTCACAACCGAGCTGGTAAAAGAATTTACTGAACTGCAGGGAGTTGTCGGGGGATTGTATGCGCGCACGCAGATGCTTGATCCCGACATGAAGGGCGATGCGCAGGAAGTTATCGCCATCGCGATTTACGATCAGTACAAACCAGAATCGATGGAGGCCCCTGTCCCTCGCACTGTAGAAGGCGCGATGTTGTCCATCGCAGATAAAGCGGACAGCATTGCCGGGATGTTCGCGCTAGGATTGCAGCCAACCGGTTCGAGAGACCCTTTTGCTTTACGACGCCAGGCGAATGGTATTGTGAGGATTCTTGCTGAATACAATATGCACCTCAGCCTTCTTACCCTGTTCCAATCGACCTTCGACGTTTACAGTAAGACGGAGATAGGTGCGAAGTTCCCAGTGTTTGCGGACTACGCAGGTTTCTGTACGACTTTGAAAGAAGGATTCCAGACTACAGTGAAGACGACCGGCGACGAGCTTGCCTATCCCGTGGTTCGCTTTATAAGGGAGCGGCTCGAATTTTATCTGCGTGACGTGAGCGGGTTGGACTATGACGTCGTTCGTGCTGTTCTGGCAGGTGGTTTCGAGGATGTACCAGATGCGGTCGCACGAGCGACGGCATTATCTGAAGTGCGAGACTCAGCAGAGTTCCGATCTATCTTTGTGTCTTTCAGGCGTATGAGGGGGATACTAGAACAGGCCGCGGGAGAGCTTCTGATTTCCGATCAGACATTAGACGCGGGGCGACTGCTCACCGTCGCCGAAAAAAATCTGATATCGGCGTTGGAGAGGATTGTACCGACGGTTGACAAGTTACGGCAATCGGGAAGGTACCGTGAAGCCCTTCTGGATATCGCTACGGTGCGTCCCGCTATCGATTCGTTCTTCGACACCGTAATGGTTCTGGTCGATGACGTAGAACTACGGAGGAATCGCCTGCAACTGTTACGTAAACTGTTCTACCAGTTCTTCACCATCGCTGACTTCTCCGAAATCGTGACCGAAGGGAAGGGCTGATGCCGAAACAAGAAAAGCAGGTCCCTCGGCTTCGCTCGGGATGACAGCTTAGACTCAGAATAAGGACTGATTCCAATGGCTACTATTACGCTCGCCGAAACTGGCATCGAAACCGCAACCAAGCCCGGCACCAAGTACGTTTACTTTTTCGGAGCTGGCAAGGCTGATGGCAACGGCAAGATGAAAGATGAGCTTGGCGGAAAAGGCGCTGGTCTGGCGGAGATGACCAACGCCAATCTGCCGGTGCCTCCAGGCTTCACCATCCAGACGGAGGCTTGCCGCGAATACATGCGGCGAAACTCGGTTTCACCCGATGTTGATCGCCAGATGGAAGAAGCGCTCAAGCGCTTGGAAGAACTGCAAGGCCAGAAACTAGGCAAGGGTGAGAACCCGCTGCTGGTGAGCGTTCGCTCAGGCGCAAAGTTTTCCATGCCGGGCATGATGGATACGATCCTCAATCTCGGCTTGAATGATCAGAGCGTCGAATCGCTGGCCAAGCGCAGCAATAATCCCCGCTTTGCCTACGACTCTTACCGCCGGCTGATCCAGATGTTCGGCAACGTTGTGCTGGAGATTCCCAAGCATGCGTTCGATGAAGTGTTCGATGCCAAGAAGAAGCAGAAGAAGGCCAAGCTCGATACCGAACTCGACGCCAAAGCATTAAGCGAAGTCATCGCCGAATACAAGAAAGTCGTCAAGAAGCACACCAAACGTGACTTTCCGCAGGATGCGCACGAGCAACTAGTGATGGCCCGCGATGCTGTGTTTCGTTCCTGGCAGAACGAGCGCGCCAAGCACTATCGTCGCATCAACAACATTTCTGACGATCTTGGCACCGCAGTGAACGTTCAGGCGATGGTCTTCGGCAATCTGGGCGACACCAGCGGAACCGGCGTGGGCTTTACGAGAAATCCTGCGACCGGCGTGAAAGAGTTCTATGGCGAGTTTCTGATGAACGCTCAAGGCGAAGATGTGGTCGCCGGTATTCGTACGCCGGTTCCAATACTCGAACTGGAAAAGATCATGCCGGATGTTTACCGGCAACTTCGTGAGATCACGACGCGGCTGGAAAAACATTATCGCGACATGCAGGATTTCGAGTTCACCATCCAGGATGGCAAGCTCTACATGCTGCAAACGCGTAATGGTAAGCGTACTGGGCGGGCTGCGGTACGCGTCGCCATTCAGATGGTGGAAGAAGGACTGATCACGAAGGAAGAAGCGATCTTCCGCGTGGAGCCGAACCAGCTTTACGACTTCCTGGTCCCGCGGTTGGACGAAAAAAATGTGAAGATCGAAGTTCTGGCCACGGGTTTGCCGGCGTCTCCTGGCGCAGCGGTTGGCCAGATCGTATTCACCGCCGATGAGGCTGTAGAAAAAGCTGGACCCAGCGCCAAGAGAAATTCCGTCATTTTGGTGAGAGCGGAAACAACTCCTGAGGATATTCACGGAATGGAAGTCGCAGCCGGCATTCTGACTTCGCGCGGAGGCATGACCAGTCACGCGGCCGTGGTTACGCGAGGCATGGGCAAATGTTGCGTGGCCGGGGCGGGCGACATTCACGTGGACGATAAGAAGCGGGAGATGCATGTAAAGGGGCAAGTCTTCCGGGCAGGCGATTGGATTTCGCTGGATGGCACTACCGGGCGCGTGATCAAGGGCAAACTCAATACTGTCGCTGCGAAGCCAGACGATCCGGAACTGACGAAGCTCATGAGCTGGTCTGAGCCGTTCCGCACTCTGCGGGTGCGGGCAAATGCAGATATTCCACGCGATGCGATTCAGGCGAGGGCATTTGGCGCTGAAGGTATCGGCCTGTGCCGTACTGAGCACATGTTTTTCGCCGAGGACCGAATTCCCCATATGCGTGCCATGATCATGGCCCGTGAAGAAAAGGAACGTCGTGCGGCGCTGAAGAAACTGCTGCCCATGCAGCGCTCTGATTTCATCGGCGTATTTCGGGCAATGGACGGTTTTCCCGTCACCATTCGCACGCTCGATCCGCCGCTGCACGAATTTCTGCCACGACGCGAAGATCTGATGGTCGAGATTAGGGAACTCGAACTGACCAAACCGAAATCACCAAAATTGAAGGGGCTCAGAACTCTGCTGCGCCGCGCCGAAGAGCTTCACGAATTTAATCCCATGCTCGGACATCGTGGCTGCCGCTTAGGGATTACTTATCCTGAGATTACGGAAATGCAAGCTCGCGCTATTTTCGAGGCTGCGGTTGCTGTCGCAAAAGATGGTGTAAAAGTTTATCCCGAGGTAATGATTCCGCTGACTGCGACCTTGAAAGAAATGGCGAACCAGGCAGCCATCGTGCATCGTGTGGCTAAGGACGTTTTTCGGGAAAAAGAACGGACTGTGGACTACCTGGTGGGCACGATGATCGAATTGCCGCGAGCCGCGCTGGTAGCGGATGAAATCGCCAAAGAATCACAATTTTTTTCGTTTGGTACCAACGATCTTACGCAGACGACTTTTGGATTCTCCCGTGACGATGTGAACAAGATTTTACCGACTTACATTGAAGAAGGGATCTTGAAGCAGGATCCATTCGCTGTGCTCGATCGGGAAGGCGTAGGACAACTGATAAAGATGGCTACAGAGCGCGGCCGCAAAACGCGTCCGGATTTGAAAGTAGGAATCTGCGGCGAGCACGGTGGGGAACCGTCTTCCGTCGAGTTCTGTCACCAGATCGGATTGAATTACGTTTCCTGCTCACCGTTCCGCGTGCTGACTGCCAGGCTCGCTGCGGCCCAGGCAGCGGCCAGCGACAAATTGAAAGTTGAGGGCGGACGGACGAAGTAGGAGCGATCCGCTTGCTACTGCACCTTCTGCAAACGCGTAACTAGTTTCTGCGCGAAATTTTCTTCTGACTCCGACCACAGCAGGCGTCCGCTGGCGCCGGAAGCTTTCTCCGCCTTGCTGGTGAACTCCACCAGTTTGTAGACGTTGGCGCGCACACGGATTTCGGCTTCACTGGTCAGTTGTACTTCCTCCTGTAGGAAAGGCGAGTCCAGCCCGAAGTCCACCTCGATGTGGCCGTCCTGTTGAAAAGCGCCGTCGTCAAACTCCGTGCCATGCACCAGGAATTGCACGGGGCGCGGCTCCAGCGACCACTCTTGCTCGTTTTTTACCGGCACCCAAAGGTCCCAAGCCGCGTCAAACAGGTACGCGTAGTCTTCGTGGAGAAGGTCGGCGGCGATGACCACCGCCTGTTCTGGAGGAAGTCCGGTCGTAAATCGCTGCTCCAGAATCGTAGGCTCGTTCCACGAAACGGGATGGACGGAGACGTAGCGGATGCCCGGCTGCGTGGCAGAGAAAGGGAACTGCCGCATCACGGCCAGCGCTCGCGGCAACATCTCCTCCAACTCGAAATCGGGAAACCATAAGCTCAGGTATAGAGGATCAGGCACGACTTTCTCCGGGCGCACGGGGCGCTCAATGTGATTCTAGTTCAGAGAATAGAGCATTGCCATTTTTGACACTATGCAGTAGCGCTGCTACCATCAAATCTTAGCAACTAGCCCGCCTTTTTCGTGGTCCCCGTCGTCTAGCCTGGCCTAGGACATCGCCCTTTCACGGCGGTAACACGGGTTCAAATCCCGTCGGGGACGCCAATAAATAAAAGGGTTAGCGGCTTAGGGTTTTCCAGACTCCCTTCCGGTAACGCTGCGGTAACGATAAAACGAGGAATTCAGACGGCTCCGCAGCGTGATGCTACAATTTTTCCCATGAAGTGCCCGCACTGTCTCGAGAATTTCCACGACCGTCGCGTAGGGATTTACATTGGACCAGACGTGGAGGGTGAATGGCTCGTCGTGATGCAATCGTGTCCAGCTTGCAAGAAACTGGTTTTGCATTTGCGGAACGCTAACGACGGATTCCAACCTCAAACTAGAATTGTCCAAAATTGGGCTCCCGCAAGATCCGAAGTGCTTATCAGACCCAAGGGTAGCTCCCGGCCACCATGTGCGGCTGAGGTACCACCGAGTCTGGCAGGTGACTATCTTGAAGCCTGCACTGTTCTTCCGGATAGCGCCAAAGCATCTGCCGCCCTGGGTCGCCGCTGCCTTCAGAATTTGCTGCGCGATACCCTGAACGTCACGCCCGGCAATCTTTCCGACGAAATCCAGCAGGTGCTTGACAGTGGGAAGCTCCCATCCAGTCTGCACGATTCAATTGATGCGATTCGAAACATAGGCAACTTCGCTGCCCACCCAATGAAAAGTACTCAGACGGGGATGATATTTGATGTCGAGCCGGGCGAGGCAGAGTGGACGCTAGATGTGCTCGAAGAATTGTTCGATTTTTGCTTTGTGCGGCCAGCCGCTATTCAGAGAAAGAAAGACGCGCTCAACCGAAAACTGCAAGAAGCCGGGAGGCTTCCGATGAAGTAGTGCTGTGTCCGGTTGGTATCGTACCACTGGCGTTTTCGCCAAAAAGCAATCCACTTCGGAACTGGAAAGAGATCCGTGACCTGCCGTTCTTCTTCGTGGTGCCGGAATACATTGCCACGAGGGAAAGACAATATGCAAAATGCTGCGCCGGTTAGCCTATTCTAAAACTGGTAACTGGATTTTGCACTAGAAGAGTACTCGCCAAAGCTCTCCCGCCTGCCTGTGGAACAATCTCGAAAGTACAATTGAGAAAAAACACGTTCTCCATGACAGTGGGTCCGCCTTTGTAAACAATATGAGCGTTGCGAAAAACAACATTCTTCATCTGCCAGCCATCGAGGACCACATCACCTTCGTCAACAAATATAAACTCGTTTCCGTACCGACTTTTCACGTTCTCGTTCACACCGATTAGATTCAGACGCGCCGCCTTCTCAGCAGGAACTATTCCCACGACGCTAACTCCTTCTACGCGACGACCCCCAACCTGCGTTCCAACGTTATACTTAGTAGTTATCTCAGGCTTTTCGTATGTAGTCGGGTGAACTGAAGATGCTTTTAAGAACGACTTGTAGCTCAGCGAAGCCATAAGAGCATTCCAAGCTGCAGGTTGGGCATCACTACCGAGGAAGCGCTGACTGGTTTCGCTGACTAATGTTTCATTGAGATGAACACCCGATTCTCGTGCCCGCGCGAACACACTTACTGCCGCATCATAGTCGGCAATCTGCGCCGCTTGCGACAGAGCAGAATCGAGAGTCGTAACTTGAAATCGCCATAGGCCGACAGCTACGGCAATGACAGCGGCGCAGACAGCCGCTTGCCATTCCAGTCTGCGTGGTGAAGTGGGTCGCCAATTTACCTGACCTGTCCTAAACGTGCTATACCAACCGAACCACGCAATCGACAGGATGACCGAGAGCGTCGCCATCGAGAAAACAGCATCTTCCACCGATGAATTCAGTAGAACGAAATCAATACAGCCTCCCAAGCCCACGACAAAAATAATCCATCCGATAGCTTTCCACCGCGCCCTGTCGTCAGAAAGCACGAAGAGTTCGAGGTGATGCCAAAAACCTACCGTTTCGTCTTCCATAGCGACACCACCTGCTTCAACACAAAATTGGCACTAGTAATGGAAAGGGCCGTCCACATGAATACAAAGTGGGTCTTCTCAAGATTCTTGCACAGGTCATCTGGGTAACCTCGGAAACGCAGCAGCGCAATAGCCTCCCAACAGATATAAAGAACAGTTAGGATGCTCAGCGTTTTGACAAGGTCGATCACAAGATGCAGGAACCATGGTCTCAATCCTTCTTGCCATATTTCGAATAGGAGTGATTCATCTTCCATGGAATAGTTTGCGCGCAAGCCTGCCTTGAACGCAGGAAGGCTGAGAAGCGATCCCATAACGAAAGCTTCCCCGTCTGCGGAATAGTACTCCACCGGGTCCGCTGTAGCAATTCTTTCCCAATGAAGCCCTGGTTCCGATGCGATCTTGAATGTCAGCCTGTGTGGCGGGGAAACCCGCTTGCGGGAGAAGAGTAGAGCCGCAAGCGGGCCGTCACGCCGGGGAGAAGAGGGCCCGTTCCCACGCACGCAGCGCTCAACGGTGCGGATCCTTTGCGGCAGCATGACGAGTCCGCAACTGCCCCACAACGTCTCCCAGAGCTGGAAGAAGTACAGCCCCCGCCGCACGTGATTTTTAGTGAACTCCAGAGATCCCGCCCTCCCAGCCGCCACCGATGCGCTCGCCGCGAATAATACGCAACAAGTTGCGCTGTACGTATTGCAACTGTTTGAATTGCGCATCCAGCTGCACGGCGCGAAGGCGGCTGGGGCCTCGCCGCTGCGCTTCATTCCTGCTATAGCCTGGCTTGCTATTTGGCGACGGATTGTAGTACGCTGCCCGCTTCCGCGTTGCACGGTGCATCAGCACCAAAGTCAAACTCCAAGAAAAGCAAGGAGAATTAGCATGAATCGGAGAGAGTTGGTAAAAAAGTCTATTGCTGTGGGCATCGCCGCCGCAGTTCCCGTGTCGTTGGCCGCCAAGACCAAGAAGCCAAGTACGCTGACCACACAGACCGCGTCAACACCTCCAGGCGGCTACAGCGTAACAGCCGCAGATGTGTCGAATGGCTACGCGAGCATTCAAGTAATGTGGCCGTCATCCTTCGTGAGCACCGCTTATGTGGCGGTTGGGTCCTTTATTTACCGTTCGTCTAACAGTGGTGTCACATTTTGCTGCCTGGACGGAGGTAACACAATGAAGGCAACCAACACGATCAACAAGGTGGTTGTGTTCAATATGAGCGCACCGAACGACCCGGCGTGCTCTTTGATGCATGCGGGCCCGGTCTGCGCCGGCGACGTGATTGATGTAAATTTCATTGGAATAGGGCAGGTGTAGCCATGGCAACCGTGACGAAGACAGCGACACTCCAGAAGCCGATAGTCGGCCAAAATATTCGGGACGGGAAAATTGAAATTCAGCTTATGAATGTTTGGCAGGATGCTTCGGGACATCATTACTTCAGCGGTACGCCCACTGTGGTGTCCTCGTCGTTAGCCACCAGAAACGGTGCTCCTTTACAGGACACCTTCATAGAAGCTGGAAATAGAGATAGCTCAGTGACTTCATTAATAGTTGTGCTCTATCTTCTTACTGATACGACGAGGGCCAACCACGCCCTTGCCGGGGACATGATTGAGGTAAACGTTATTGCGATTGGTGAGCCTGCGCCGACGCTTGAGTGAAGCAACGTTTCCGCTTTAAACAGGTGCGATTGTTGAGGAGTAATTTGGTCGAATCCGGTAACGCCCCGGTAACGTCGGAACGTATATTCTCCAGTACGTTTGGTACGCAGCTACCCGATAATGTCGGACTTGATTTCTGCCGGAAATGATTGAACAAAAAGCATTTAGTCGCTAGAACCCGGTAAACGTTGCCGCAGCGTGCCGCGCCAAGAACGCCCTTTCACGGCGGTAACACGGGTTCAAATCCCGTCGGGGACGCCAACAATCCAAAAAGACTTGAGCAGAAGGGATACTTCCTTACTCAGCCGTAGCGGCTTTGCTTTTGCCAGCGGCGTGCAGCGCCTGATAGACCTTGGTCAGCAGCGAGTGCAGGGTGAATGGTTTTTCGAGCAGGACGGTATCACGATCGAGGATGCCGTGTTGGTCAATTAGTTCGTTGGTGTAGCCGGACATGTAGAGCACTTTGATTTCGGGCCGTAAGCCAATCAATTGGGTAGCCAATTCACGACCGCTCATTCCGGGCATGATGAGGTCGGTCAATAACAGATGAATGTGGCCAGTGTGCTTCTGGGCCAGATCGAGGGCTTTGGCAGCGTCGGGAGCATCGAGCACATGGTAGTGGTTGCTTTCCAGACAAGTGCGAGTGAGTATGCGTAGAGCTTCCTCATCCTCAACCACAAGAACGGTTTCTGTGCCGCCGGGCGGGGGATCGAGTTGCTGGAGGGGTACCACAAGGTTGGCGGACTCGCTGAGCCGAGGCAGGTAGAGCTTGAAGGTTGTGCCTTTTCCGAGTTCGCTATAGACCATGATGTAGCCAGCATTTTGCTTGGCGATTCCATAGACGGTGGACAATCCCAGTCCGGTTCCTTTGCCCGATTCCTTGGTGGTAAAGAATGGCTCAAAAATGTGAAGTTGGGTGTTCTTGTCCATGCCACAACCGGTGTCACTGACGCTGAGCATGACGTAGGAACCCGGGGACACGAACGCGTTCTGGCGAGCATAGATTTCGTCCAATTCGATATTGGCAGTCTCAATGCACAGCTTCCCGCCTTTAGGCATAGCATCGCGGGCGTTGACGGCCAGATTCATCAAGACCTGCTCGACTTGTCCGGGATCCATCTTCACTTGTCCCAAGTCTGGGCTGCGCTTGAATGTGATCTCGATATGCTCTCCGAGCAAACGGCGCAGCATTTTCTCTAACTCACCGGTCGCTGCATTCAAGTCGAGAACTACTGGTTGAATAACTTGTTTCCGGCTGAAGGCCAGGAGTTGACGAGTCAGCGCGGCCGCGCGACGGCCGGCCTTGGCAATTTCCACGGCATACTTATGGGAGCGATCTCCGGCAGGCAGATTGGTTTGCAGCAGTTCGCTATACCCGGTGATTACGCCAAGCTCGTTATTAAAGTCATGGGCCACTCCGCCTGCTAACTGACCTACTGCTTCCATCTTTTGCGCTTGACGGAGCTGGTCCTCGAGCAGTTTGCGCTGGGTAATGTCTTCGTTCATGCCCTCATACGCGACCAGGCCCCCATCTTTGGAAACGGCCCGCACGTTCGCAGAGATCCACATCTTGCTGCCATCTTTGCGGTAGGCCTGGATTTCAAAATTCTTTGCCACCCCGTGTTCCTGCAGCAATCGTTTGAACTCCTCACGAGACTCGGAATAGACATAAACCTGCTGGGAAATATCAGTGACAGCTGATACCAGCTCGTGGGGAGAGTCATAGCCCAGCATGTTCGCCATGGCGGGGTTCACGGTGGTGTAGCGCCCGTCGGGCGTGCTCTGGAAGATGCCGACAACCGCGTTGTCCACGATGTCACGATATTTCTGTTGCGCCTGACGAAGTTGATCCTCTAACAGTTTGCGGCCCGTAATGTCTTCGAACGTGCCCTCGTAACGGACGATGGTATCGCACTCGCGGACCACACGAGCGTTAGCGGAGAGCCACATCTTGCTGCCGTCTTTACGATAGACCTCTACTTCAAAGTGCTGCACCATTCCCTGTTCTTCGAGCAGACGCTTGAATTCTTCACGGCGGTTAGGGTCCACATAGAGCTGGCGCTGAATGTCGGTGATACTTGCGATTATTTCTTGCGGAGAGTCGTAGCCATACATGCGGGCCAGGGACGGGTTCGCGCTTAAGAGGCGCCCGTCGGGAGTACTTTGAAAAATGCCTACGATCGCATCTTCGAAAATATGCCTGTATTTTCGTTCGGCTTGCTTGAGAGCGGTTTCCGCCTGCTTCTGCTTGGTGATGTCGCGTATGACCACAAGCTCGGCCTCGCGCCCGGCAAATACCAATTTGTGGGAAACGATCTCGACATCGATGAGCCGCCCATCTTTGAGCAGATGCCTCCAGTCACCGGAGTGATAAAATCCCGATCCAACTTTGGCTAGTTCCTCCAGCAGAAGGGGCACATCTTCCTGAGGGCGAATATCCGTAAGCCGCATCCGAAGGAACTCGTCTCGAGAATATCCGTAGTGGGCTCTCGCGGCGTCGTTGACTTCCAGGAAAGCGAGGGTCTTGAGATCGTAAACCCACATCGGCTGGGGGTTGTTCATGAAAAGGATGAGGAAGCTTAAGTCGTGGTCCGCCGGAAGAGGGGTTGGTTGCGAAGTGCCGCGTGCGATACGCCGCGAAGCTCGTGGACTCGGTGGGTTTTTCTTGGAATGCGACATCATTACTACTCACATGAGCAGGATGCTGACCCCGCTCAAGTCCAGCTGGCTCACCCACCACGAGAGGCCAGCCACATCCAAAGATTACAACCACATCTATCGAAACACCTTATCGCGGCTCCCTCAAGGGTACGGAAGTAACTCCAGACCAGAACACCCGCCCAGGTCGCGAGCGTTTATTTCTTTTGAGCACATGTAGAAAACGATGGTAACGTGGCTTCAATTCATCGAGGCCGACTACGACCAGATTCTGAAGGGTGGTTCTTTGCGGTTCCTGTTGTGGGAAGCGGCCTGTTTACCGCCGAAGCCCGCAAACAGCGTATAATCAAAACACTTAACCTCGAAGACACGTCACCATCGCACTTTGCGCCTTCGCGATTGAGAGATCGAGAGGCGTCTTCCGTGGATCGGCGAGAGTTCCTTAGTAATTCGGTGTGTTTCGCGCCGGGAAACGACCATAAATTTCACCATGCCGCACGTTCTGGTCAGGGTCTTTGCGAGGCGGCAAGGAACGTTGGGTCAGCCCGATTGTCCCTCAACTTGCCCGAATGAACAGGAGTTGTTATGTCCGGAGTCAATGGCGATAAATCGAGATTTCACCGCGAGCGGAAGCAAAAGCTGGCGAAGCGAATTCGAAACCGGGAATTGATGAAGCAACTGACCAAAGTGCAGAAGCCCGCGACCGCGGCTAAATCGAAAACGGTATCAGTATGATTCCAATAGTCGTCGAACCGCATCCTTTGGAATCGATACCCGGCCAGCTCAAGAAAAAGCAGGTCCTTCTGGTGGACTCGTCGCCGAAGAGCGAGTTGCGAGCCCGCACTATGAGAAACCTGGACGTTACTGTAGATTGTGCTGCCGATGTCCGCGAAGCGCGTTCCCTGTGGGGCGCGGGCCGGTACAATCTGGTGCTTATCAATGTGGAAAACGAATTGGGCGACCGGGACAAGTTTTGTGAAGACATCGGGGGAGCCATACCTCCCCAGCAGTTTATGTTCCTGGTCGGGAAGCCGGAGTACCTTGCCGTTTTGCCAAATGCGGTCGGGCATCACGGGAACGGCGACCGAGCTCTACTCAGCGATGTCAGAGCGGCGCTTTCGGGGGCAGAGGTTCGTGCGCCGCAACGATGGGGAATTCTGGAAGCTTCCAAGCAAATCTCGGCGGCCCGATCACTCTACCGTGCTCGTGACCAGGCGAAGCATGAGCGACTGGAATCTGCTCGCGATCTTGAATCGAGAGGATCGAGGCAGACTGAAGTTTGGTCTCTGTCTTGCCGGAACTACAGAAAGAGGAATTGCAATGAAAAATCTCTATGTTGGTAACCTAGCCCACAGTACAACCGAAGCGGAGTTGCGCGCAGCCTTTCAGGCGCACGGAGAAGTGGAAAAAGTCAGCATCGTAACGGATCGGGAGACCGGTCGCGCCCGAGGTTTCGCGTTTGTTGAAATGACCAACGCGGGCGAAGCTGAGAAGGCTATTGCTGCGCTCAACGGGACCGCACTGGGAGGCCGCAACTTGACCATCAACGAAGCCAAGCCCAAGACTGATCGGCCCCGTAGCGGTGGTGGCGGTGGACAGAAGTTTGGGGGCGGTGGAGGCGGACGAGGCCGTGATGACTATCAGGGACACGCGCGTCAGCCGCGCGAACCGCGCTGGTAGTCCCCCCGGTTGACTGAATTTTGCCGCGCATACCCGCTAGTTCAACCATAAAAGAGACGGGAGGGATTGTGAATGCCAAGAGGCCGATCAACATTTACCAAACGCCAGAAGGAACAGACACGTCAACAGAAACAACGGGAGAAGGCAGAGCGTCGAAGCCAGCGCAAACAGGAGAAACCGGAGGGCGGCGGGGATGAGATGAGCGAATTACGCGAGCACGCCGAAGCTCAGGCGGCCCTCTTTCGCATTGGGTTTGACGATTCCAGTTCGGACGAGCCGTTTCCATTGGACGATCACAAGTAAAACAGCGGGGTTCTTTGCCCCCCTGGTGCCCGACTCGCGGCCGAGTAGGTGCGCAGAGACGCTGGATGCAGCATCAGGATCGGCACCAACCTTGACGCTCTGTCTGCGCTTTAACAAGGCGATCATGCGTTTCGACAGAGGGTCATTCCTTTCGCTTATAAGAGTTGACGCACCTCCGCGTGAGGCCTTTCGCGTTTTCTGAGAAGCTGTTACGATAACTTTGGTTGTGAAATCTCCTGTGGTTTCTGAGTGCGGTTTACGAGCGATTCGGGCAGGAATAAGGGCGTTCTGTTCCTTCCGCGCAAAGAGTGCACGATTTGAAAATCGTGGCAAGCCGCATAAAAATTGGTTATTTCGCATCTCGTTGATTTGGCGAGTGGGGACGTAGTTCAGTTGGTTAGAACGCTGCCCTGTCACGGCAGAGGCCGCGGGTTCGAGTCCCGTCGTCCCCGCCATTCATTCCAAAACAGTTGAGAGTGAGTGGTAGTAAGAACCCCAACCCACAATCCAGCCGCAGCCAATTAATCGTTGCATACATCCCACGCCGGAGAGAAATCCACGCTGCGGCGCCCGCGCTTCATTGCCTTAATATGTCTTGACAGGTATATTCTCAATGGAGTATATAAAGAGAATGGAATCTGTCTTCGGAGTCATCGCGGAGCCGAATCGCCGCGCGATATTGAGCCTTCTGGTCTCGTCCCCACAGTCGGTGGGAGAGATCGAGCGCCAGCTTCGTATGACACAGCCGGCCGTGTCAAAGCACCTGCGTGTGCTACGCGATGCCGGTTTCGTGGAATCCACGGTGGACGCACAGCGCCGACTCTACCGGCTGAAACCTGGACCACTTCAGGAGATGGATGACTGGCTGGCTCAGTTCCGCCGGTTCTGGTCCGCTCACGTGGATGCTCTCGAACGCCACCTTGATCGCATGAATCACGACCGTACGGATCGGAAACCAGCAAAGAAACGGAAGACAAAATAGAAGACGACGCGGCCCAAACCGCGAACGTGATAAAGGAGAAACGAATGAAAATCAAAGTAACCAGCTTATATGTGGACGACCAGAACAAAGCCCTGCGCTTCTATACGGAGGCACTAGGCTTCACCAAGAAGACCGATTTCAGTAAGGGCCCATTTCGCTGGCTGACCGTGGCTTCGCCCGAGGAGCCGAACGGCGCTGAGTTGCAGCTGGCGCTAAACAATAACCCCGCAGCCAAAGCGTATCAGCAGGCGATGTTTGAACAGCGCCAGCCCGCGGCCATGTTTTTCACCGACGACGTCAAGGGCGACTACGAGCGGATCAAGGCTCGCGGCGCCGAGTTCACCATGACGCCCACCGACGTGACCGGCTCGACCATTGCCATGCTGAACGACACCTGCGGCAACCTCATTCAGCTCACCCAGCTGGCACACTATTAAGAACGGCCGTTAAGGGAAAAAAGATGATCGATCGCGAGCAGTACACACCGGGCCCGGCCAACATGGCGCGGGTACAAAAGGACCGGGGACAAAACGGGGAAGAAAAGTGGACGCTCGTTCTCGTCAAACAGCTGCGCCACTCGCCGGAGAAAGTCTGGCAGGCGCTTACCGACCCGGCGCATCTGCGCGAGTGGGCTCCCTTCGACGCCGATGGGAGCCTGGGTACGGCCGGAACCACGGTGACGCTTACCACGGTCGGAGCGCCTACGCTGCGCGTTACCGAAACAACAGTGACGCGAGCCGACGCTCCCGAGGTGCTTGAGTACAACTGGGGTGACTTCGATATGCGGTGGGAACTCGAAGCCTTCGGTGCCGGTACGCGCCTCACGCTGTGGACCAACATCGGTCATCGCTTCATTGCAATGGGCGCTGCCGGATGGCACATTTGTTTCGATGTTCTGGATCACCTGCTCAGCGGAACTCCCATCGGCCGCATTGCTGGCCCCGAGGCCATGAAGTTCCCCAGCTGGCAGCGATTGAACGCGGAGTACGCCAAGCAGTTCGGGGTTGAAATGCCCAACTGGCCGCCTCAGGCGGCTCAAAAGTCGTGAATTCAGGGGGAGGGCAAATTACTTGTGACGAGGCATTTCGCAAGGGGCGCGCTCGTTGGCTGATGTGGGTCGCAATTTGCGCTGCTCTTGCTTGCGGCTTCCTCATTAAAGGAGGAAACCAATCTGAGCTTCTATGGGCTGTTGTGATCGGGGCCGCGAACGGCACAGCAGTAGGTTTCGCGCTTGGCCCAGCTGCGGAGAAGCATGCAATGTTCCTCTCAGGATTTTTCGCTGGAACGCCGTTCTACTTCATCGCCAGTTCGATCTTCGTGACGGAATTGATTGAGGCACGACAACTACATCGCGACCTGCTGTCAGATGTGATCCCGCTTGTTTCGGCCTTCCTCATAGTCGGAATTGCAATTTCCGTTGCGCAGGGCTTCTGGGTACGTAGACGCAGCAAGCGAACTGACTAGCTTCATTCGGGGTTGTGGCGAAGCTGAACTGAAAAGGGCGAAGAGTTAGGCGCGAGGGAACATCATGTCGAAGAACGGTGGCATTGTCGGGGTATCGGATCATGGCGGTTGGGCGGTGTTGGTGACGGTGGCGCGTGATGGGACGCTCCTCGACCGCCGCCGGGTGGAACTGGTGGGCGAGGGCCTGCCAAAGATTCCGCACCACAGCGAAGGCCAGCGGATCCCGCTCGACGAGGCTGTGGAGTTAATCGAGCGCGTGCGCGTTTCGGCGGAGAGGCACGCTGTGCTTGCCTTGGACGCTGTCACGACAGCGGTGCCGCGTATCCTTGGTGTCGCCCTTCGCAAGTGTCCACAGCTTCCACCCACGATTGCCGAGCGAATCAAGGACTACCGTGCGCAGAACGTTGCCGACTGGGTGATGTACCGCAAGGCCCTGGCCTCCGCGGCCGAGGCACGGGGTTGGCCGGTCCACTGGTACGACGCGAAAAGCGTGTTGGGCGTGGCGAGCCAGGCGTTGCGCGTTGAGAACTTTGACGCTCATTTCCTCAACTTGCGGAGGGCCGTCGGGCCGCCGTGGAACAATGATCACAAGCTCGCAATGGCGGCGGCTGTAGTCACGGCGAGCGCGGTTGCCGAGTAAATCGCGGAACTTTAGAGTAAGGTTCTTGTAAGTGCAAGACAAATTCATCAGGAAAGATGCGACCAAAAGCCATGGCAACCCTAACCCTTTCTAAAAAGCAACGTGAAGAATTACTTGTAGCATTGAAAGCCCGCTTTGAGAAAAACATGAACCGCCACAAGGGTCTCGAATGGGCTAAGGCACAATCAAGGCTGGAAGCTCGTGCTGAAAAGCTGTGGTCGCTCAACGAAATGGAAAGAACTGGCGGTGAACCGGATGTTGTTGGTTATGATAAAAAGACGGACGAATATATTTTTTATGACTGCTCGGAGGAAAGTCCTAAAGGCCGCAGAAGTCTTTGCTACGACCGTGAAGCGTTGGAGTCGAGGAAAGAAAATAAACCAAAAGGCAGTGCGATGGATCTGGCGGCGGCCATGGGCATTGAGCTTTTAACGGAAGAACAGTATCGAGAGTTGCAGAAGCTTGGAGAGTTCGATACGAAAACGTCGAGCTGGGTGAGAACCCCTTCTGCGATCAGAAAACTCGGCGGCGCCCTCTTTTGTGATCGCCGTTTCGACACTGTTTTCGTTTATCACAACGGTGCGGAATCTTACTATGCCGCCAGGGCGTTCCGTGGCTCGCTGAGGCTCTAGGGCGATGACTCTCGATTTCCCCCTTTTAGAAAAAAGTAAAGGGTGGCGAGCCCTCCGAATTTTCTCGTCTGTCACTGTGGGAAACTTTGGAGAACAGTGAGCACGCATGAGCCCCAGAGGCCCTACAGGACACCACACGTGAGCACTGTCAAGGCCCCCAGTCTTCCGCAGCTTCGCCGTTATGCGATTGCGCGCAGCCTTTTCAAGGCCACCAGCCTGCCGCGGGCCGTTGCGCGTCTCGGATTTGTCCAGGCCGACCCGATGCGGGCGCCGGCTCGCGCCCAGGATCTGATCCTCGCGCAGCGCGTTAAGGACTATCGTGCCGGCGAGCTAGAGCGTCGCTATCCGCGCCTGGCGATCGAAGAGGCCTTCTTTGTTAACTATGGTTTCCTGCCTCGCGAAACTCTGGCCCTGCTGCATCCGCGCGGGGCGCCGTGCGCCTGGGACGCATGGGATGCCAGAATGCAGGTGCGTGCCCAGGAGGTGCTGGCCTTTGTGCGCCGGAATGGTCACACCCATCCCAAGGACGTGCAGGCGCATTTCGACCATGGCCGCATCAAGCGCTGGGGCGGCGATCTGAATGTCAGCACGCATTTGCTCGAGGGCCTGCACTATCGCGGACTGCTGCGCGTAGCACGGCGCGAGGCCGGCACCCGTATTTACCAGGCAATCGAGCACCCGCAGCAGGACGACAGCCCCGAGGCCCGGCTCGCGCGCGCCGGCCAGTTGCTGGACATGGCAGTGCAGCTCTACGCGCCGCTGCCTGCGGCAAGCCTGGGCTATCTGTGCAGACTGCTGCGCTCTGGAGTGCCGCACCTGGCCGCCGAGGCGCAGCAGATTCAACAGCACGCCAAATCTCGCTATGCTTATGCCCAGGTTAACGACCAGCTGTGGTTCTGGCCGCAGGGCGAGAAGCCCGCTGCCGTCCGGTACACGGTCGATGACAGGCTGCGCTTCCTCGCGCCCTTCGATCCCGTGGTCTGGGACCGACGGCGCTTCCAGTTGTTCTGGGGCTGGGAATACAAGCTGGAGGCCTATGTGCCCGCCCACAAGCGCCGCATGGGACATTACGCGATGCCCATGCTATGGGGCGAGCAAATGCTGGGCTGGGCCAATCTGAAAGTGGTTGATGACCGGCTGAAGCACGAGCTGGGTTTCGCCGGCCCGCGGCCGCGCGGCAGAGCCTTTCAGCTGGCGCTGGACGAGGCCTTGCAGCAGATGCAGGAGTTTCTGGAACTCTAGCAGTGCTAGGGCTTTTGTTGGGTCTCCGTACTTTGAGGAGTTGAGACTCCGTTCAGGCCTGGAGCCGACTTTTCCTGCTCCTCTATATACTCGCGGAGTTTTTTGACAAGGTTTGCGATGCCCGTGTTGGTGCTCCAACTTGTGCCCACATTCTTGGAGACTGACCAAATGACTTTTTTAGACGAAGGTTGCCACACATCCAGGATAAAGAATGATTGCCCGACGTTGACGCTTCCAGTGACGCTGGGACTGATTACCGGAACGTAGTTGGTCTGACCCTTCTCGTATGCGCGAATAACGAGGTCGGCGCTCTTTATGTCCGGCACCAGAGTGAACCGCCCCCATTTTTCGAGTTCCTTGCGGCAAGGCTCTTCAAAGGGTGTTTCGTCAACGAGTTCCTTCTTGAACAACCCTTTGGTTTTGTAGTAGCGGACGTGACCGGAGATGATATTGACGGTCTTCGCCTGTAGCAGCGCTCGCGTGACATCAGGCGGCAGGGTTGCATTCTGTGCGAACGCTAGACTGCAAACAACGGCAGGAATCGCCCACACAAGCAACACCGATCGCAAAGCCTTCATGACGCCCTCTAGTACAAGAGAATGTTTTGAGTGAAGCTAAGAAATATCATCTTGAACTATCGCGCGAAAAGTTACGGAGGTCATGAAAATCTGTGGACAGAAAACCTGTAGGCGGAGGGACGTTCGCCGGTTTTTACGAATTAGAATCTGGGTACGGCCCGTCTGTCCCCGGAGTTTGTCCCCGGAGTTCTTCCCCCTGATTGACTCGGGGCGTTAGGAAAAACCTGTAGCGGTCAACTTCGACGTCCCCACACAGAACGTAAAGGTGGGCCATCAGCCTGTCCATGGGTTCTCACGGTTGGGATGCAATGCCAAATCCTGTCTGACGACGCCCCATTAGACGGGTGGCCTATTGAATCTGGTTTTTGGCTGGAGGGGGGCAGTTCCGAACAGACTTGCTGTCGCTCTTTCGTGGTTTAGCGTGCGTTTAGTCCGGCTCGATCTTCACCGCCTCTGACAGCCGGTCACTGGTTTTGGACGGGAAACCCGGGGGCAGACGGAAGGTTCCCGGTCGGTAGCCCACTCAAGCCTGATTTTTGGAAACTCAGTGGCAGACGAGACGGTTCGCCGAACAAGAACTTGAAATCGTCTCGTCTGTCCCCAGATTTCTATCATGCCAGTCTCGAAGCAACTCCACTTGGCCTCAGCGCGGGGAGCAACGGTTATTTTCCAGTCCACTTCCAAGTGTCGCCAAACAATTTCCCGATTACAGGGTTAACGTCACCACCGAACATGACAATCTCATGAAGATTGGGATCATAGGCCATCCCCGCGCCCTCGCGCGCAGCTGGAGATCGCGCGGGATTCAACAGATTCCAATTGGTTCCCGTCCATGACCAAGTTTGATTGCCAGCTGAATCGGTCCAGCCCCCGAACGCGACCACGGACTGCGAGTCGCTATCGAACGCAGATCCGGGGCCACTCAACCCAGGCATTGGGGTTGCTGGATTTTGCTGCATCCACTTGGCGCCATCCCATGTCCATGTGGTGTTGGTATCCAGGATATCGGTACTGCCCGCGGCAAGAACAACATTGTTCCTTACAGGATCGAGGACGGCGATTCCCCAAGCCCGTGGGTAGGCCGGGGGAATGATCTTTAGTTTATTCCAGGCTAGCCCGGTCCAACGCCAAGTCGTGGCTGAATACGGAAGAACCCGCTCAGGATTGTAGCCGCCGAACATCATGGCCCGGCCGCTCAAAGGGTCGGTAAACAACATGGCTCCCGATTGGCCTGCTGGCCATGACTTCATTTTGACTTGCGTCCAGGTTGAGGTCGCTCCATCCCAGAGCCAGGTGTCGTGCAGGAAGGCTTGGCCGCTGAATCCTCCAAACATCACTAACTTCTTGCTCTGCTTGTCAAAGGCCATGGAGGTGGCCGAGCGCGCCGGAGGCGCGACGGGAGTTTTCACTTGGGACCAGGTGGTTCCGTCAAAGGTCCAGGTGTCATTGAAATGGCTGGTTAGCGTGGCACCGCCAAACAGCACAATTTTCTTACTGACCGGGTCATACGCCATCACCGAATAAGTTCTTGGGGATGGGGACTTGGCGGGCGAAAGTTTGGTCCAATTGCCCGATCCGGCGTGAGCAAGAACTGGATGCATGGCAGCAAACATGAACGCTACAGTTAGGGTGAGCACACTATGAGTGAAGTAACGACGACCGAACATTGGATTCCAGTTCCTCTCCCCGAGATTTTAAGACCACACGCAACTGGCGCAGCCGCACTTTAGCAAACGTTCCGGACGAT
>Ga0206961_1058_pt1 | contig 30156 bp, 22 predicted proteins | sample Alteio_BWOrgHeat_30_FD_153238 | JGI IMG/M metagenome (GOLD analysis project Ga0206961, IMG submission 153238) | Enriched cells from forest soil in Barre Woods Harvard Forest LTER site, Petersham, Massachusetts, United States -... | ecosystem: Environmental > Terrestrial > Soil > Temperate forest >...
ACAACGGGATCATGGCTTATGGAAACCGAAGCGGTCAATATGAATTACCGCGGGTGTATAAACAGCCGAATTTCAAACAGCTGATTCACGGATATTTCGGAGTCAAACTTCCCAATATCAAGATAGTCATTACAGGATCGGGCCGTGTGGCGCATGGACTGCTGGAGGTGATGAATCTGCTTGGTATCATTGAAATGGAACCGGAAGAGTATTTGTCAAGAGATTTTTCTTATCCTGTTTTTACCCAGTTGAAAGGAAGTTCGCTTTACAGAAACAGAAAAAACAAATCATACAACCGCGAAGAATTTCATAAAGATCCCGCCGCTTACGAATGTCTTTTTCATTCTTTTTCCGAACAATCTGATATTTTAATGAACGGCATATTCTGGTGGAATTTTTGTTTCCCGGATTAAACCAATTCGGATCATGAAAGGTGATTTTAATCCGAAAGATATTCAATTTCAGCTCAGCTTATTAAAGGAGCAGGGGCAAATTGAATTTTTACAACTGTTTATTATATTTTTCTATCACCTGGGTAATGCCATCGGAGCTGCCCTTTACAGTGATCCACTCTTTATTATCTTCCAGTTTTACATAATAGACCGTTTCCGCTTCTGTATTGGTTTCTGTAATGCCAAAAAACGGTTTTATTCGGAAATTTTTTATGGAGCGCCCAGGCCAGGTGAATGGGGAGCATATCTGCTGCTTTGTAATATCTTTCGGAGGCCAGAAAATTTCCTTCGTGATCATACTCTATTTCTGAAATGATTTCATGGTCCCTGAAATGAACAAAATAATGATCTCCATTTTCAATCCAGTCCACTTTTTCAGCCTGGGGAAAAGCGGCCTGAAAAGCTTTTAGTAATTTTTCATTTACGGTCAGTGGTCCGTTGGAAGCTTTCACCTGCACCTGCATAAAGAATGCACCGAGGAAGACGAGTACTGCAAATCTTGTTTTCATAAAAATGTTTTTTGGTTGGTCAATGATGATGATGTGAATGTATATCAGTGGTCAGCACAAGTCAAGCGTATATACACCAGTGGTGTTGTATAGAAAAAATATTTTAAATAAACTATAACAGCCACCTGTAAACCCCCTATTTTGGATGTCTAAAACATTAAAAACGGGCTTCTGTACGAATGTTTTCATGGGCTCCTCTTTCATCGTATAAGGCCTCGCTGGATCAGCGGTAAATGCCTTTATGTAATAGACAGCTTCGGATCTTCCATTTTATCGTAAAAACCGTATCTTAAATTTTTAAAACCACTTGCTCTGTATGAAATGGAATCAGATTCTTGTCATCTTATGTATCATTGGATTCAGCTTATCTTCCACAGCCCAGCAAACCGAGACCGCAACTTTAGGTAAAGTGAAAATGATTTTCTCACTGGACAAAGCCGGCGTTCCTGTTTATCAGGTATTCTTTAATAACAAACCCGTGATCCTGCCTTCCCAACTGGGATTCAAACTGAACGTGGATAGCCAGTTTTACAAAACTTTTCGTGTAACCAGCACCGAAAGACAATCATTTGACCAGACCTGGCAAACAGTCTGGGGCGAAACCAAAGACGTCCGGAATCATTATGAGGAACTTACCGTTCATCTTCAGTCGGGTAAATCTCCGGGAATTCTGCTGAACCTGATTTTCCGCGTATTTGAAGACGGTGTCGGATTTCGTTATGAATTTCCACTGCAGCCCAACCTGAAATACTTTATTGTAACAGATGAACTGACCCAATTCAGCCTGACCGGAAATAATAAGACCTTCTGGATTCCAGGTGATTTCGACAGCAATGAATACCTGTATACCACTTCACTGATCAGTGAAATTGACAACCGGAAAATGGTTGCATCGGCTACTGATATTGCTGTGCGCGTTGCCCCGGACCCATATGCTGTTCAAACACCACTGATGATGAAAACCAGTGATGGTTTATATCTGAATATTCATGAAGCAGCGCTGGTAAACTATTCATCCATGCAACTTCATGTAAATACAAAAACTTATGCACTCACCTCCAGCCTGGTGCCGGATGCTTATGGAAACAAGGCCTATCTGCATGCGCCGTTTAAAACGCCGTGGAGAACCATCATCGTGAGTGATCAGGCAGCGGATATTCTTTCATCCAGAATGATTCTGAACCTCAACGAGCCGGCGGCATTTACCAATACCTCCTGGATTAAGCCGATGAAATTTACAGGCGTGTGGTGGGAAATGCAGACAGGAAAAACCACCTGGAATTATTCAGATTTCCCAGACAGTGCGGGCAGTGATGGAAAACCAATCCCCAATGGAAAACATGGCGCGAATACCGCGAACGTGAAACGTTACATAGATTTTGCTGCGGCCAACAATATTCAGGGTGTGCTGGTGGAAGGATGGAATACGGGTTGGGAAGACTGGTTTGGAAACTGGAAAGAAAACGTATTTGATTTCACAAAACCTTATCCCGATTTCGATATAAAAGAAATTACCCGTTATGCCGAATCGAAAAATGTACAAATGATCATGCACAACGAAACCTCCGGCTCCGCATCGGATTATGAGCGCCAGATGGATACGGCTTATAAATTCATGAATTTATTTGGATACACTTCTGTCAAGACTGGTTATGTTGGTAAAATCATTCCAAGGGGTGAACACCATGATGGACAATGGATGGTAAATCATTATCTGCGAGTGGCTGAAAAAGCAGCCGAGCATCACATCATGTTGGATTCGCATGAGCCTGTCCGGCCAACCGGTTTGCAGCGTACCTGGCCAAACTGGATGGCCTCCGAGGCTGGAAGAGGTAACGAATACAATGCATTTAGTATCGGCAGTCCACCTGAACATGAGACCATATTGCCATTTACAAGAATGATGGGTGGTCCCATGGACTATACCCCCGGTATATTTAAAATGAAGGGTTACAACCTGAATGTTCCGGATCGTCATATGCATACCACCCTTTGCAAACAACTGGCGTTGTACGTGACCCTGTACAGTCCGGTACAGATGGTCGCCGACCTTCCTGAAAACTATGAAACGCATAAAGACGCATTCCGCTTTATCCGGGATGTAACAACAGACTGGGATGATACGCGTATACTCGCGGCTGAACCGGGGGATTATATTTATATCGCCAGAAAGCAAAAGGATTCACCAAACTGGTTTGTGGGGGCCATAACAGACGAGAATAGCCGAACGGCAGATCTTTCAATGAATTTTCTGACAAAAGGAAATAAATACCTGGCCACCATTTACCGCGACGCGTCGAACGCAGACTGGAAAGAAAATCCGGAAGCATACACCATTGAGCAATTCATTATTGACAGTGATTCGAAGCTGCGGATCGGACTGGCAAAAGGGGGCGGTGCGGCAATAAGTATTTTCCCCGCAACTGCGGATGATGTGAAGAAAATAAAAATGTACAAAAGTTTTCTTTAGACAAAAGATCAGATTTCAAATTTAAACCGGCCATCGGTAAAAAAAGTCGGGGCCTGGAATTACTATGGCAGCAGTTAACTATTACATGCGCGCCATTTTTTAACGTGGCGTCTGTTATTCCCTGAAATCTACCATAAACTGGTTGATTTTCGATAGAAAGAATTCCAAAGGCCCTTTTCCCAGGTTCCATTTAGCATGATAAAATCTGGCTTGTTCAAAATTCTGAAATTTATATATAGTATAAAAATCTATATATAAAATTTGAAATGAAGGCACGCGTTTTGCCTTATAAGAGAAACACTTCAGTTTCAATGTATCATCGGATTTTCGCAATTTTTATATGTGCCTTATTCTTTATAGGATGTAAGAACGCGGAAGATTATTTTTCCGAGGGACTCGATCTCAGCTCAACCGGATATGTCAGGGAAGCCATTGTGAAATTCGACAAGGCCATTCATCAGAATCCATATCAGAAAGACGCCTACCTGCAAATGGGAATCTGCTATACCTATCTGAATCAGGAAGACTCCGCCATTCGAACCTACCAGAAATTGCTGACGCTTTATCCGGATAATACCGCTGCCAATTATTACTCCGGTGTCGCCAGATACAAACAGCATAAGTATAAGGAGGCTGTTCATTTCTTTGACAAGGCCATCGATTCGAAAGGTGGATTTAACGCCACCGACACCAACAGCATACAGGCATTGATTGATTTGTATAAGGACCATTTCGAATCGGAAAATGCAGAAATGGATATTCCTACCCGGGAGATCATGTATGACCGGGCAATGGCTAATTATAAGTCCGGTAATTTCCTTCATGCGAGAAACGATTTCTCCAATTGTATCATCCAGAACTATAATCCCGGAACCTGCTATTATATGATCGGGCTCTGCCGGCTGGCAAGAAAAGAAATCAAATATGCCCGGGAGGCATTTTTTCGCGCCTCCAACTATGGCGATAGCCTTGCGCTGAAGAAATTAAGTTTTCTCGAGAATTCATACCAGGGCGGCCACTATCCTGCACGTAAGAAAGCCTGATTCACGGGCAGAAAGCCTGTTGATGTTTGTTGAACAGGCTTTCTGCCTTTATAAACCCGTATAATACCTTATCAAAATTCGCGTTGTAAACGGAAACCCAACCGAATGAACAACCTGCTGCTGCCGATATTGGCAATATGTATAGCAACACGCGCTGATGCACAAGCTTCCGGACAGGATTATATGGCCATACCCGTAATCTCTCAGAATTCGATCTACTTAAAAAATGCTTCTCCTGCGACAGTCCGCAATGGCTCCGGACAAGTCCTCAGGATCGACCTTCCGGCAAACACAGTTGAATGGTACTATACCATCACGACAAAACGTGGCTACGCGCAGTTTTCAAACAATGACCTGACCGGACAGCTGGTAAAACTTATTAGTCCGGCGCATGGCATTTCAAAAAACAACGGCGTGCGTGTACCTGATGGAACAGGTATGTGCAATGTTTACCTGATGACGAGTCAGTTGGAAGCAGATAAATGTGCTGTAAACCGCCCGGCAGCTGGTTTCATGATGAATGACTCGCGAGAGCATTTTATTTCCGGCACAGTTCCGGTAAAAGATTTTCTGGATGGGCCCTATTATCTGGTAGTCCGTAACTCAAATTTCCGCAATGATGTAAGCGTTAATATTGAAGTCACTGCCATTGTACTGTCATCGAAAATGGAGAGCAGTACTGCGATGCAATAAGTCTCGATAATAACAACAACCTAACTCCCACGTCTTAACACCCGATTTCATTTTATCCAAATAATAGTTTTACGTTTCTTCTAAACCAGTTAAGGGAAAATACTTAGAAGTTTCTATCGGGGCAAGTCTCTATATATTTTTAAATCAAGGCGGGTTGAAGCATTATGACGCAACATGAAGCAACATGAAGCATCATGAAGCAACCATAAAATAATTTATACAAATTGATGTTTATGGTAACTAAGCAGGATGTATGAGAAGCTGCCAAATAAGAAAATTGCAGGAACCCGGACGATGTTCAGACGATGTTTAAACGAATTAAAGACGAATTAAAGACGATGTTTAACTGGGATCAGAGGAAATTATCCAATATTAATCAGCTTTTAATATGTCATTAAATGGTGAAACACTTGTAAAATTGAACTTACCAAAATACAATTGCCTTATTCGTAAATTGAGGTTGTGCTACGACGTTAACAGACTGTATTCATTATGAATAAAAAGATAATTATCGCCACCTATATTGGTTTGTTCATCAGTGCGGGCATAGCATCTACCCATGTACCGACCGAAAAACATCTATGGAAGAACCTGAAAGTGATGCCCAAAAATATAGATGAAGAACAGATGGAACGGGTAATGTACAGATATACCAAACAGCTTGGCGTCACGTGCCTGTTTTGCCATCCTCAAACCAAACCGGGAATTACTCCTGTCCGGATTGATTTTGCAACAGATGAACTTCCTCAGAAAATAATCGCAAGGGACATGATGCGCATGACCGATAAAATCAACAGCAAATATTTCGATTACAAAAATGATTACGGATTCAAATCTTTTTTTCATTTAGTGATTTCCTGCTCCACCTGTCACAGGGGATTATCAAAACCCAATAACCAGCGTTTATTTTTTAAAGAATATTAATACTTATTTCATCCCCGTCCTTTACTGAACAATCATTCTCCGGACTTCCCTATAATTTCCGGATATCATGATATATACATATACTCCTTTGGCCAGGTCTGCAACAGGCAGTTCGTAAGAATATTTGCCCGCCGGCTTCATCTCACTAACCAGTACCTTAATCTGTCGGCCCGTCAGATCAAATAATGACAATTCGACTTTGGCATTTTTTGGAATTCCATAATCGATCCGTGTGCGCTGAGTAGCCGGATTCGGATAATTCTGACCCAGAAAATAACTCGTTGTACTGGTCGAATCACTGGCATTGTCCACCGCTTTGGCTGTACTCAGCGTAGATGGATGGTCTGTAACCGTCGCAGTGGCACTGAACTGTGGATCCACCCAATAGTTTGCCGATTCATAACAGGCATTTGGAAAGGCGGGCGCCGATGTGTATTTATATGGACCATTGCATCCGTCCACGCCGTCTTTTAGTGCCGTTAGATTTCCATTGGTTAATCCGGTTGTCTGGAAATAAAAATTATCTTCTACATAAAAACCGAGACTGCTGAAACAGGCTGCTACATAGGTGGTGTTCGCAGTAATCGCAACCGGCGTTGCAAAAGTTACACTCTGCCATCCGGTCGCAGTTTCATTTGTATATGTTGCCTGCGCCAGCCTGGTGCCCGTATTTGAATATAACTCACCGGTATGCGTACCCGCATTGCCCGCTGTTTTATAAAAGCGAACACCCGTAATATATCCAGCCACGGATGATCGAAAACGTAAGCCTACTTCGTGACCTACAGTTCCCTGATGATCATTGTCTGTCACATTCACAGGCACCTGGGTTGTGAAGATGCCTGCAGACGGGCCTACGGCCGGATTCACAGTGATGGTTACCTGCGATAAACTGACGCCTCCATTGATGGAGAGCCGGAATACATAGGCACCCTGAATTAGTCCCGTTACGGTGGTGCTCACAGCAGTCGCTGTCCCAATAGACGAAGAATTCGGTCCTGATAATTGCGACCACAGATAACTCGTCGCACCCGTTGATGCGCTGCCATTGAGTGTTACGGCTGATGTTGGTAACGTAATCGTTTGATTGGTCCCAGCATTCGCAATTGGTGTAACCGCTGTTGCCGTATACAAAACATCCACCCAGTAGTTCGCTGATTCATAACAGGCATTTGGGAATGCAGGAGCCGCTGTGTATTTGTAAGGTCCATTGCATCCGTCCGTACCATCTTTCAGTGCCGTGAGATTTCCATTGGTTAGTCCGGTTGTCTGGAAATAAAAATTATCCTCTCTATAGTTACCCAGACTACTGAAATACGCAGCGACATACGTTGTATTGGCAACGATGGCGACCGGCGAGGAGAATGTTACAGTCTGCCATCCGGTGGCTGTTTCATTGGTAAATGTAGCCTGCGCAAGCCGCGTGCCGGTGTTGGAATACAATTCCCCGATATGTGTTCCGGCATTGCCGGTAGTTTTATAAAAACGTAAACCGGTAATATTTCCGGGAGAACTGGCCCTGAATCTCATTCCTACTTCCTGACCCACTGTTCCCTGATGATCATTATCGGTAACATTCGCCGGAGGTGTCTGGGTAGTGAAGATCCCTGTGGATGAACCAGCTGCCGGGTTAACGGTGATCGTTACCTGCGATAAGGCGGCCCCTGCATTTAGTGAGAGCTGGAATACATAAGATCCTGCAATAAGTCCCGTAACCGTTGTCGTCACAGCTGACGGCGAGGAGATCGCAGCCGTGTTGGGACCGGATAACTCTGTCCAGGTATAACTGGTTATGGTACCGCTTGATCCGGTTCCGTCCAATGTAACGGTTGAGACCGGCAAAGTAATCGACTGATTGCTTCCGGCACTGGCGATCACCGGAGGGCCGTCTGCATCGGCCAAAACAAAATTATCTATGACGCCCGTCGACAGCTTCGTATTGTCTGCACTCGTAACTGCCATACCATATTTTGGAAGATTGCTGTCATCGGTTCCAAAACCTAAATCGTGACTGCCAATGGCGGTCCATCCCGTACCATTCGATGATAAGAAGGCGGAATAAGTGGTGCCCGATTTTGAAATCTTCAGATAGTAAGGAAGGGTGTAAGTACCTGGCGCAATGACTGTGGTTGTCGGTCCCGATGGTGTACTCCGATATTCAAATATGATTTTGTTTCCCATCACGGCCACATAGGCAAACTTCGAAGTGTTTGTCATACTGTCGCGTACCATGATACCTACTTTACTATTTGCATTGACAGCTGTCTGAGCCGTTACGCGGCCACTTACATCGTATGGACCCGTATCGTCTGTGACGGAAACAAATTGAAACTGGTCTGCATTGCCTCCGATGTCGGTTCCCGATCCGGTTATCGTATATACATTACCGTTGAGACAGGTGGATCCGACCATGCCGACATCGCCCAGATCTACATTGGAATAACCCATCGACAACGCACCGCAGGTTCCTGTGCAAGCCGGCGTAACAAATGTACCCTGACTGGAAGCAACGGCGTTTGCGCCACAGACCGGTTGCACGGTATAGGTGTACAACGTACCACAGGCAAGCGGACTCAGTGAAATAGAATTCGTATTCGTCGTTCTGCTGATCCAGCTAACAGAATTATTCGGACGGTACTGCACTAAATATTGCGTGGCGCCGGGAACGGCATCCCATGTAATCTGCTCTGCATTGGTTCCACCTCCGCCGGAAAAAACAACATCTATCCAATAGTTTGCCGAGAGATAACAACTTTGCGGTCTCGCCATCGCTGTGCCATAATCAAAAGGACCGTTACATCCATCGGTACCATCTTTCAACGCAGTCAGCGGACCGTTGGTAACTCCCATTGCCTGGAAATATCCATTGTCTTCTATATAATAACCAGAGGCATTAAAATATACGGCCGTATATGTTGTGTTCGCTGTGATCGGAATGGGGCTGGCAAAACTGGCTGTTTGCCATCCAGTGGATGTTTCACCCGAAAAAGTTACTGACCCAAGCAGAACGCCGGCATTATTATATAATCCCCCGGTATGCGTACCGGTATTTCCGCTTGTTTTATAAAACTTCAGTCCGATAATATTTCCCGATACCGTAGTACGGAATTTTAATCCGGCATTAAATCCATGACCATCATTCCCTGTCTGTGACTGTGGCGTCTGACTGGTGAAGATGGAAGTGGTGGTGGAAGCTGTTGCTTTTAAATTGACCGGTGCCATACAGGGCCCGGCCGACGGACTGCCAAATACCTGGAATTCATTTATTGAATAACCATTTGAAGTGCCCCTCGTGATACCTCTCATGTTCACATACCGTGCGCTGACCGCGCCGTTGAATAAACTTTGCAAATCGGTATTGCCTCTTACCGAACTCACGGTTGTCCAATGTATTCCGTCCTGCGAAATTTTCAAATCAAAATCTTTTCCCAGTCCGGCTGCATCCCAGTTAATCGCAATTTTGCAAATATCGAAACTGCTTCCCAGGTCTATGTAAATAGAGTCCACATCCTGTGGAGTACCCGTCCACGAAGTGGATGAAGATCCGTCAACTGCATTCGATGCAGGGAAACCACTTAGTGTTGTCAGCGCGGTAGCTGTTTTACCTGCACTTACATTATTTGTGCAATTGGCATTTGCCTTCAGGCCATAAACAAATACCTGATTTGTATTTGCCGCGATATATACCTTACCCGCGGAAATGGTCGGACAGGACATTTTACAAAAGGTTGTAACCTTGTCTGCCGTGTTCATGCCGGAGTTCCACAGTTCATGGGTAACGTCACTTGCCGCCACCGCATGTAGTATACCACCGCAAACACTTTCAGCTCCATCACAACCGTTGATTGCATGATAAGCCCATAAAACGCCACTCGCGGCATTCGTTCCATTGGAAGAAACAGACATATACGCACCCGAATAACCCGAAGGCCCTGACAGGGAAGTATTCGTCTGATTGATATTTAAACCATTGGCAGAAACCTGGTAAGACTTCAGTTGGGTGTTTTCCGGTAACACATAAAAATAAGGAGTGGGCTGACTACCGAAATAAGCAAAAGCCGTATGCATGTTTCCACCATTTGTGATGGTTTGTTGTATGTTGTCGGAGCCGGGATTATAACCACCCAGCGAGGATCTGTTCATTACATATAGATTGCCGTTTTTAGCACCGGCGACCAGCAGATTCGTGTTTGGTAAAAGCATTACCTGTGAAGTAAAGTCTAAATCCGCCTGATTCAATGCCTGATAATTGTAGGGCATAAACCAGCTGGAAAGGGTTAGATCAGCCATCAGTTTTACGACACTTTCGCCACGGTTTGCCGGGTCTGTGGGTGAGGTATTATAAGTATTGTAATTGGTATTACTGTGTTGTTCATCCAAACCATTACCAGTAGCCACATATAAATTACCGTTATCATCTATCGCCGGACCTGTTCCACACATCCAGATGCCACCGCGGCCATCGTTCGGAGTTGTCATATATGCATGGGTCTGCATCAGCGACGTTGCATCATAACTGAGTACCAAACCATGACTGGGGTTCATATCACCGTGCGCACAAAAAGTAGCATAAACGATTCCATTTGACAATGCCATGGCCGAGCGGCTAAATTGCGTACGGGGATTAAAAGTAATATGTCCCGAGTTGATCGGCGTCTGGCCATCACCCGTGCCATTGATTGATATGGCAATTTCAACCGGACTGTTCGGCCTTTCATTTCCTGTGGTGATATCAACAGCATGCAAGTACTGATGAAAACCAGTGGTGGTGTAAGTATATTCATCGTCGATTCCGGATTGATACGTATGGTTGTCTATAATGCCATCATTAGGATTCACAATTTTTGTAATAAAATATATGGTGCCTGCCGTAGTGTCAATAACCGGCGTACTGATAATTCCCATGTTGCCATTGAATTCATAATAAGTGCCCCCGCAATAGGTGGAATGGATATCTAAATAGTATGCCGGGCGACAGCCGGTGCAATCGGGACCAGAAGAGGAAATTTTATTGGTAAAGTTCTTTTGCCAGTAAGCAGGAACATTAGCATCGGCATCAAATGCATAAACACTATTATTCTGGGTAGCGGTAAATATTATATTTTTTGTTCCCTTACCCGGAATATTTACATTCTTAATGAGCAGGGGCTGCGCGAGAATTTTATCATCGGTGGGCAGACTATATAAAAGTCCAAACGTATTTGAATTTACGTTGGCCTGATTCAAAATCGTTTCATACGGATACCAACCCGTGCGCGCCTGATCATTATGTTGCGTCCATATACTTTGGGCAATAACGGACGTGTTTGACAAAACGAATAAACTATGCAGGCATAGTATAAAATACTTTTTCATGGAGGTTTAAAATTTGGGCTTAAGAATGCAGGAGCGGATTAAAAAAAACATCATCGGGTAAAGGATATATAAAATACCGGCCTTAAACCATAAGATTAAATGATGACAAATTTTAAAAGGAAGGGACCTTAACTGAAGAGTCAAATCAACGCAGAAGTAATAGGGACAGGTGAGAACATTAAATATAAAGAATTATTTGCATAAAAACGGACTTTAAATTCCAGGCAAAATAAAGCCGGTCGTTTAAACCGGCTAAGTGCCCAGAACAGGAATCGAACCTGCACTACCTTGCGATAACCAGATTTTGAGTCTAGCGCGTCTACCAATTCCGCCATCTGGGCTGATGTAAGAATATCGGGATGCAAATGTAAGGATTTGCTCCTATTTAATTCATTCCGAATCGCTTAAAGTGCAAACAGTCTTTCAGCCAGTATCTGACTTACGACGGCCGATTTACTAAAGGTCATCAAATGCTCTCCACCCTTTACCGGAATGGCCTGCATAATCGCTTTGTAAGGCAGGATCTTATCTGCTGTTCCATGGATCCGGATCAGGTTATCAGGCTTCCAGTGATTGTCCCAGGAAAACATTTGTTTGATGGCCCATTCAAAAAAAACAGGATCTGTATCCTGCAAAATATGCCTGAGCAGGTTTTTGATTTCGGGTTTGTATGCACCAAAAAGCCGGAAGGCCATATTATTTGGTCTTAATAATAATCGCGGCGGTATGATTTTATAGATCCGTGATTTACCTATCAAAATATAGAACCACGGAACTTCTTTTTTAAAACAAAAACTGGAGATCATCACCGTCTGCGATGGCTTCAGAAATTTTGACATCTCAATAGCCACCACCCCACCAAAAGAAAGACCGACCAGGCTAAACGGCTCCTGCTGATTGATCTGGCTGCTCAGTCGCCGGCAATAGGATTCCATGGATTCATTTTCCGAAACTGGTAACCATTCTATGTAATGTATTTTGAAAGCGTTGGGAAGTTCCAGATTTTGAAAAATTCTGCTGTCCGCTCCCAGTCCGCTGATGAAATAAAGATTCATTGTAAACTCCTTCTATACACTGATGATTCGAAATGCACCGGCCCGATTTATCAAACTTAATTATCTTAGGTGAACAAAGTAAAAAAATCCATGCATCTGCCACCAGACACCCTTGTCAAATTATTGTTGTCGATATTTATCGGAGGTTTGATTGGCGCGGAAAGGGAATATCGCAGCAAATCGGCCGGATTCCGTACACTGACGTTGATTTGTCTGGGTTCTGCGCTCTTCACTATATTCTCGCAACTGATCGGGGCTGGCAATAATCCGGACCGCATTGCTTCCAATATTGCTACGGGGATTGGTTTCGTGGGCGCCGGTGTGATATTCAAGGGAGACTTTGGCGTCAACGGAATTACTACGGCTGCCATGATCTGGGTAACGGCGGCCCTGGGAATGGGCATAGGCGCGGGTTATGAATGGGTATCGGTGATCGGATGTGGCCTTATCCTGCTCATGCTCTATGTTTTCGGTTTGGCAGAGAACTGGATTGATCATATCAATCAGATGAGAAATTACAAGATTGAAACCGATTTTAAGGAAGAAACTATGAATCGATTTGAAAAATGCTTCCAGGCCCATCACCTGCGATACAAAAGGGGCAGAGAAGTAAAAACTTTAAACACCATCTCGGGTGAATGGTTTGTCCGTGGTTCCAAAAAAAACCATCTGGCTTTTATCCATGAGATTTTAAACGATCCGGAGATTAAACGTTTCGAATATTAGTAAAGAAAATTTATCACAAATTCAATGCACTACCGGTCCGCCGATCAGAATGATATTCCCGCTTTAAAAGAACTGGGCCTGGCCTCTTACGGTCGTCTGAAGAAATACCTTACCCCGGAGAACTGGTTGGAAATGGAAACGCTCATTCAATCGGATCAGACGTTTCCCAAATTGGTACGTGACTGCCATTCTTTTGTTTGTGAAGAAAACGGTTTGCTGTTGGGCATGGCCTGGCTGGTACCCAGTGGAAATCCAACAAAAATATACACGCCCGAAACCAGTTACATACGTATGGTGGGCGTACATCCAGATGCCGGCGGAAAAGGCATTGCACAGGCACTTACAAAACTTTGCATCGACAAGGCAAAAGATACGGCTGAAACGATGATCAGTCTGCATTCAGCTGAAGTGATGTATGGAGCCCGGCATATTTATGAAAAACTTGGATTCAAAAAAATCCGGTTACTCGATGAACATTACGGTCTGGTATACTGGCTCTACGAAATGCAATTGGATTAAAATTTAATCAAAACGCCGGCGTACGACCACCATCCACAGCGATGTTTGTACCGTTTACATAAGATGCAGCCGGAGATGCCAGAAAAGCAATCACATTGGCAATCTCATCCGGATTTCCGAAACGTTTCATTGGTACAGATTCCTTCAACTGGACTTCTATTAAGTCCTTTTCTTTGTTCGCTGCAGTAGCAGTATTTCTCACCAACTCATCCAGTCTTTGTGTCTGCGTTAGTCCGGGAAGAATATTATTGACCGTAATATTAAACTGCCCGATTTCGTTGGCCAGGGTTTTTGCCCAGGAAGCCACCGCCAGTCGTATGGTATTCGATACACCAAGATTTTGTAATGGCGTTTTTACCGACGTTGAAATGATATTGATGATTCTTCCATATCCGGCATTTTTCATTCCTGGAACTACTGCACTTGCCAGAATCTGGTTATTGATGAGATGCTGTTTGAATGCCTGCTGAAATGCATCAGAAGATGCATTCAGAATGGGACCGGCTTTCGGTCCGCCTGTATTATTAATCAGTATCTCCACCGTTTGCTCTTGTATAATGGTCTTAATGGCTTCTTCCACTGCCCGGTTATCTGCAAAGTCCACTGCAACCCATCGGTGATGCTGATTTCCTGTCACCGCTAACCGGGAGACTGAAGCCTGCAAAGATTCCGGGTTTCGCGCAATCAAAATACAATTCGCCCCATTCACCGCCAGCTCTTTTGCAGCCGCCAGTCCGATGCCCTGGGAACTTCCGCAGATGATGGCGGTTTTCCCATTCAGTGTGATATTCATTACTTAACATTTAGATACAAATATACAATCGTTGGCGGTTGGCAGTAAAACCTCTTTCACACTTCCAGACTTTCTGACTTCCAGACTTTATTTGGCATCGCCAGATAAAGAAATTATATTTGATATCAGTTTAATATCATTTCAATAATAATATATCATGGAAAAGACAACGAAGCCCATATCCGGATTTGCCATCCTTCTTTTATGTCTGGGTCTTTTAGGACTGGCTGCATTCTTTTTTCTCAGCGGAGTTCACCAGGAAACACCACAGTTAAATATTGGAGGTGTGATCTGTATGATCGCCTTTGTATTTTTTGCCAAGGGACTGATCGTAGTGAACCCAAACCAGGCCCGGGTGCTGACGTTCTTTGGTAAATATGTCGGCACAGTAAAAGCAAACGGACTCCTGTGGGTGAATCCCTTTTACAGTTCTGCCCGAATATCCCTTCGCTCAGAAAATATGGAGAGCAATCAGTTGAAGGTGAACGATAAAATGGGTAATCCCATAGAAATTGCCGCCGTGATCGTATGGCAGGTCAGCGACACCTACAAAGCCGCTTTTGATGTGGCCAATTATGATCAGTATGTTAAAATTCAAAGTGAGGCTGCCATCCGGCATCTTGCTACTTCATGTCCTTATGATCATATGGAAGATGAGCATGCCGATATCACGTTGAGAGATGGCGGTGAACAGGTAAATGATTTACTCGAAAAGGAATTGCATGAGCGACTTGCTCCTGCGGGTATCATCATCAAGGAAGCGCGGATCAGTCACCTCGCGTATGCACCGGAAATTGCCGGCGCGATGTTGCAGCGTCAGCAGGCCACGGCAATTGTCGCTGCCCGTTTCAAAATTGTAGAAGGCGCCGTGGGCATGGTGGAGCTGGCATTGGAGATGTTATCAAAAAAAGGAATCGTACAGCTGGATGAGGAAAAGAAAGCAGCCATGGTAAGCAACCTGATGGTCGTGTTATGCGGTGAAAAAGCAGCAACACCTGTTCTGAATACCGGAACCCTTTATACATAAATTGAAACAGATGGCTGAAAAAAAAGCATTTGTACTAAGGATCGATGAGAGCATGTATAAAAATCTGGAGAAATGGGCTGCGGATGAATTCCGTAGTGTCAATGGCCAGATTGAGTGGATACTTTTGTCCCAGTTAAAAGCTGCTAAAAGATTAAAACCTGAAAAAAAGCCTAAATCCTAAGGCCCAAAGCCTAAACTTTTTTAGCTTTTGAATTTCATTTTCAAAGCGGCCAGCGCATCTTCCATAGAAGAAACACGTTGCGATTTCAATGTGTCAGTTTTAGGTTTTAGACTTTGGGTTTTGGGCCTGTCCTGACTTTGAACTTTAGGCGACAAACCCACCTGTTTGATGGACAAGGCAATTCGCTTGCGTAAAGGATCTACTTCTGTAACTTTTACCTGAACCTTGTCATTGAGTTTTAATACTTCATTGGGATCAGTAATAAATTTATGCGCGATTTCACTTACATGAACGAGCCCATCCTGTTTTACACCAATATCAACAAAAGCGCCGAAGCGGGTAATATTCGTAACTACCCCCGGAACGATCATCCCTGCTTTCACATCTTCAATTTTATAAATATTCGCGAATTCAAATTGTTCCAGTTCTGTTCTTGGATCCAGTCCCGGTTTTTTCAACTCATTTAGAATATCCCGGATGGTATGTTCACCTACGGTTTCAGAAATATATTTCTTCGGCTCTACTTTTTTTATCAGCTCCTCCTTACCGATCAGTGATTGCACGTCCACATTCAGGTCAACCGCTATTTTTTCAACCACCCCATAAGCTTCCGGATGTACGGCGCTTTCGTCCAGCGGATTTTTTCCCTGATGGATCCGCAGGAACCCGGCGGATTGCTCAAAAGCTTTCTCGCCCATCCGCGGAACTTTCAGGAGTTGTTTTCTATCCGTAAACTTTCCAATTTCGTTTCTGTGTTTTATAATATTTTCCGCCAGCGTATCACCGATTCCACTCACGTAACTTAATAATTGTTTGCCCGCTGTATTCAGGTTGACGCCGACCGTATTTACACAACTCACCACGATCTGATCCAGTCTTTCTTTTAGCCTGTTCTGATTCACATCGTGCTGATATTGTCCAACCCCGATGCTCTTCGGGTCTATCTTTACCAGTTCTGCAAGTGGATCCATGAGTCTTCGACCGATGCTCACCGATCCGCGCACCGTAATGTCCTGATCCGGAAATTCTTCCCTCGCAATTTCAGATGCTGAATATACAGAAGCGCCGTCCTCGTTCACCAAAAAAACCGGCAGACCCAGTCCCAGTTTTTTAATGAACTGTTCGGTTTCTCTCCCGGCAGTACCATCGCCGATGGCAAAAACTTCGATTTTATATTTCTCAACCAGTGAACGAATTTTTGTTTCGGCTTCTCCTACCCTGCCTGCCTCATGCACAAATATCAGGTCAGTTTTTTGCAAATTTCCCTGTTCGTTGAGACATACCACTTTACATCCGGTACGGTATCCGGGATCGATGGCGAGAATTCTTTTGCTTCCGAGGGGAGAACTTAATAGTAATTGTCGCAGGTTCTCTGCAAATACGGTAATGGCCTCTTCATCTGCAGTTGTTTTCAGTGCCATCCGGAATTCACTTTCCATCCCGGGTTGCAACAACCGCCGCCAGCTGTCTTTGATGGCTTTTTTTATTTCAGCAGCAGAATCACCCGAACTGCTAATAAACTGATCTTCCAGTATGAACAGGGCCTCGTCTTCAGATGGTGTAATTTCCATACGCAAAAATCCCTCCATGAATCCGCGCAGCATTGCGAGAATCCGGTGAGAAGGAATGGTTGATATTTTCTCAGAGAAATCAAAATAGTCTTTAAACTTGGCAGCTTCCGCTTCCTTGCCGGATAAAATTTTACTTTCCATCCGGGCCGTTTCCTGGAAAAGTTTCCGAATGCGTGCACGAACCGTTTCTTCCTCGTTGATGATTTCGGCGATGATATCGCGGGCGCCCTGCATTGCTTCTTCCGTTGTTTTTATTTCATCTTTTACAAAAGCTTCTGCCGTTTCCAACAGTGTCAATGGTTTTTGTTCGAGGATCAATAAAGCCAGCGGCTCCAATCCTTTTTCGCGGGCTGCCTGCGCCTTGGTTCTGCGTTTGGGTTTGTACGGCAGATAAATATCTTCCAGTTCTGAAAGCGTTAATGCATCTTCCAGTTTCTTCTGCAGGGCATCTGTCATCCTGCCCTGTTCGGAAATAGATTTTTCGATAGCCGTTTTTCTTTCCGTAAATGCCTTGAGCGTTTTGAATTCGTCCTGAACCTGCTGGATCAATACTTCATCCAGAGCGCCGGTTTTATCTTTTCGATAACGTGCGATGAAAGGAATCGTGGCACCTTCCGCAAGTAATGAAAGTACGGTATCAACCTGCACGGACCGGATCTTTAGTTTTTCAGCTATCAGCGGAGCAAATGAATTCATGCCGCAAAACTAAGATCTGTGATGATAAAGAACCAATTTTAAAAGGTGCTGTGAATAAATAAAACGGTAGTAGACGATTTGCAGTTGGCAGTTGGCTGAAGAAAATTATTTGCTGAGCGCTTTAATATCTTTTACTTCTATAATATTTTTATCATAGCCCTTATGCATGGCATGAATCATGGCTTTTCCCAATTCTGCAAGAGAAGTAATGTGATTGGGAGCCAGTGTTTCAATCAAAGGTATCAGCCAGCCGGCCCATTTGTAAAAACCAAGTGTATTGTTTAAACCGGGCGTTGGTTTTAAAATGCCGGGACGAAAAAGAAAGGTTTGTTTGAATCCGAGTTTCTGTAAATCGTTTTCTGTTTTCCCTTTTACGCGGGCCCAGTGGGATCTTCCTTTTTCAGAAGAATCCGTTCCTGCACCGGAAATATAACAGAAGGTCAAATCGGAATTTACTTTCGCCAGTGTTTTCGCGAAGTTCAGCGTCAGCTCATATGTCATTTTTTCGTATTCGGGTTTGTTCATTCCGACAGAAGAAACACCAAGACAAAAAAAGCAGCTATTGTATCCTGCCAATTGGGATTCAATGGATGATAAATCAAAAAAATCTTTATGAACGATTTCAGTGAGCTTGGAATGGTGCACACCGCAGGATCTGCGGCCGACCACCAGCACTTTTTCGACATCGGGGGAAAGAAGGCATTCATACAGAACACCTTCTCCCACCATGCCGCTGGCTCCGGTAATGATTACGCGGATATTACCCAAGAGATTAAATTATCGCTGTGAAAATTTTCTTCCATAACGTCTACCGCCGCCCATCGCGCGACCGGATGACGCACCTGCACCTACGGCTGCTGTTAATGGTTCCATTAAAGCCACGTGGTACGGATGATTACTTTCAACGGGAACTGTCTGACCAATGAATTTTTGAATATCCTTCAGGTAAATTTTTTCTTCATAATCACAGAAGGAAATGGCTTTACCAAAAGCCCCTGCACGACCGGTTCTTCCGATCCGGTGTACATACGATTCAGGAATATTCGGAAGATCAAAGTTTACCACCAACGCGAGATCGTCAATATCAATTCCGCGGGCGGCAATATCTGTCGCCACCAGGATCTGCATTTTACCATCTTTAAAACCCTGCAGGGATCTTTCGCGCGCCTGTTGTGTTTTATCACCATGAATAGCCGTTGCATTGAAGCCGGCGTGATTCAGATCCCGTGCCACACGATCCGCACCATGTTTGGTACGGGTAAAAACAAGCACACTTTCTTTGGGTGTTGTTTTTAGTAAATGATGCAGCAGTGCGCGTTTTTCGCTTTTCTGAACATAATACAATTTCTGCTCTACCAGTTCCGCCGTAGTTGATTCCGGCGTAACGGTTATATGCACCGGGTTGGTAAGAATCTCTTTTACGAGTGACTGAATAGCCGGCGGCATGGTAGCCGAGAAAAATAAGGTCTGCCTCTTCCTTGGAAGACGGGCGATGATTCTTTTCACTTCATGAACAAATCCCATGTCCAGCATACGGTCCGCTTCATCCAGCACGAAATATTCGATGCCGTTTAAAACGATGTAATTCTGATTCATCAGATCCATCAGTCTGCCGGGGGTAGCTACGATAAAATCACATCCGCGGCGGAGATCAGATACCTGACGGGATTGTGAAACACCACCGAAAATAACCACGGACTTCAAATTCAGGAATCTGCCATAGTTTTCTATGGATTCATGAATCTGTGTAGCCAGCTCTCTCGTAGGTGTAAGAATCAATGCTTTTAAGGGATGAGCACTTATGCCGGATGCCTGTTTTTGTTCATGCATGCGTTGTAATAGTGGCAAAACAAAAGAAGCGGTTTTTCCGGTTCCTGTTTGCGCACAGCCCAATATATCCCTACCGGCTAAAACGACCGGGATGGCTTGTTCCTGAATGGGTGTGGGGGTTGTGTAGCCTTCATGTGCTACAGCTTTTTGCAGGGGCTCTATAAGGCCCAGTTCTGAGAATAACAATGTAAAAAATATTAAATAAAAAATGTGGTAAGGCTACCGATCCTGAGAGGGTACTTTACCTGCCTTACGTTACACTGATCTGGGGAAACTCTGCGGAAAATAGAAAAAGCAGAAGAAAACGCAGTAAAAGCAATAACATACAGAAATACAAAGCTAGTATATTTATCTGAGTTTTCCACATGTTTTCAATAAATCCCCTGCTGGAACTTCTTTTGCAAGCTGACGATGTCAGTTAAACGCTGTTATTATGATCAAAAAAACATGGTGGTTTTTTATTTTGATATGGTTATTAAATGAGGTTAGGGCGCAGCATAATCCGCCGGAAATAAAACCCCTGAAAATTGAAAGCGGATCCATTACAGGATATTATGATACAAAAACCGGCATAAGCACCTACAAAGGAATTCCGTTCGCTGCTCCCCCGATTGGTGATTTACGATGGAAACCTCCTCAGCCGGCAGCCCCCTGGAAGGGAATAAAATCATGCGTCGCATTCGGGCCAAGTCCAATCCAGGCTAAACCCGTTTCGTTCCTTATGATTGGTCCCGAGTTTGTAGTGCCGCAACAGCCGTTAAGTGAAGACTGCCTTTACCTGAATGTATGGACCGCTGCCCGGTCCTCTTCTGAAAAAAGACCGGTGCTGGTTTGGATTTATGGTGGCGGATTTCAGACAGGCGGATCCGCAGCGCCCGGATATTCAGGAGAAGCTTTGGCCGAACAGGGAATTGTTTTTGTTTCGTTTAATTACCGGCTCGGCGTATTCGGATTTATAGCGCATCCTGAATTAACTGCCGAGTCTACAGCTCACAGTTCGGGCAATTATGCTTTGCTGGATATGATCGCCGCTTTGAAATGGGTGAAAAAAAATATTGCTGCGTTTGGCGGAGATCCCGAGCGCGTAACCATTGCAGGACAATCAGCCGGATCTGCAAGCGTGAATTGCCTTTTGGCGTCTCCCCTCGCAAAGAATTTATTTCAGGGTGCCATCGGCGAAAGTGGCTCCCTGGTACTTGAGAATCCCATTTTACATATGAGCTCGCTGATCACCGCTGAAAAGGACGGAGAACGAATTTTTAAAAAACTAAATGCGTCCAGCCTGAAATCCATGCGCGCCGTTTCTGCAGAAGATTTGCAGAAAAATGTGGGTGGTTTTTTTGCGCCCATTATAGATGGTTATGTCATGCCTGAGTCCGTTTCGGAAATCTATAAAAAAAATAGGCAAACCCATGTGCCCCTGCTCACTGGCTGGAATGGAGACGAAGGTTTTGTTTTTGGAATTTCCAGTAAAGAAGACTTTGCAAAACAGGCAAAAACCTTCGGTGGAGATTCAAATTTGTTTAAGAAATATTTTCCTTCCACATCAGATTCAGAATCCATTGCTTCGCAAATTTCGCTGGCTGTTGACAAAACAATCGGTCTTTCTCAATATCAGTGGGCACTTAAACAGAATACAAATTCTCCAAAAACTTTTTTATACGTCTTTACGAGAAAACCTCCTGCAGAAGGTGATAAAAAGAAATTTGGCGCTTATCACACTGCAGAAATCGGATATGCCCTGCATAATCTCGACAGCATTCACCGCGTCTGGGAGCCGGTGGACCGGCAGCTGGAAAAGGAAATGTCGGCCTATTGGGTACAATTTGTAAAAACAGGTAATCCCAATCAATCTGGAGGCACGCCTTTTTGGGGTGCGTTTAGTGATTCCAATCCCATCACCATGATTTTCGGGGATACAAGCTCAGCAAAGCTTCTGCCGAATAAAGCAGCACTGGATTTTTTATACAGTCATTATCCCCGCAAATAAATATTAAGATATAAATATGATTTGTGCCAAACCCATGCGCTATAAAATGATTCCGGTATCTTTCGGACAAATAACGATTTTTTAAGCCGATGTGGTTTAGACTCAGAATTTTCATCCTTTCAATCTTTATCCCATTCTGCCTGTCGGCCCAAGATATTACGTGGAAAAATATTCCTGCAGACAGCCTCAAAGACTTAACGGATATTATCAGCCAGATAAGAAAAAAGGATACAAAAAAGGAGGCAATTGAAAGACAGAAACATCATATTCAGATTGGTGTATTTCCTGCCATTGGATATACATTGCAAACTGGCTTTGCTATAGTTGTAAGCGCCAATGCTGTCATATATAAAAAACACCGGTCGCCAAAAGATTCTACCAGTTTGCCTTCGACCATTTCAGCCAGTATATCCATCTCACAAAAAAGTCAGGTGATTGCACCGGTTCAGGCAACTTTATATTTCAATAATAACCGGACCATACTGATTTCCGACTATCGTTATTTAAAATATCCTTCTTATACGTATGGTCTCGGCATGAACACCAGTCCCCAGGATTCCACCCTTCTCAGTTATCAGTATTTTAAATTTCATCAATCCATCTTATTTCAGGTTCATCCCCATATTTATATCGGCGCAGGATATGTACTGGATTATTTCTGGAATGTCCGGCAGGTCTATGATCAGCAGACCCCTTCCGATTTTCAAAAATACGGATCGACACCTACTTCTTTTTCTTCAGGCGTCACGTTTAATTTTATGCGTGATACAAGGGATAATCCGATCAACGCGTATAAAGGCAGTTACATAAATTTCATACTCGCCCCGCGACTACAGTTTCTCGGTTCCAATACGAATTGGACGTCGATGCTGCTGGAATACAGAACCTACATTCGTTTTCCCAACAGCTCTCCCAATATACTGGCCCTGTGGAGTTATAACTGGTTGACATTGGGAGGCGTACCACCTTACCTGATGCTGCCAAGTACCGGCTGGGATAAGACTTTTAATACGGGCAGAGGATATATTCAGGGAAGATTCAGGAGTAATAATATGCTGGATGCGGAAGCAGAATATCGCATTCAGTTAACGAGAAACGGATTGTTCGGCATGGTTGTTTTTACAAATTTTGAAAGTTTCTCCAATATCAATACCTGGCAGTTTGGAACGCCTGCTCCCGCCGGCGGACTCGGTCTCCGGATAAAACTCAATAAATATTCCCGCACCAATATTGCCATTGACTATGGCTTTGGACGACAGGGATCGAAAGGGTTTTTCGTGAATTTGGGAGAAGCGTTTTGATACAAGTGTGGAAGTGTGAAAGCTTGGAAGTGAGGGAGTGGTTTTTTATTGTTTTGACAATTGCATCATTACAACATTAAATTTTACATTTCATTTCCACATCTGCAAATTCTCATCATTTCACAATTCCATATTGTGTAAGCAGGATCAAAACCAATTGGTCAAGATTTCAGAATAACATCAATCTCTTTAAGTTCTTCACCTGAAAATGCAAGATTTTCCAGACAGGCAATAGAATCCGTTACCTGTTCCGGCTTACTTACACCAATGAGTACAGACGTTACCTGTTCGTGACGCAGAACCCAGGCCAGTGCAAGCTGCGCAAGATTCTGACCGCGTCTTTTGGCAATTTCGTTTAACTGAACAACCCTGGCTATTTTTTCCGGAGTGACCGCCGTTTCATCCATCGCTCCGTTTCCACGATGACTACGCGCGCGGGATCCTTCGGGAATTCCTTTCAGGTATTTATTTGAAAGTAGTCCCTGGGCCAATGGACTGAAACAAATACATCCCACACCCTCTTCTTCCAAAACCTCCAGCAGTCCGTCTTCAATCCAGCGATCAAACATGGAATACTTGGGCTGATGTAACAGACATGGTGTACCCATGGAACGCAGCATTTGAATGGCTGCTTTGCTTTCCTCAGGATTGTAACTGGAAATGCCAACATAAAGTGCTTTGCCCTGACGCACGAAAAGATCCAGCGTTCGCATGGTTTCTTCCAATGGAGTTGAAGGATCGGGACGGTGATGATAAAAGATATCTACATAATCCAGTCCCATTCTCTTAAGGCTCTGATCCATACTGGCCACCAGATATTTTTTTGAACCGTGATCGCCATAGGGACCGGGCCACATACCCCAACCCGCCTTACTGGATATGATCAGTTCATCGCGGTACCCTGTAAAGTCCTGTTTGAAAATTCTGCCAAAATTTTCTTCAGCAGACCCGGCAGGCGGACCATAATTATTTGCTAAATCGAAATGCGTGATTCCTTTATCAAATGCAAGTCTTAAAATTGTCCTGGCATTTTCCTGATTATCGATGTCACCGAAATTATGCCAGAGTCCAAGTGACACAGCAGGCAACAGCAAACCGCTTTTGCCAGTACGGCGGTACTTCATTTTATCATAACGATCATCCCTGGAAGTATAACTCATGGTGTATTAGTTGAAGGGCAAAGATGGCAGAATTTAAATAAAGATGCGTGTGCCGGAAAAACTTTCACGAAATTCCCTGGGTGTACAGCCTTTTTTCTTTTTGAAGATGCGGTTGAAGTTGGATATATTATTGAATCCGCAATGGTAGGCGACTTCAGCAATGGAATTTGTTGACTCTATTAAAATGCGGGTGGCATGCCCCAGGCGGATTTCCGTGAGACTGTCAACAAAGGTGTTCCCGGTTCTTTGACGGAAGAAACGGCTAAAAGAAACATCCGACATATTCGACAGCTTTGATACTTCAGTTAAAGTGATCGTTTTGTCGAAATTCTTATGCATGTAGTCAAATGTTTTCTCAATACGCCGGCTGTTATAGGTAAAGTGATCATTCGTAAAAGCAGAATCAGAAAGTATCCGGAGATTTCTTGAAATGGATAAATCATGCAAAATAGAAATCAGTTCCAATACCGAATCAAAACCATGCTTCTGGTTTAATTCGGCGATCCGGGGAGCGAGCTGCTGTATGGTGTCACGGGGAAATAATATTCCACGTGATGATTTGTCAAACATGTTTTTAATAAAACTTAACTGATTCCTGCGCAGAAGCTTGTCGTCAAATAAATCCTTATGAAACTGAATGGTTATTTCATGAATTTCCTTCGATTTGCATTGATGATTGAACCAGGCATGCTGAAGATTGGGACCGGTCAGCACCAGCTCCAGATCATCAATTTCCTCCACGTGATCCCCCACTACCCTCCTGGCACCCCGGGCACCCCGTATGAAATTGAGTTCAAATTCTTCGTGATAGTGTAATGGAAAATCAAAACCCGTTTTCACACGGGAAAACAATGTGAAACAATCATTTTGTGTAAGCGGAGTGATCTCTTTGAGCAAATTTTTCTTTATCATATGGCGCAATCTTCTGATGATGCAGGGCGTTGGAACCCGTACTAAAGTAAAAAAAGTATTATAAAATGACAGATTATTTTAACCTTTTTGTATTCTATAAATCGTATAATAAGATGAAACAGGTCATTAAAAGGCTGCATTTTGTGTAAAAAAATACTACTAAAAGCTAATAAAGTATTTAATTAAGGATTCCATGAAAAATAGCTTTGGTATCTGATGCTTTCTATATGAAACCAAAGTTTTTTATATACTTCCCACTGGTCGTATTTTTCCCTTTCCAATTTCTAACCGCGCAGGAATGCAGCGATCAACTGGCGACACCGGAAACCAAATCCCTTTATAAAAACCTTTACCAACTCATTGGAAAGAGTATTCTTTTCGGACATCAGGATGACCCCTGCTACGGGGTCGGATGGAAATACATTCCGGGGCGCAGTGATATTCGCGATGTTACAGGAAGCTATCCTGCCCTTTATGGATTTGACCTGGGAAGAATTGAACTGGGATGGGTGAACAATCTGGACAGCGTGCCATTTGAAAAAACACGATTATATATTCAGGAAGCGTATGCACGCGGAGGCGTGATCACCCTGAGCTGGCATTTGAACAACCCGCTGACGGGCGGCACGGCCTGGGACAACAAACCAGGCGCCGTCGCGTCGATATTGCCTGGGGGTATTAAAAATGCATTATATACAAACTGGCTTGATCGCGTAGCCGGTTTTCTGGACAGCCTGAAGGGGGAAAATGGCGAAACCATCCCGGTGATACTTCGTTTGTTCCATGAATTAAATGGCGGGTGGTTTTGGTGGGGCAAAGATCAGTGTACGCCGGATGAGATGAAGCAGCTTTGGCGATATACCATCCATTATTTTAAAAATGAAAAAAAAATCCACCATCTTCTGTATGCATTCAACACGGATAAATTCAACAGTGGTTCTGAATATGTGGAAAGATATCCGGGCGACGATCTGATCGACATTCTTGGCTTTGATGTTTATCAGGCAGGGGCTTATCGTGATAATAAAGACTTTGCCAGTTTCCTGGATAAAGACCTTCATTTGATCGACAGTCTGTCTTCAGCACACCATAAAATTCCGGCGCTGACGGAATTCGGTTTTAATGAAATACCAGACAGCAGCTGGTGGACAGAAGTATTTTTTCCGACGATCGCCAAACACCGGGTCGTGTATGCACTGGCCTGGCGTAATGCAGGCAAAAAGCAATCCGGAAATGCCGAGTATTATGTACCTTATCCGGGTGCGGTTTCCGCATCCGACTTCAAAAAAATATCCACTTACGGAAAGATTTTATTTGAAGAAGGAATAAAATCAAAAAATATTTACAAATGAAAAAATGGATTACCATTCCGTTCAGTGCCTTTTTGATGAGCGCATTTTGCACCCTTGCCTACGGACAAAGAGATATTTATGAAATCAGCGTCTTTAAATTGAAATCTTCTGAACAGGTGACGGCAACGGACAACTATCTGAAAGACGCCTTCCTTCCAGCCATGCATCGCCTGGGGCTTAAACAAATCGGGGTTTTCAAACCTTTGTCAAACGATACAGCTGCAGTTAAACTGATTTATGTGCTGGTACAGTACATTTCGCTCGATGTATGGAAGAAAACCAGATTGAATATTCAATCGGATCCAGTTTATCTGCAAACCGCCAAATCATTTGTGGATGCCGATACCAGTCACCTTCCGTTTGTACGGGTAGAGTCCACGCTAACCGAGGCTTTTCCAGATCAGGTCAAACTCATCCCAACAGAATTAAAATCCAATCCGGACGCTATATACGAACTCAGAAGTTATGAAAGCCCGACAATGGAATTGCATAAGATCAAAGTAAACATGTTCAATGCAGGCGGCGAGGTGGCTTTATTCAAAAGACTGGATTTCCAGGCTGTTTTTTATTCCGATGTGTTGAGTGGAAGCAAAATGCCCAACTTAATATATATGGTTGTCTTTGCAAACAAGGCAAGCCGGGATGAACATTGGAAAGCCTTCGTGAACAGCCCGGAATGGAAAAATATTTCCACAGACCCGCAATATAGAAACAATGTGTCGGTCAATCATATTGATAGTATCCTGATGCAAAGAACTTCGTATTCTGACCTCTAATTAACCCTGAGTAGCAATGAAACTGACCTGGCTTGATATCAGCATCGTTGTTCTTTACCTGTGCTCCATGGTAACGATTGGCTGGGTATTGAGAAAGAAAGCCCGGTTGAATAAAGAGAGCTATCTGATGGGTGGAAAATCCCTGCCCTGGTATCTGCTCGGACTGAGCGACGCTTCTGACATGTTCGATATTAGTGGAACCATGTGGATGGTGGCTCTTTGTTTTATTTACGGAATGAAAAGTATCTGGATTCCCTGGTTGTGGCCTGTTTTTAACCAGGTATTCCTGATGATGTATCTCTCGAAATGGCTGCGCAGATCCAACGCGACGACGGGAGCGGAATGGCTTGCTACACGATTTGGAAAAGACAGAAAGGTAAATGCTTCACATATCAGCGTGGTTGTTTTTGCGCTGCTCGGTTGTTTCGGTTTCCTGGCGTATGGATTTGTCGGACTCGGAAAGTTTATGGAAATTTTTATTCCCTGGAGTTCCGTACAGCCCTACTTTCCCTTTCGTATTTCGCCCGAATACGTGCCTCATGTTTATGGAATCGTTTTCACCCTGTTTGCTACTTTCTATTCTGTTATCGGCGGCATGCACAGCATCGTTATTGGAGATCTGATCAAATACATCATTCTCACAGCGGCGTGTATTTCAGTCGGGGTGATAGCCATTGTTCATCTGCACGGGCATCGCCTGCCAGTTCCGGAAGGATGGCATAATCCTTTTTTCGGCAAGCAGCTGGGTCTGGACTGGTCAAAAATAATCAGCGATGCCAATAAAAAAATTGCAGAAGACGGTTTCAGCCCTTTCGGTTTTTTCTTTATGATGATGTTATTCAAGGGCGTTTTTGCGAGTCTGGCTGGTCCTGCACCCAATTACGATATGCAGAAAATTCTTTCTACCCGGTCTCCGAAAGAAGCTTCAAAAATGACCGGATTCGTTTCCATTGTTTTATTGCCCATCCGATATGCACTGATCATCGGATTAACTGTTCTGGCATTACTAAATTACAATCAGCTGAATCTTTCTTCCCCCATGGGAACAGATTTTGAGAAAATCCTTCCAGCCGCCATCATGCAATTTATTCCCGCTGGTATCATGGGCTTATTATTTACCGGACTGCTGGGTGCTTTTATGAGTACTTTCTCCGGTACTCTCAACGCCGCCCAGGCATATGTGGTGAACGATATTTATTTAAAATATATTAATCCGGCAGCAACGAACAGACAAATAATGAAAAGAAACTATGCCGTTGGTGTAGCCGTTGTTTTATTGAGCATCCTGCTTGGATTCTTTGTAAAAAATGTAAACAGCGTACTGCAATGGATTGTAGGGGCGCTTTATGGCGGATACATTGCCGCCAATATGTTCAAGTGGTACTGGTGGCGATTCAATGCCAGTGGTTTTTTCTGGGGCATGGCATGCGGCATCGCCTCGGCTTTGATTTTCCCATACATTTTTGCAAACCAACTTCCATTGTACAACTGGCCCCTTCTTTTCCTGATATCCATTGCGGGCTCCATTGCCGGAACACTGGCAACCAAACCGACTGATATGGAAACACTGAAAAAATTCTATTTCAGTGTCAGGCCATGGGGTTTCTGGAAACCTGTACGATTACTCGTGCAGGCGGAAAATCCGGTTTTTAAACCCAATCACGGTTTTGGACTGGACATGTTCAATGTTGCCATTGGTATCATTGCGCAATGCTGCCTGACAATCCTGCCGATGTATCTCGTTTTGTGGATGAAACTTCCGTTCCTGATTACAACCATTATACTGGCCGTTATCATCATCATTCTCAAAAAAACCTGGTGGTCCCGGCTTGAGAATTAAATTCATTTTTCATATGAGCAAGATATTCTCTGAGCGATATTCCGCTTTAAAAAAACAATATCAGCAAACCATCCATAGAAAAAATAAAATGATCCGCCCAGGGAAAAATGGTGTTTTTAACCGGTATAAATTTTCTGTATTAACATCGGACCATGTGCCGCTGGACTGGCGCTATGATTTAAATGAAAAAACAAATCCTTTTTTTCTGGAACGCATGGGCATAAATGCTGTTTTGAATCCGGGAGCAATTAAATGGAAGGACAAATATTTGCTGATGGCCCGCGTAGAAGGCGTAGACAGGAAATCGTTTTTTGCCATTGCAGAGAGTAAAAATGGCATAGACCAATTTGTATTCTGGAAAAGGCCGGTAACCATGCCAGCACTGAATGACCAGGAAACAAATTTTTATGATGTCCGGCTGACCGCGCACGAAGACGGCTGGATCTATGGATTGTTCTGTACTGAAATGCGTGACCCCTCCGCACCCGATGGAGACCAGTCGGCTGCTATCGCCCAGTGTGGCATTGCGCGTACCAAAGACTTTGTAAAATGGGACCGCCTTAAAAACCTGGTAACGCATTCCGCCCAACAGAGAAATGTGGTTTTGCACCCGGAATTTGTGAATGGTCAATATGCCTTTTACACCCGTCCGCAGGATAGCTTTATTGAGGCGGGGAAAGGCGGAGGTATTGGATTTGGGCTGACTTCCAATATAGAAGCCGCGGTCATCGATCTGGAAACGGTGATTGACAGGAAGATATACCATACGGTTTATGAATTAAAAAACGGGCAGGGCCCTGCTCCCCTGAAAACGCGTGCGGGTTGGCTCCATCTGGCACATGGTGTGCGTAACACAGCTGCGGGATTGCGATATGTATTATACATTTTCATGACAGATCTGAAAGATCCTTCCCGGCAGATTTATAAACCGGGTGGTTATTTCCTGGCACCTGAAGGAGAAGAACGTATCGGTGACGTTTC